>Ga0210036_1004447_pt1 | contig 12850 bp, 9 predicted proteins | sample CryGeymeta201515_FD_185469 | JGI IMG/M metagenome (GOLD analysis project Ga0210036, IMG submission 185469) | Groundwater microbial communities from Crystal Geyser aquifers in Utah, USA - Crystal Geyser metaG 2015-15 (SPAdes) (version 2) | ecosystem: Environmental > Aquatic > Deep subsurface >...
CATGAATATTAGAGTAAATATTATGACTAGACTAGTGGTGTGTATAGGAAGTAGGCATAGGCACACGACCTAATAGAGTAAGACCTAACTCCTGAGTCCTATGGCAGTCCACCTGGGCTTAATTTGCCTACATTAGCTCGTTGCCGTTTCGACCAAGCGTTACTCTCTTCTAAATACCAAAGTCGTTCAAGAAAGTTCTTTTAACTACCAAATCCTAGTCGGCGTTCGAACCGACTCATTTTACTTCAGAGATGAGACTCAACGCAACATACATACACTCCGGTGCACGAAGCTAGTTCGCTAATCCTGTGGTTGTTATGCCAAAGGGTTTGAGAGCAACATGTGTACTCGGAAGAGCTTAGTAACAAATAACAGGTGTCTTGTGTTGTACATTTTAATATAACCGCTTTTAACGACACCGATGAAAGTAGTCCACAACGAAGAAAAAAATCGTGTCGGAAGAGTTGAGTACAGTAGAAGAGGGAAGAGGAGCAAGCAGCATCTCGTTCCCCGGAGTCAAAGAGGAAAGAACTATTGTAGAAGAGAAAGATGAAACAAAAGTTTGGTTCTGAGGAGGTTCTAACCACAGGGAATTCTAAGGTGTCATTATTCCTTCCTCAAACAAAGAACAATACCACGGCGAGGCAGTCGTATGCACCCGATCCGATGCCTCAAGTACACTCTTCTAGGCAGTCGTCAGAGGAAAAGAGAGATGGCGCAGCTTCCACCCCGAAAGCTGCAACAAATAGTCGGATACAAGTAATGAAAGAAATGTTTGAGAAAAAATCGACTTTTCGTAGTGACGCCCGCAAGCAGTCAATTGCACGCGGGAGCAAAATAGCGGAATGCAAAAGGCAGCTGGGCCTCACAGAAGTCAATTCGATTTGCAGCCCCATTCACAAACCCAGTCGGAGTGCGACTCCTGCTACGGCGTCCACAACGTCTTCTACAGAATCAGAAGTATACTTTAAGGATAGGATCCACAAATCAAGATTTGCCGACAAGAAGAGAATGTTCGAACGGTGTTTTGAAAGACACGCTTTCGATGCGACCGGCAAGATATCGGGAGCCAGCGGCTTTACTACAAATGGGGGATTTTCATTAGAGGAAGCTGAAGCCCAAGTCTTGTCGGAATCTGAAAGGAGTTCTTTGGCCTACAGTGGAAGTTTGGTTTCCGAGGATAATGACCATGCAAGGGATGAAGTTGATGTAGCTCGTCCCAGCTACCAACCAGAGAGTCGTGATATGTTTTACACTGCAGAATGCACTCCCGTTCGTATGCAAAATGTTCCATCAAAGTCTTCAATTGAGGAAAGTTTTCAGGAAAAGCTCAACCAGCTTGTCGCCAGCTTTGAACGACACTTGAGAGCCAGTGAAGAATCGGCCCACCTGACCAGCACGATGGAAGATACGGCTGAGATTGTAGATGATATTCCCATGCGCTCTACTGGCACAAGTTCATCTGCCAAAGTGGCGTTGGTGAAATTCAGCAATGCCCAATTGAGTCCTCTGGAAGCCCGACAAGATCTTTCTTCATCTCAGCTTCTCCCCGACGGCTTTTTCTTTAGTACAGTCGAACAAGTCAACCAGATGAAAATTGAAGAGCAACACGTGACAAAAGTTGAGTCGACATCTACCCGAAGCATGGCAAGCACTCCGATTGCCGATAATCTGAAGAGCTCCTTGCCAGGACATTCGTTGCGGGCGTCCGCATTTAATACAAAAATGGAGCGGGCAAAGGCTGATTCGACAGTCACCCGACGCATGACACGCAATTCAGTCGCTGATAATTTGAAGAGTCCCTTGCCTGGATACTCTTCACGAGGCTCTGCATTTTCCGGAACAAAAAAGAAGCGAGCAAAAGCTAGCTTAAGGCAACAATACGAAGCGCCTATAATGTCAGCCATTTCAACGACAAGTTGGAACAGCGAGCAAACTTCTTTCGATAGGTCAGATCAGGAACTGTCTCCTTTAAAGAATCCTTGTAAAATGAGTATTGGAGCCCGTGTACACGCAAGTTTGGCAGAGAGCAAGAGAAGTCTTAACGTGGATACCAAATCAGGCAACTCTCCGTCAAAATCTTGCGACGAAAAAACAGAGTCGCAGTCCACTATGACATCTTCGATTGTTCCTTCTCATGTGGCTGTATATGATGGCAGCATTCACGCCGACGCCCAAGATTTGCAGGAATTTTCCGAGCAAATAACTACTATGGCAAAAGCTGCTCCAGGTGTCATCTTTGATACCTTTGTGGATACGGCCGATAGAGTGGTGGTATCACCGCTCATTTCAATCTTTCATTGTGTGGATGCAAGCGAACATATACTGTGCAATGGAAGCCAACAAATTCCAGCCGGTAGGAAGTTGAAAATCAAACGAAGCCGCCGGAGAAAGTACCAACAATCGGGTTCTCTTTCTCGCTCTGGGTCTCGCACGTCAAAAACAAAGTGATTTTTTTCTCTGAAAAATGCATGTCTTATTACGTGGTTCCCGATCTCCAACTGAGATAAAAGAACATCATAATATTATTTTTTATAAAATCAGTCATTTAAAGCAAGTTACATACGATCGGACTTATCGTTTGTGTCAACATGCACGAAGTTTAAGTTGCAAAAATATTTGGGGTAGCGGTTGTGATCATCTTGCCGGTCCAAGTATACTACATCAGTTGCTAATATTATCTACGTAGCAGTCTAGTTTCCTCTGATTTTTGTGATCAGTTGTATGAAATAAATTACCGTCTTGAAAGTTTCTGCAGCTCCTGATAACGCTTAGAAGTAGTTCTGAAGCAACTTCCAAACCTGTTTTGAGGCCAATTGTTTCACCAAAGCTCGTGCTTGCCTCCGCTGTTTGCGATTGTAGTAATCATCGTAAGGAGGTCGAGAAACAAACTCTCGAATCGCTGTTGGATCTGGGAGCGGACGATGGACCTCCAAAAAGTCTAACACTGATTCCACGGTAGCATTCCAATTGCTACTGTAGTGTTCATAAAAGATTGTCAAGGACGGCAACTCACTCATTTCAATAGTATCCAGGGCCAGCATGTGCCATTGGATATAACGGAACCATTCCCCTTGACACGGCAACTCGGAAGTGACGATTTCTTGGTCGTGATACCCATTTTTGATGGCCTGAGCAAACGGCGAACCGTATTCGGTATCCATTTCATCGCACCAACGGAGAAAACCGGTCGCATTGTTGGGATGAAGTTCGACCCACTCTTCAAGTTCCTTGCCTTTGAGTCGTTGTTGCCACGACTTTCGAGACAGATGATAACGGGACACAATATTATCAAACGGATTTCGTATCAAGTGAATAATTTTTCCCAAGTGTGGATTGTTGGGAGGTGGAGGATAATGTACTACTCGCGATTTACACGTCTTGGATTCTGCAGCAGTAGCATTGTCCGTGACATCCAAAGCAAAACATCCTTCTCCACGGGTGCACTCCTGAACAAACTGAGGAAGCGTTAACATGTATCGGTTTGGTGTACATCGGGTACATCTTCCACCACAATGCGTTTTGGTAATAATGTATTTGTCTGGTAAAGGCCGAGACAGTTCGTCATCATAGTCATCTTCATCGATACCTCTCCAAAAGGGACCGGTTGGTTCTTCCGTAGACGTCGTAGGATACAATGGTATATTAACGGGGTTTTCTCTCGACGCGACTTCCCGTCCATAATTGGTTGCAATTGCACGTTGCGATGACGATGCTACCATGCGCATGGTGTAGCTGGTTCCACTGTTCGGGAAACTCATTAACCAGACCATCTTGGGTAAGATAGTAGTGTTGGTAGTATGGCTGTTATTATTGCTGTCAAAGTTGGCTTTCGAGTGAGTCTCGAAATGTTGGGTTGAAATTGCATCGGATGCTAAATCTAAGGCGACCAAATCTCCTGTATAAACGTCAGCGCCACCATCAGTAGCAGCAGCAGAAGGAGCAACTACACCTTCTTGCAATGGCATAGCCGTGACTTGCCACCAAATCATAAATAATGGAACACCCAAAACTGTCAACAACACCAAAAACGTCCTGATCCGAGCATCTCGTGTCGTTAATTCCATCCATATTCGATGTGGTTTTCGATGACACGAGTGTTGTTGTAATGGCCGCAGCTCTACTTCTTCCTGTTGTTGATCCATTTTAATTTTTAATGTTGTACAAAAATACTCGAGTAGTAGACTACTATGTCTCTTCGTCTTCTTTTTCTTACATCAAAACGAACAAGAAGTAGTCTAGCTAGATGGTGTGTACCAGGTACCAGGTACTGTATTAGACTACTAGTAGTCGACCCTGGTCGTTGAATCTGCTTTTTCGTTTATCAGTCTTTTCTTCATTTTTGAATTTGAAAATACAAAACGTCGGACGCACATAGGCTTCGAGCCAATTTAAAGGACGTTTGGCTCGCGTCGGCTTTAGGTTTATTTAGCTATGCATGAGATTTTTGAATTTCAACAAAACCGCGAAAAACGTCTACTGGAGAAAACGACAATGATATTCAGAATTTCGAACGAAATAAGAACCGCCATTACCTACCACTACAATCATAACAAACAACGAGTATACAGGATGTCTTTCCATTCCTACTCTCTTTATACATGGAGTCCAAGATGTAGGAACATTGTTGTACTGTTTGTCAGTGGATTTGCCATGATCGTTTGTTTTTTATGGTTGGATGCCTTGCCTGTTCGAAGGCAGTTCAGCAGGCAGTTCAACAGCAACAACAACAATAAGAATGCGACCATCAAAAAGGTCTTCAACTTTTATTCCAACGGTAACAATACCGAATGGGGTCTTGGTGACGACGATAATGCTCCTACTGGCGACGATGACTCCTATCACGCTAAATTCGAAGGTATTCGTGGGAGTAAAGCCGAACCAGAAGAACAACAGCAGAACAAGCTTGCAAGAAATTACAGCGATGATGATGGAATAGATAGTCATAGCAACAGCAACGAAGAAGATGACACGGTACAAGAAACAAACAATGATGTCCACCACCAACAGCCTCAGAAACCTAAAAAAAACCTCCCCGTCCTCAAGAGTGGCGACTCTGCCACGGCTATGGCCTCCATCATATCACCTATGGAAACGTCATCGGATGTTCAATCAGGCTCATCACCTTCTCGTCCCGAATTGGCGTGGTTGATGTCCTACCCTAATTCTGGAACTTCCTACACCATGACCATGGTGGGAAAATTGTCTGGTAAGGCCACTGCGTCCAATTATGGCCGAGAACTGACCTCGGCGCCAGAACCAAATGTTCCCTTGTATCCCGATCAATGGGAAGGTCCCTTTTACAATGCCAATGACAAAACACGGCCCTTGCCTGATGACTACATCATGGTCAAGACCCACTGTGGTGGTAAGTGGATTTCGTGATGTGTTGAGTAGTACCTGTCCCTAGAAATATACTCAGGTAGTCTAGCTAACAAAAACTGTACCTATTCGGATGCCCAATCACTTCAGGACGATGTGTACTTTGTGGACCTGCAGAATATTTGGTCAACGAAACATTTTTTTTGGATGAATGCCGACGAGGGTCTGGTCTCTTTCCCAAAGACCAAAAACCGGCAGTGCGGGGCAAAATTCTGGAAGGCGGATTTGAAACTGTTCATTATGATGTTACCCATGTGAAAAAAGCCATTCATCTGATTCGCAATCCCTTTCACAACATTGTCAGCCGATTCCATTTGGAGCGTAAACATTGGGTAGAAGGAGAAAAAAAACACGAAGTAGATCGATACACCAACGATGCCAAAGGATTTCACTTTTGGTGCAAGGATTTGAATGAACAGTTTGGGCCGACTTTTCTGTCATCACCGGCTGCCGCAAGCAACAAAGAAGCGCAAGTTAGCATTCCTCGAGATGTTGTCGAACTCATGCAAGACGTTCCCTGTCATGGAGAGATGTACAAATACGTGCAATGGCACAACCATGCAAATACCGTCATGACAAATCATCTTAAGAAACCTACCATGATTGTACACTACGAAAATTATGAGCATGCCTGGAACAAGACGGTCGGCAATATTTTGAACTTTTTGCACTTGGAGAAGAAGGGAGAACCCAGCAAGTTCTCAGCACGGCACGATTACGATCCCTACTTTTCGCCTGAGCAACGACTTGCGGCGCAAAAATTGATTGTTCGCTTGGCACGACCTGCAATCTATAATCAATTAGAACGGTACTTTCCAAAGAAACAAAAATATTTGAGGTAAAGTGGCACACTAATAATACGCAGGCAAGCAGTATTGATTCTGTCAGATTGGTCTTGTCTTCTAAAATAAACATAATATAAACACGTATTACTGTATGTTACAAAACTCCAATCTACGTACGTACTGCATTGTAAACAGAAAAGAACCTTAAAAAGGGTACCAATGGCAATGCACATTATTTTCTAACAAAACAAGAAACCAATAAATCCATTTCGGCCAAATTTACTGAATTTCATCCATGAGCATGGTAAGTACACCCGCCTTGTTGTCGTATCCGGGTGTATGCACCAACCAATCACCCTTGTGATAGTAATCTTCTGACATGTACCACGGTTGTGCTTGTAATTCTTGTTCCGACATGGAATCCAATACCCACGGTCGCAGAAATTTGGCAAAGGCGTTGATGGTGCATCTGGGTGGAACGGCAATGTGTTTTTCAAAAACTTCCTTGTCGTAGCTGTTCAGCAATACCTTAAAGGCATCGTTGTCACCACTCATCGATTGTCCTGGTAATCGGACAAAGTTTTTCATATCCCACCACTTTTGCAAAAACTCCAGGCCAAAGTCTGACTGTTTGACCATCCACGTTCCCGAATTGTATCCTGGATTGGGTCTGTCCACGGCCACAATAATGCTCTTGTCAGGATCCAGCGGCAAGAAGTCGATGATTTTTTTGTTCGTATTCATAAAGACCGTATCGGCATCCATCCACAGTGCCCAATCGCACTGTTCCTCTGTCAGCAATCGTTGGACGGCTGTAATTTTGCTCCACTGCGCTGGTCGACCTCGCTTCACAATATCACTGCTGTCAAAGAGATGATACCCGTGCTTGTCTGCGTACGCTTGCTTGCTCTTCCAGGTCAATTCGAGAATATTGTCGTAATTGCGCCATCGAATAAATCGTCGAAAGAGCGATGCTGTGCGTTTTGTTTTCTCATCGGTCAACGTTGTTAGACATATTTTCAAATTTTGGGCTGTTTCTCGTCCTTCGGGAGTTGACGTTAAGGTTGGATAGGCTGGTGTGGGACATTCTCGTTCCAAGTGCATAATGGGAGAAAAGACCCATTCTTTGCTCGTCATGTACCAGACAATGGTACGATGGATACTGTACGGCACGATCAACGCTATACATGCTACCAAACAACAGGCCTGGTGTAGACTCAATCTTCGCAGTACCAACAGATATTGTAAGGCTTTCGTTCTCCAAGAAAATGTTGTACCGCGAAATTTGCTGGATTGTTGCTGTAGCACCGAGTTGGTACCAGTAGTGGAGCCTTCTTCCATGGTTTGGTGATGATGATGAAGCAGCAAGTCAGAGTCTGTGTAGTTGCTGGATGTAGATGACGAGGCAACGCTCCCGTTGTTGTTGTTGGGTGACTGATTCTGCTGCTGCTTGACGGCAGTGGTACTTGTTGTGTTGCTTCGTCGTCCTACCATCATGTTTGTTTGTTTGCTTGCTTGCTTGTTTATTTATTTGTTTGTGCGTTTGTTTGCTTGCTTCTTGTTGCGCTTGTATATCTTTTTAGAGTGCGATGCGAACAAGTAATTTGACGAAGCAATAATAATAATAATAATTAATAATAGAAGATGTTGACAGGTAGGGAGTCTGGAGAATCCTGCCTGTTAACAATGGATGAGATGGTTGGTGCACCACTACAGGTAGACCTAGACTGACTCTCTTTGGATACTATTAGACTAGTATCGAGGATAAGTCTGGAATATGGCAATGCTCCGGCTGATTCGAGAGGTCGGAGAAATGCGTAGTAGACTAGTCTAGTAGAATTAGGTTTTGTTCGTTGTTACTCATAATATTTCACTTTCCACACTGTCATTGGGAAAACGTGTTTTTAGTGTAGTAAGAACCAGTAGTTTGCGACAAGATACTAGATAGACTACTAGTAGTAGCATTGCGAACTAATCCTCCCTCTACTGTAGCTGGCTTCTGGAAGTATTGATTGCTCGAAGAGGCTACTGAGTATCCTGTACCTTGCTAAAGGTTAAAAAGTTGAGATTCTTCATTTAAATCCACCCGGATACATACTTTCACAGGTCATTACGTAAAATGCAACGTTTTTATTATTAGAGTATTTCGAGTATTATTGTGTGATGGAAATAAATCAGTTGTCCATTAATAAATTCTTCGGTGACCTTTTTTTTTTCATCTCCTGAACCAACTACTCCACACCTGTCACAACCGTCGAGGAGCAGCAAAAGATATATTACCCAACTCTTATATAGTAGTACTACAAGGACCAGTATGCCAGGAAACGGACACGAAAGCGATGGGAATGCAGGCGTCAAGAAGCGACAGTTTATGAACAACAAACCCAATTCCTTTGGTCAACCATTGCAACAAGGAGGAGGCGTCGGCGGTGGTAGCAATCATGGGTACAGTACCGATGAAAGCTCCATCACATCACATGATGTCATCGCTCGTAGTAAAGACAAAGACTACAAGCGACAGCCACGTCGTGGGAAAAAAACAAATTACCAGCATAATGGTGATGCAACTGCTGACAGCAGCAGCAAGGCATCGGTCATTTGGATGGTTTTGGTGGTAGGATTGATGTTTTGTCTTTTGGATGCCATGTACATTATCCAGGTCGTTGATCGAGGTGATCCACATTCTAAGGAGAGCAATGAAAAGCAGAACGAAATCACGGCAAGAATTTTGGATCAACTCAAAAGGGAACAAGCAGCAGATCGATTGAAATCTCCCGATGTCTTCAAGGCTGGCGACATGCACGATACCAGTAGTGAGGCTGCTCGAATTTATGAGCAACTCAAAAAAGAACAACAACAACAACAACAACAACATCAACATCAAGGCATTAGTAATACAGAACGCAATAAAAAATTGGCACAGCAACTATTTAATCGTGAGGGACGGGGAAGAGACGGATTAACCAAAGAAGAGCGCAAAGCAATTCGAGAAGCAGAAGCAAAGTTAGCAGAAGAAAATCGAATCAAAATGATTAAAATGGCAGCTTTGGAAGCCTTAAAGGCACAAAACGGTGGCAAGATTCCCGATGACATGTTGGAAGGCAAAATGGAAGACGACGAAGCATTCAAACCACGTCCAATGTCGTACTACAGAGAACAATCCATTAGGGATGACAAGCGTCATATCATCGAAATGTTTGAAGATGCTGGACTGAAAGAGATGGATGATTCCACCTACGCGGTACTTCCAACGTGGGAGGATGTTTCCAGCGTTTATGGATCGGAGCCACGTGTGATTGGTCTGGAACAGTGCAAGGAATTTCGGGCAAAGGGCAATCCGTGGGATCACTTTGTCTCGACCGCTGGAACCTTCAATAGTGGTACCAACCTCATGGCCGAAATGCTCATTCACAATTGTCACATGCAAGATCGGATGGATAAGTTGGGAGCCAAAAATCGAGGTATTCGTTGGCAAGGTACGTGAGCCTTGTGTGTACAATGTTTCTTTTTCATTGTGTATTCAATTGAATTCTCACCTCGTCGATAACATTCCCGTCGTGATTCAATTGCATCATTATTTTGATTAGTACCGTGGGGAAAGCACACACCACCTGGAGATGAGGAGTATCGACTGGAACATAAATCTATTAAGGATCAAGGCGTCGATGCAAATATGATTTTGCCCGCAGTAACTGTCCGCGACCCATATTATTGGATGCAGTCCATGTGTAAACACCACTACACTGCCAACTGGAGAGCGAGCCACGAGCGGTGCCCCAATTTAACACCTTCCGAAGCCGACATTGCCAACTATCCCAGTCTTAAAGGCCTGGACCACTTTCCAGTGACTGTCAAGTATGCAGATTTCCGAAAGCACCACGAAAGTTTGACTGGACTCTGGAACGATTGGTACAACGAATACCGAGGAGTAGAATTTCAACGTTTGTTTGTCCGCTATGAGGATTTACTCTTTCATCCGAAAAATATTACCGAAACAGTCTGTACTTGTGCTGGTGGAACTATGAACAAAGGAAAATTCAAATACATTGTCGATTCCGCTAAAAAGGGAGTCGGGGCTCACGGAAGTATCCGAACAGGATATATTGATGCCATTATCAAGTATGGAAGTGAACGCAATCGATATAATGGATACCATCCAATGGACTTGAAGTATGCACGCGAACATTTGGATGAAGGATTCATGAAAGAACTAGGATACAAGTTTCATCCAATGTCACTGGAAGTCGACAATGATAAGAAACACGCTGGAGAAAAGAATGGCGGTAACGAGCACGGAGATGAAGAAGAGGAAGACGCCGATGAAAAGGAGGCACCTGAGGTCCCCGAGGATGCTGACAAACAAGACCCTGAGGAAAGTGCAGATATTGGGGAGAAGAGTGTGGATAATGCCGACGAAGGTGCAAAAGATGACGATGGCAAGGATCAGGAGAGATAACAAGTAGAGTAGGTTTTAAAGCTACATTTCGATTTTAGTAAAGGCCTAAAATGTACAGTTGCTACGTGGAGTAGACTAGGTCTACTAGTAGTACAAGTAGTTTACCGGCCGGCCGGGTACAGTACGGTAGTGTACTCCAGATTGGAGGCAGTTGACTACTAGTACTAGACTAGTAACTTTAGTGGTAGTCTACCGTAGTATGAAGAAAATTGGGGTTTGCAGTTTTGAATTCGAAAAATTAGCTCGACAAAAAAATACTCCATTAACCCTTTGCATAGTACGGCAGTCATCACCCACCATAATAACAAAAGTACTACACCGCCACTGCTGCACAGCTGTCGGCCAGGAGCTGTGTTATATTGTACTGTACTCAATACCCTTCCGAAGAGCTAGCCAATAGCTGTATAAAACATTGCGAGGTAAGATATACAGCAACATTGGCAAGAGCGGAGATACCTATCCCGAGATTTAAACTACCTACAAGGTACACAGGTACAACCCTCAACCCAACATGTTGGCTGCTGGCAGATTCCTGAAACGACAACTGTCAAACCGTGGTTTGCATGAGAACGATGGCGATGATACAGAAAATGGCGAAGAAATAGAAGAGGAGGTACCTCCGCCTCCTTATGCTATCCTTTTGGACAAGCTACACACCAACTTCAATGTATTTTTTGATACACTTGTACTGGGCGACGACTTTCTTGGAGTCGACTATGTTTTACTGATACGAGCTCTTTGCCACAATACAACGGTCCGACACGTCACCGTCGAAAGTGGCTTCCTAGGGGCCTTTAATACGGATGAAATTCGAATACTATTGGAAGTAGTGGGAGGCATGCCCAAGCTGGAAACGCTCAGGATTTTCTATTTCCCAGAAATGGCAATGCAGGCTAAGACTGTAGCAAATGTTCTCAATCGAACCAAGAATTTGAAAGAAATTTACTTCAATGAACTGGAACTGGCAGGTGATGACTACGACATGGAACCTTTGGGAGAAGCTCTGGCTAAATTAAAAGCACTGAGGCGGGCCTCCTTCACCCAACTCGGTCTCGAGGAGGAAGAAGAGGACAACGATCCGATATCTCCCGACCATATTGTAAGCTCTCTCTCCCATCTTCCTCTGCTCGAAGATGTGGTAATAACTACCCGCAGAAAGTTTGTGTGGCGATTTGACTCTCTTGGTGGATTATGCGCCTCCCGATCACTGAAAAGCCTTACACTACAAAACATGGATTTAAATACCACGCAATTATCATCCATTGCCGCATCTCTCTCTGGAGAGACATCTTCTTTGACCATTCTTCGGTTGAGTAGGTGTGGAATTGACACGGAAGGTTGGAGAGCCATTGCCAGCATACTTCCAGAGAACAAGTCGCTATTACATTTGGATCTTAGTCAATGCGAAACACTTGACGACGATGGGTGTTTCATTCTTGGCAGCTGCCTAGAAGGGAACGGCACCCTGAAAATGCTGCAGCTTCACAACGACATATGCTCCAATGTCACAAGCAGAGGAATCTCATCTCTTTTCCGTTCTTTGGAAGCCAATGAATCCTTGGAATGTCTGGAAATTTCCTTCTCGGCAAAGGATGTGTTCGGGTACAAGTCAGCTGCCGAATGTCTCTGTCGCAATTCAGCTCTGAAAAAACTGTATCTCGAAAATCATGGAACTCAGGTAACAACCGCCGGCATCGTCGCTATTGGAAAGGCCTTGGAGGAAAATAATGAGACGCTGGAGCAGCTTGCGATTATTTTTGACGGAGCTGACAACAATGGTGTACTTGCTTTGGCGCAAGCGATGCAAACCAGCACCACCCTTAAGCACTTCACCTTCAACCGAGCAGAGTATCGGTCTCACTTCAACAAGCTATAGTGATTTAAAAGTATAAATGATTTAGCTCTTTTACTGGTCTCGTGGGAAATCGCTTGGTCGGTTCCTGTGAGGCCTGACAAGGAGACAGCGATTAAAGTACCCGCCAAACACCTGCTACTGGAAGAACTAATATGCAATCCATTTGCACGTGACTCGACTCGACTCAAATTTTTGGCTGGTTTTGGGATCCGTCAGTCCTGTGTGGGGACCTACGACAAGGTAGTCTATGTTGAATAGACAATTCAAACACTATGTCTATACTTTGGTATGGTCACTTGATGATACTCTGTATTTATTATTAGATAATACTGTTAAAGTGAGAGGACTCTGATATCACTACTTGATATCAGT
>Ga0210036_1004465_pt1 | contig 12803 bp, 11 predicted proteins | sample CryGeymeta201515_FD_185469 | JGI IMG/M metagenome (GOLD analysis project Ga0210036, IMG submission 185469) | Groundwater microbial communities from Crystal Geyser aquifers in Utah, USA - Crystal Geyser metaG 2015-15 (SPAdes) (version 2) | ecosystem: Environmental > Aquatic > Deep subsurface >...
CGATCCATAAGTCCATTGGCGAGTGGCTCGCTCAAACTGCCATTGCCTCTTCTAAATACAGAACCTGCTGCAGATCGTGTTCCTTGTTCTTCTAAGTACAGTCCATGAAGGCTGATTAACTCGCACTCCTCGAGCTCCTGACTTTAGTTGTTCGGGAGCCACATACTGTTTAGAACAAGCAGAAGAGATAAAGCATGGTGAGAGGCGAAAATCAAAAACTAGATTTTGTCGCTGATCCATATTAAATTTATAAGTAACTTCCATATTACCACATACCCCTGGAGTTCCGCACATAGTAAATGTCTAAATCAAGGGAACAGCGAGGATTTAGACTTATGGATTCCACAAACTATCAAAACATTGCCCATGAGACAACGGGGATACGAACACATGCGCGAACGCCAGTAGTAATTGCATGACATACCTTATCCGTTACTATTTTGGTAAAACCCAAATCGATCAAGACACAATAACCCTGTTCGTCAAGCATGACGTTGTCTGGTTTGAGATCTCGATATGCGATATTCCGCTCGTGCATGTGCGACAGAGCTTCGGCTATGCAGGCCGAGTAAAATAACGCATGGTCCGGAGGCAAACCTTGCTCGTGTGTTTCCGACGTGTATTCATGCAAACGCCTGGAAAGCTCGCCTCCTTGTATCAACGGCAGCAAAAAGTTCACCGTCGTTTCGTCTTGCCATGCCTTGATGCCTCGCAGCACAAAGGGACTGGATATCATCCTGAGCACTCGGGCTTCACGGTTCATAGATTTGACAGCATCAAAGCCCGCCGTGTGCTCGAACATGTGCAGTTTGTCAAATACCTTGAGAGCATATTTCTTACTGGTGGTCTTATCTGTAGCCAAATATACATTCGCCAGCTCACCAGTTCCTAGGATGCAGTGCCTTTCCAAGTTGGATACGTTTATGGAAGAGGCGGAATCGGTTCGCTCGTGTTCTGCAACGTCGTCCATTTGTCAAAAGTTCTTAATCCGTAAAGACGACATGCGCATGTACCAGATAAGACAGATGATAAGCCGTGGACGGATGTGTTACTTACTTGCGTAAGCAACATTATGATCTCTCGCTCTGCTCTCTAGTACTTCGAGTAGACTATAAATAGGAGATACTGTAAAGAACATAAAAACAGAAATTTCATGATATCATCTCTAACCCTACAGTATCAAAAGTCCAGGTTTTTGGTCGTGTTGGTTTTTCCTGTTTTCTACTACTGTACATAGTAGTACAGCGTGGAAACCCCTCTACTCTAGTAGTTGTGCAGCAGTAAGCATAATTTTTCATTTGTTTTGCTCCCTTTTTCTGTGCCTCACTGTATCCACAGATACAAAAAAGTATGAGAGCGAATCTACGCATACAAAACATGGATCCGCGGGGCATCTGTAAGAGGATTTGCGTTTTTGTATAATAATATCATCGAGTGGAAACTTGTTTCCGCATCTTTATGTAGATCTTTTGTATTGAGAAGATACATACTACCAGTATCTGCGCCTCTAATAATAATGAATGGATCCAGGGCAACGACTGGATGAATAACAATTACAAGTCACGGAACACAACAACATCGTTACCTAGCCAAAAATACTTCCCGGGTGGAACAAACCAAAATCACCCAGTGTGACCGCGCGACAATGACTCTTCTAATAATAATACTCTAATAATCTGATGATTCGTTTATTACCAGTATGAATTGAGATAACCCGCGAAAGAAGAGGAAGAACAATGCCAGTAGTTAAAAGTTGTTGGACAGGTGCAGCCAACCACCATCACCAAAAATATTAATAAATTAAATGTAATACGAGTACGAGTAGGTCTACCAGCAGCCAGCAGATAACAGCAGTCAACAATAATACTAAATCAGTTAATTCTGAAGCTTCTACTGTACTGCACTACATAAGAAATTAAGCGAAAGATCCATTCTTATCCGGGAAAACTCTCACTGCAGGTAACAAGAATCTTATAAAAAGAAGAGGGGCTACCTGGTACCAGGTGGGGTGTTTCGCTAAGTTAAAACAAAGAAGAAGGAAACGTGCACAAGGACGAAAAATGGCCTCCCAGGATCGGTCTTCTAAACTAATGGATGCTTCTTCATCATCATCATCACCACCACCATCCAATAACATTAACTCTTCGACGAAAGATAGTAGTAATCGACGACGGGGAAAAAATAGTATGAAACTATCGGAGGGGAGTAGTGGTGGGCGTCGACGACCGTCGTCATCGTCAACACAACAACAGCAGCAACCAGTCGGGATAAATGGCGAGCAGGGGATAAACAAGCATTTGGGGTACGCGTCAAAAACTCCACATTCAACCGATGGTGCTACATCTGCACCCAAGACACCAAGGCAACAACGACAGCGACGACGTAGTAGCTTGGAAGCTAAAAATAATACTACAACAACAACAAGTAGTAGTAGTAGTCCACCTCCCAAAACCAAAACTAGCAACAACCAATCGTCTGTCACTAGCAAATTATTGAGTAACAAATACAGATCCATTGGTCGTGTAGCAGCAACCAGTGAAACCAACAATAAGAATACTATTACCACTACTAGTAGTGGTGGTGGTGGTGGTGGTGGTGGTGGTGGTGGTGCTAGTAGTAACAGCAAGTCGGGTGTAAAAAAGACCATGAGCAGCGATAGCGGCAGCAACCGTCGACGAAAATCCATGAGCAGCAGTGATGATGGAGGAGGTCATATTGTACGAACGTTGACAGCACAACAGCGGCGCAATACCTTAAGTGTTAGTAATGATGGTGTTGGAGGTCATTTACGAACAATTATAAAGTCAGCAGAACGGCGTAAATCTACCGATCACAGCAGAGGCAACAAGCTGATAATGACGAGCCAAAGTAGTGGGGATCATTATTCTTCCAATAGACGAATGTCTATGCCAGTGAGCCAAAACGGTGCTCCTGTCCTAAACGTGCGTCGCGGCAATTCCAGAGACAGGAAAAAGAACGGCGGCAGCACTACTGCTACTCTTCTGAAACGAGTCTTTGCATCAGATGGGACCGTGCTACCCAAGACACCCGCGCCTGGAAAACAACGAAACACCGCCGCTATCGCATCTAAAACACACAACGCCAAAGTATTGGCACAACAACGTCAACGCAGCAACAGCAGGGGAAGACAAGCTACAAATAGTAACAGCGCTAAAACGCCTAACCTACGACGACGACGAGCATCGATTGCTGGAAGTGCAGCTTCTCTGGAACAGCGTCATCGGAGCTGCAGTCGAAGTCGAAGTCGCAGCAGAAGCAGAAGTATCAGAGCGCTGCTACCACCTCCACCACCACTCAAGGATCTGGCTTCCAGAACATCCTGGAATACTCCCAAAAGCAAACAAAAAGTGTCTCTGGATGAGTTTGAAATGGATGCTTCTATGCCATCCTTGGCTGCCTTGTCTCTTCATACGGCTAATAGTAAGAGACTCTCCACAGAAACAGTCGACACAAATAGTTCAGTGGATATCTCATTATCGAAACTACCAACAGTAGCAGCAAAAGGTGCAAACAACAAAGCATTCATTAATCTTTGGTCGGACAATGCTCCGTCACATGCATTCATGAAAATAGCACCATTTTCGGCGTCTCAAGAATTAGATGAGGCATCAACCATTTGCAACAGCGATGGCGAAAAAGTAGAAGAAAAACAACGTCAACAAAAACAAGAAGAAGGCGACGATGTGTTTTCCGCTGACAGTTTTGAACCTGCAACAGTCACGACCTCTGCCACCACTGCGACTATGTCGTCCTTTCGCAGCAACTACCACATGGGTGACCTGAGCAAGTCGGATGTAAGCCGTAGGTCTGAAATGAGTCGTCAATCCGATGAGAGTCGGAATAGTCGCGGAAGTGGTGGAAGTAGCAGTCGGCGACGCAAGATGAAGGATGCTAGTAGTGGTCGGAAAATGGATGGTAGTCACGTAATGGCGGATACAAGTCGCATGGATAGTCGCCAACGAGCTCTGGCTTCCAAGAGTCAGAGCCCAGGACGTGCTAATGCAAAGCCGAGGATGAGCGCTCGGGATTTGATTAGCAACAGTGCCCGGCGTCACAGCAGTCGTGCGGTACGCTCGAAGAGTCGGGAACCGCCGGAACGACGAATGTCTCGAAGGCGAGCTTCTTTGGCTGCAAACACTTCACGATCATTATCTCGCGAGCGTGGATTTTCACCAGCTGCTGTACGCCGGCAGAAGTCATCCAATGCACTACAGCGCCCGTTCACCGATTCGCATGCAGAGGCAACGCGGAATCGAGGCAGTAGAGATGAAACAGACTTAGGAGCAACGTCCAATCAGTTACATGCAGGGGTCGAAGCAGAAAAAGACCTACGCTCGCTGCAGAAAACCCGACAGCCAGGAAGTCAAAAGAGCCTGGACACGTCTGCAGGAGCTACATCTATAAATAGCTCTGGTCGTCCCAGTCTGCAGAGTATTCGGAGACCAGGACGAAGAAACTCTAACGACTCAACTTCGGCGGCTTCCAAAGCGAGCTCGGCTGGCAGCCGAAAGGGAAGGAGGCCTTCCAAGACAAACATGCTAGATCAACGACCATCCGGTGCTACTACTTCTACTACTTGGACTCTATCAGACATTGGTGTCGGCGCTGCAGATGCTTCAGGATCTGAAGTCACGCCTCTATCTGTCACTTCATCAAGTGCCGACGATAAAGCACTTCCTATTACGCCCTGTCGCCAAAAACAGAGCATTAGGCGATCACGGAGTACTGGATCAGAAGATGGCAGTGTCCTCAAAAGTATGAGCCAGATGTCGCAAAAGCAGCAGAGCCTTCGACGTTCCAGCAGCATTGGGTCTGAAGATGGGAATACTTTCGAGAGTGTTCGACAGGTTTCCCAGAAGAATATGGGGTCGCAGAGTGCTAGACATGGCAGAAATAATCGTCGCCAGGATTCTCAGAAGAGTGTAGCTTCCACTGCCAGTAACACTGAACCATTTGTACTACATCAGGAAGAGCAACAGGGACCAATCGAAGTGTTTGCCAATTTTGGTAGCTTTCCAGAGCCAGCTGAGGTGGACCCGTTTGGGTCACAGCGTTTAGGACGAAGCTTTGATCTATTCGAAGCACCAGCATCCGATGATGAAAAGAACTCTTTTTCTGCTGTAAAGAAACCGTCTCTATCCGATCAATTGAATCTGTCAAAGTTCCCCAAACCGCAGCCATCAAAAACCAGTGATTCACTGGGTTCATCTTTTCACATGGCGGACGATTTTGGCGACTTCGGTGAAGCATCGTTTGGATCTCTCAAGTGCGACCTTGATGGTTCTACTTCCTTCCAAGTCCTTTCAGTGGACAAATCAAGAAACAAATCACTCTTGGCAGCCCTTCCAAGTGAGTGGGACGACGAGTAGCAGTAATAGCTAGAAGAGCTAGTGATGTCTCTAAGAGAAAATAGAGATGTCTTTATATTATACGCAGTGAAATGTTTTGCTTGCTTGTTAGTCAGAACAGAATGTCCATTAGCAAACAGTGTAGAGTGTAGAGGAAAAAATAGCTAATCATACATTGAGAGGACGAAAACGAAGGCTGCTTCGCAATACGACGGTTATCCCCTCCGATTGGCTAGACTGGCAGGCTCGGATGTTGGACTGGAACAGAAACTGGCGATCATCAGTAAAAAAATAAAACCAACATCGTCATCATAATAAACAGCAATAATTATTACTCAAATAATTAACCCAAAACATACTATTACCACAGCAGTCCATCCAGATAGGCCCGGCAATAACATAAAATAATCTTGCTGAACCAACTGTTGTCTTTTCATAATATATGGATACTGACAGCGTTCCGTCAACGAGCCTTCGACCCCGAGTGAACAGCAGAAGCAGCATACCCCAGCAGCATTTGACAACGGAGAGGATGGACCAACACCACACAGGAACATCGAACGCTATTGATGATCTTGGTAGTAAACTCAGCAATATTAGCATGACTGAAAATGCTACTGCTGATAACGATGACAACGATGGATTGCCCACTGAATCTCAGTTGGTATTGCTTTGCTTAGATTATCTCCGTGATTTGCGTCGAGCGTATCCTGCCGAGGAACTGCAAGAAATTGAGGGTTTAAATGCTGATTATCTCAGTGTTGCTATTTTTGCACTGGGAAAATGTTTCACGAAACCAGAAACCTTGGCAGGAAACAATGATTGCATGATGGACCCCATGAAGCAACCTCCGTTGTCACCCAGACACATGAGCAAACATCACGACTACAACAGCAACAAAAGTATGAATCCTATGATTCCTAGTCTTGAAGAAATCAACCACGAGATTCTCTATCTGGAAAACCCACACATGGCGGACGAAGACAACGATGGCGATCAGAAAAAGGATGATTTTGACACGTCCGATCCGTACCATTGGTATGATTATGACGACCAGCATCCTAGCAATGTTCATCGCTTTTACCCACTCTCAGGATTGGCATCTGGGCCCACCCTGAGAGGACCACTCACTCTAGGTGAAATCACAGCAGCCGGATTGGCGGGATTAGGTGCTCGCAGCCGACAAGATGCTGAGAAGGACATGATCGAGAGTTCTCTGTTTGAACAGTTTGTCCAAGCCGTCAAGAGCAAAGGATTCTTCATTGACCCCGATAACGATACTCCTCTGAGCGACCCGGAAGAAGAACGGCAACGCATTATTCGTCAACAGCGAAACTACGACGATCGATTTCGAAAGGTTGTAGCCAAATTTCGTACCAAGTTAGCAGTCAAGGCCGAGGCGTCGCCTCCGACCACGGGAGGAGCTTCCATGACGGCGGGTACTCCCAGTAAATCTATCCATTGGTTTGCGTTGAATTCTGCTGATCGCCAGAGACGTCGCCGTGAAGAGGCATTGGAACAAGCTCGTTGGAAAAAGAATAGCAGAACACAAGTAACAACACCTGATCGACGCACTATCGATGTCAACACATATGCCCCCAACAAACATACAGAGGCGGGAGTTGATTGTTTCACTCCCCGATCTCCTGCTCATCACCCTGTCGATATTGAAGGAGCCAAGCGGGCCAAGGCTGAAGGAAATGTCTTTATGCAAAAGAAACAGTACGAAGAGGCAGTCCAAGCATATACGCGAGCTTTGAAGATTAGTCCGAATGGGCCGGAAAGTCACGTCTACTTTTCCAATCGTGCTGCTGCGCTACTGAGCATGAAGAATTTTGGAGATGCCATTTTGGACTCTGAACGCTCACTTGCCTTGAAGCCTGACTACGGCAAGGCCCACGCTCGTCTGGGACTTGCTCACTTTTTGAGCGGCAACTACCGTCAATCCGTGGAAGCTTATACTGTCTCATTGAAATACGATCCCGACAATGCCAGCAGTAAGGTGTATCTTGAAAAGGCAGCCAAGCGTCTGGCGGAAACCAAACAAGAAAAAGGAGGAGGAGGAATAATACAAAGCTCGTTTAGTCTGGTCAGTGAATGGGAAACAAGCCAGCGTCAAAATAATCATCAGTTTTCTCCGAAGCGGTCTCCTTCGCCCCATCACGGCCGTAGATCGCGACGTTCTCCATCACCTTTACCCCGACACGTTCCTCGCCACCCGCCGTCTCCAAAGCCCGTCTCGACTATCAATACTTCTCATGAGAATCCAGATGCTAAGCAACACCAAGCTGATAAGTGGAAGGCCAAAGGAAATGCTGTAAGTGTTAAATCTGATCAAAGTATGTATTCGTTCTAGTTTGACTTTCTTTCTAATGCCTCACATTCGTATACGCCCGCGACCACAACACGCAAACCACTCTCGTTTGCAGCTAATGGCACGTCGTGATTATGTTTCGGCATTGGATGCATACTCCCAGGCTATCACCTGCTCCCCCGATGGACCACAGTCGCACGTGTATTACTCGAACCGTGCAGCGGCGCTGTGCTATTTGGAAAGATATCACGATGCTGTTCGCGATTCGGAGAAATCCCTCGAGTTAAGTCCAACGTACGGGAAAGCTCACGCTCGCTTGGGTTTGAGTCGCTTCTTTTTGCATGATTATGCAGGAGCTGTGGAAGCTTATACAGCTGCATTGGAATACGATCCGGACAATGTTGCGTCCAAATCCTATTTGGCCAAGGCGAAGACAAGATTGGAAGGACGAGGTTCTCGTTCCAGTAGTCGGAACGCCTCACCTGCCCATCGACGTGCTCCATCTGGGTTGTCGACTCATTGAAATAGTATACTCTAATACAATAATACTGTAGGAAGATAATATGAAACGGCTTGACTATGTATGTGGTGTATTTCGTATGGAATCGCTCCATTGCAAGTAGGGTGTTCTGTGAATGAATACGAAGAAAGGCGCAGGGGCAGAAATCACATTTATCGCAATGGATATATTTTTGCATTTGCTCTCTCAAAAACATTATTGAATCATGCATTTCCTCCTTCTAAGCCGTGTGCGGTACATACGCAGTCATGTAGTAGTAGCAATGTACTGTAATACTAAAGTTTGTATCCAAAGTCCTTGAGCATGTCCCGACGTTTTTGGATATCCTCATCGGTCTCAACACCCATGGGTGTTTCTCCGTCAATAACTCCCATTATTCCCCTTCCCAGTGATGTTTCAGCCACAATGACTTCGACCTGGTTGGCAGTGGCACAAAAAATACGACATACTTCCGGGACCAGCTTGATAGTGTTGAGCACATGAATGGGATACGTAGGTTCTCCCAGAAAGAGAACAAACGAATGACCACATCCAATGCTAATGGTGTTCGATTCTGCCAATTCAACGAGTTCCGGATCGGTGCCAGTATACCGCACCAGACGCGGACCGGATGCCTCACAAAATCCCAAGCCAAATTTAATGTCGGGTACCGTACTGACCAGAGCTTCGTGAATGTCATCAACCGTCTTGATGAAATGTGCTGTGTATTGAGTATTGCAGGGGCGGATGTGAAAAGTGGGTGTTTTCGAAGAAAGACAACAGATTTGGCGCGTGTCCGCGAATGTTATTTGAAAGTTGAGTTGATTCACTTGAAATATCATTGCAGAAGCAACGTCGCAACCTCGTACATTACGTACCCATTCCAATAATAACATTGACCGAATCCGGTTTGTCAATTTCTACAACGGACTGAGTGATCCCATTCGAAGACGCCATTTTTGGTAAAGGTATACAAAATCAAATCTGTACACAACAACACAACCGGACAAGATGAGAATTCAAAAATGCACGACGCTAGAACAAAGAATGTTACAACAAGGGCAACAGCAATTGAGCTCAAAAGTGTTGGTCCCAAAGCAACCTGCATTCAATCGTACTACCTAATATACCTGTTGCTACTTACCTTTGTGGGGCTGTTGTGGAAAAGAAATGAAGCGAATGGAATCGTTTTTCTATATAAGAATAAATACACAGAGGGAGACAGCTCCGATGAAGAATTTGCTTTATGGCTAGTGTCGTGGATGGTACTTGAGGAATGTACGTGATGATTGATGATGACTGCTACTAGCAGGTACAGAAGTAGTAGCTACAGCAACATCGACAAAAAGAAAGAAGGCGACCCGAAGCTCCGAGTTCTCATTCAATCATCAGTGGCACGAACAGTCGATTAGTAGACTACTTACTTTATTGCAGCACTCTATCAAGACTTACAGTAGCTACCAGAGTATTACTAGTAGTAGAGTGTTCGAGAGTAATCTTAGCAAGTACCCGTACAGTCTTGTGCGATGATTGCTTATCGTAAAGAGGAACATAAAAAAAGTGCCTTTCGAGCTAGACTACTAATTATAAACCTTGGAAAATTGGCTGTAGCTGCCTGGCTGCTGCTCTATTAGAGCAGCTACTAGCTAGTACCAGTAGTCGTGGTAGCGGCGAGCGATAGTATGTCTTTACTAGTATTATCACGCGAAAAAAAATAACCACCTTTTTTTCATGTTTTGGAGGGCGTTACCAGTACCGATTTGAGATTTTATGGCTTAAATTCTACTGCTAGACTAGACTAGTAGTAATAAATTGCAGGTTCGTCACCCATTTCACGTTTTTGGTTTTTAATCTGCAGAATAACCAGATCGTTACCGTTCTAGGGTTAGGGTTAATAATAATGAGACGGAGTAAAAACCGATTTTGATAATAATAATAATATCTGCTTAAATAACGGAACAATTTAATCCGTGGTGCAGGTACTGTAGTAGTCTACTAATACCTGGTAAGTCTGAAGAAAAATAGTTATACAGCTGTTTGCAAAAAAGAATGCAACAGGCTATCTCGCAAACATAACAAAAACTTTTGTGTTTTTTTTTCAACAACAACAACAACCACCCTCATTCCTTGACAAACATAGTCATCTCTTCATCAGTAGTACAATACCAATTCCATTACTTACAAGTAAACAAATATCTAGAAACATACAAGCCACCACTCTGTTGTAGTTATCTGTCTATATTTGGAGAGATACAAAAATAGAACCCTATTTGTCAAACAAGTTGCCAATACACTAGATGGCTGCCTGCTAGAGCCACTGGACAAGCGACGACGGCAAACGACAGATACTGGACGAGCCACAGCAGGAGACGACATATACTGGAGCCAAAGGACAAGACGACAGATACTGGAGCCGCGAAGGACAGGAGATACCGGAGCCATGAACGAGGACAGGAGATACTGGAGCCATGAATGACAGGAGATACTGGAGCCACGAACGACGACAGATACTGGAAACTGGAGACACAGGACGAGATGACAGGCAGATACTGGTGCCATAAACGACTCCTCCTGTGCTTCCAGCCAGTCTCCAATATCTGTCGTTCGCGGCTCCAGTCTCCAGTATCTGTCGTTGTTGTGGCACCAGTATCTCCTAATGTTTGTTGCTCAAGTGGCTCCAGTATCTGTCGCTTGTGGGCGGCTCCAGTGGTGGTTGTCGCTTGTAGCTACAGTATCCTCTGTTGACGCTTGTGGCTCCAGTATCTGTCGTTTGTGGCTCCAGTCTCCAGTATCTGTTGTTCGTGGCTCCGGCAGTAGCTCCTGTCGTTCATGACTCCAGTATCTGTCGTGTGTGGCTCAAGTAGTATCTGTCGTTCGTGGCTCCGGCAGTAGCTTCAGTATCTGTCGTTCGTGGCACCAGTCTCCAGTATCTGTCGTTCTTCGGCGGCTTTGTCGTTCATGGCTCCAGTATCTGCCGCTTGTGGCTCCAGTGGTTGTCGGTTGCCGTTTGTTGCTCCAGTATCTCCTATCGTTCGTGGCCCCAGTATCTGTTGTCTCGTCCAGTCTCCAGTATCTGTCGTTCGTGGCTCCAGTATCGGCTTTGTCGTTTCGTCTTGTGGCTCCAGGCAGTCTCCAGTATCTGTTGTCGCTTGTGGCTCCGGCAGTGGCTCCAGTATCTGTCGTCCTCGTTCGTGGCTCCAGTATCTGTCGTTTGTGGCTCCAGTCTCCAGTATCTCCTGTCGTTCCTGGCTCCAGTATCTGTCGATCGCTTAATTGAGACTTGAGACCAAGAAGGTAGTATTGTTATCGGGTATCGCTGCCTGGCTGCTAATCTACTACAGTAGCTACTAGTAGTAGTAGTGGTACCATGCGATGCATGGTGGGCCCAGTAGAGCTACTACTGTAGTTACTAGTAGAGATCGGAAGTACAGCACATTGACCGTTATTATTTGACCTGCCGGCGATTTTTTGGGGTACCGATTCTTTTCTGAGCTTTCGGGAGGGGGTACCGATATGGGATTTTATTATGGGTTAAATTGCAGCTTGGGAACCGATGTGAACTTAACGGTCATAATGTTGAAAGGGTACCGTACCGATTCTTTTTTGGTTCGGGAAGAACAGGTAGTAAGAAGCTTTAATTGAAAATCTCCTAAATAGGAGACTTTTAAAAGTCTCCTATTTCTTTTTCATAAATCTCCTAAATCTCTCCTAATCAAGGTGAAACGCTCCTAGTCCTGTTGACTAAGCTCTCCTAATTAAAAAAAAATTCTCCTAAATGAAAAATAAAATCTCCTAATTCCTCTAGTTAATATATAGCTTATGCACTACGCTAAAAACCAGAGGGTTTTAGAGTGTTCAAATATATATATTATGAGATTAGAACTAAAGTAATCTGAGTTGTAATCTCAGAGGCGCAGATCTCGATGGTCGAGCACGAATGTACCTATCCAACGTAGCCCTATGCGAGGAGGTGAATAAGCATGCGGAGTTGGATCCAGATGCTCGAGAAGAATCGTCTAAGTGTAGCCCGAGTGATAACTTGGATGCGGATTGACGATGACTGTTCGGGAGTCTATCCGCTGGCTAGCGCTTAATAAAGGGCTGGTCATTTCGGATACGATCGAAACCCAGTATTGGATGTTCTGAATCGAGGCTGGCGTGTTTGGGGAGAAAACCCTAGCTAGGAGGGGAAAACCCTTGACGCTAGCTGACGTGGACGGCTGTATGCCGACCGATTAGGGACGCACAGTTGTTTGCTGTACGGCTTTTAACCCGTGGTAAAAGTGGTGTATTGCACTTGCCCCCATGGAAACGGAGGTTGAGGAGAAAACGTTGTTTGTGAAACTGGTATCCTGATCGTTCCAATTGAGGAACGCAAAGGTCTCATGAGAATTAGTAACGAGTTCGAAATATCGACTCGTAGGTGTAGAATAACAAAGTGAACTACTGGTTGTAGATCGAGGTTGAGAATACGTATCCGTAGATCGTACTTCTCCGAACTGTTGATAGAGGCACGAACTCTTGTTCGTGGGTCAGCAGAGGCTGAGGTCTGACAATCCAAGTCCTAATCCGGCGGGGAATAGGCAGTTAGTTTTCTGATACACGCACGCCTCCACGGGTC
>Ga0210036_1004466_pt1 | contig 12802 bp, 11 predicted proteins | sample CryGeymeta201515_FD_185469 | JGI IMG/M metagenome (GOLD analysis project Ga0210036, IMG submission 185469) | Groundwater microbial communities from Crystal Geyser aquifers in Utah, USA - Crystal Geyser metaG 2015-15 (SPAdes) (version 2) | ecosystem: Environmental > Aquatic > Deep subsurface >...
CGTTTAATGTTAGAGTATGAATAGTCGGATACGAACTTATTTTCTTGAGGAACCCCCCATTTTTGGTGAGGGGGGAGCGAACTTGTTTCGCTCCTGCCAGAAAAATTTGCCCTGCCTTGTGATAACAAGGCAGGGCTTTGTTTGGTTTGAGAATTTTCCGAATTTTCCGAATAAAATAGGTTAATTTTGACGGTTTCTTTGGAGTAAAGAATATCTTTAATAAATCTTTTTGATAAAAGATTTCTTTCAACCCCCCTTCTTTGAGAAAGAAAAGAGAGAAAAGATTTTAGGACAGAAACTATGCTTTCCGGCTCCAATTTGGAGCATACCTTCGTTAGTTCGTATCCAGCCCGGTGGGGTGGACTTGAACTTTTGAACTCAGGGTTCAAACTTTTTAAGCCATGGTTTAGCTTAAAAACAAGATTATCTATGTAATCTTGGTCAAGAGAAATTCTTTCTAAATTTTCCAAAATATATTCTTCCAATCTATTATCGGTTCGATTGTTTTTGGCTACATTAAACATTACGGCGACTTGATTGATTTGATTATCGGTATTGCTTTTATTATCGTTTCCTTGCGAATGCTTTATGAAGGATTATTTGCCAAAGCCAAAGCGGCTGAACCGGTCCCGCAAATTCCCGGTAAGCCATTATCTAAAACAATTTTAGGTTCGGTTATTGGCACTTTAACTGGCATTATTGGTTTGGGCGGCGGCTATGCTTTAGTTCCCTCTTACATTTATTTTCTTAAAGCACCGGTGAAACTGGCAATCGGCACTTCTATGGCCGCTTTTGTCTGGATGGCTTTGGTTGGCGCATTCTTTAAATTCTTCCAAGGCGTGGTCAATATTCCGGTGGCTATAACTTTAGGAATCGGCGCTTTGATTGGCGCAATTTATGGAGCGAAATTAGTGGCGAAATTTAAACCAAATGTTTTAAAAACCTTGTTCGGATTACTATTTTTGTATGTTTCTTTAAAGTATATTTTAATTTATTTTGGCGTTTATATATGAAGGAAAAAATCGCCGCTATTTCAATATTGGCAAACATAATCTTAGCGGGAGGTAAAATCATTGTCGGGGTGTTTTCGGGCTCGGCCGCCATTTTGGCCGAAGGTATTCATTCTTTCATGGATATTTTTTCCTCCGCTGTTGGCTATATTGGAATTAGAGTATCTAAAAAACCAGAAGACCAAAAACACCCTTACGGTCATTATAAATTTGAGGTTCTGGCCGGTACCATTATTACCTTGATTCTTTTGGCAACCGGTGCAGGAATTATTTACGAGGCCTATCAAAAATTTTTAAATCCTTCTTTAATAAAAATACCGATTTTAGCTTTCGGAATAATGATATTCTCGGCGGTTGTTAATGAAATAATGGCTCGTCTCAAAATTCATTTTGGCAAAAAAGAAAACTCAATAGCCTTGCTTTCAGATGGAGCCCATTCCAGAGTTGATGTTTATGCTTCGCTTGCCGTTTTTGCTGGTTTATTTCTGACAAAATACTGGGTTTATACTGATTCTTTGTTAGCTTTTTTAATTGGCGCTTATATCATTAAAAAATCTTTTTCTTTAGGCAAAGAAGCGGTTGATTCCTTGCTTGATGTTTCGGCTGGCAAAGACGTTGAAGAAAGAATAAAAACAATCGCCAAAATTCAGAACATTGAAATTTCATCTTTAAAGACCCAGAAAAAAGGTTCGGCTGTCACCGCTAATTTAGAAATAAAACTGCCGAGCAATCTAAAGGTAGAAGAGGCGACTAAAATTTCCGATAGTTTAAGAGAAAAACTTATAAAAGCAATGGAGAATCTTCAGTATGTCGCCATTCAAATCACAAGTCATGAAGTGGAAACTGGATTTTATAAGCCTGAATTTGGCAGAGGATTTGGGTGGCAGAAAAAGGGCAGGTTTAGAGGAGAGGCTGAAGGGGCAAAAGGCGGAGGGCCTGGCGGCTACTGTGTTTGTCAGAAATGTGGATATAAAATGATTCATGAACGTGGTATTCCGTGCTCTACGCTTGAGTGTCCAAAATGTAAAATTAACTTAACAAGAGAATAATATGGCAAGGCCAATAAAACCAAGAAGAGTATTGTTTGACCCAGACGTGGTCTATTTCAAGCCAAGAGCTGTGCCTTTGTCTATGCTGGAGGAGGTTGATTTAAGTATAGATGAACTTGAAGCTTTGCGACTTTGCGATTTGGAGGATTTTGAGCAAGAAGAGGCGGCAAAGAAAATGAAAATTTCCCAAAGCACTCTTCAACGAATTTTAACTTCTGCTCGTAAAAAGGTTGCTGAAGCCTTAATCGGGGGTAAGGCTATAAAGATTAGAAAAGGATAATCAGCAAAAAATCGCCATTTTGGCGGTTTTTTGATATACTGAAACCAGTGTAATTATCTGGAAAATGCCAGTGAATCCGCTATTAAACAATTTCTAACGTTTTCCAACTCCCGCAGCCACTAAAAAATCGCCGATCCGCCTTCTGGCGGAGGCGATTTTTTGATAGAATAAAATAAATTTTATGTTGCATAAAGGTTTAAGCGAAAAACGAGTTTTAGAGTTGAGAGAGAAATTTGGCGAAAATGTAATTCCTTTTAAAGAAGAAGCCACTTGGCTTTCTATTTTATTTTCTCAGCTTAAAAGTCCTTTAATTTACATTTTAATAATTGTTGGTTTGATTTCTCTAATTTTAAAAGAATACTTCGATGCAGGTTTAATCGGGTTTGTAATCATTATCAATGTCTTAATGGGATTTTTCCAAGAATATAATGCTAAGAAAACATTAACTGCCTTAAGAAAAATTTTAAAACCAAAAACAATAGTTATAAGAGCGGGTCAAAGAAAAGAGATAGAGGTGAAAGAATTAGTTCTAGGTGATTTAGTAGTGTTGGGTTCTGGTGATAGAATTCCAGCCGATGGCAAATTGATTGAAGGAATGAGTTTATTAATCAACGAAGCAATTTTAACTGGCGAGGAAGAAGCGGTGACAAGAACTGAAAAAGAAGGAAGCAGTCTTTTATTCATGGGTACAACCGTAATTTCTGGAAGGGGAGTGATGGAGGTGATAAAGACTGGGAAAGAAACTGAAATGGGAAAGATTGGAAAAAGCTTGACAGAAGTAAAAGAAGAAAAAACGCCTCTCCAAATAAAATTAGAAATTTTTTCTAAAAATTTAGCCGTTATAGTTCTTTTCGTTTGTTTGGTTATTTTTATCCTTGGGGTTTTCCATAAAGAAAATCCTTTTGAGATGTTTAAAATGGCAGTAATTTTATCAATAGCAGCAATACCCGAGGGACTGCCAATAGCAATAACAATGATTTTAGCTTTGGGAATGCGGAGAATTCTAAAGAGAAATGGATTGGTAAAAACTTTACTTTCTATTGAAACCCTAGGTTCAACTTCAGTCATTTGTACCGATAAAACCGGAACCTTAACCGAAGGAAAAATGAAAGTTGTTAAAACAGATTTTTTAGATAGAAAAAAGACATTACTTGCTTTAATCTTAAACAATGAACAAAGAAGCAGTGTGGAAGTTGCTATTTGGGAATATGTAAAAAATGAAAAGGAACTTGATCCTCAAGAGGTCTTTGACCGATCAAAAAGGATTTATGAAGAGCCATTTGATAGCGAAAAGAAATATTCAATGACTATAAATGAAGCAGAAGGAAGAGAAAATGCATTTTTAATGGGAGCTCCTGAAATTATCCTTTCCTTTTGTCAGATTTTAAATGAAGAAAAAAATAAAATTTTAGAAGAAATTGAAAAATGGGCAGATGAGGGGTTAAGGATTTTAGGGGTGGCTTTTAAAGAAAAAGGGGATTTAAAGGAGAAAAAAGAATTTTTTTGGCTTGGATTAATAGGTATTGCCGACCCAATCAGAAAAGAAGCAAAAGAGGCAATTTTGACTGCCCGGAGAGCCGGTATCAAAGTTAAAATAGTAACGGGAGATTATCGCAAAACTGCTGAAAGAGTGGCGAAAAACCTTGGATTTAAATTGGAGCCGAAAAACATTTTAGAGGGTCCAGAATTAGAAGTCATTTCCGAGGACGAATTGAAAAAGAGGATAGATGATATAATATTGTTTACTCGGGTTACTCCTCATCAAAAACAAAAAATAGTTAAAGTTCTTCAGGAGAAAGAAGAGGTGGTAGCGATGACTGGAGATGGTGTTAATGATGCTCCGGCACTCAAGAAGGCAAATATTGGGGTAGTAGTAGGCACCGCTTCCGATGTTGCCAAAGAAGCAGCAGATTTAATTTTACTTGATAATAATTTCAAAACTATAGTGGCTGCCTGCGAAGAAGGCAGGTTAATCTTTTCTAATATCAAAAAGACAGTTGGTTATGTGCTTTCTAATTCGTTTGCCGAAATCGCCTTAATTTTTGGTGCCGTTCTTTTGAACCTTCCTTTTCCTTTAACAGTTGTACAAATTTTATGGATTCACCTTATCTGTGATGGGCCTCCAGATTTAATGTTGGCTTTTGAGCCAAAAGAGAAGTTATTAATGGCAAAAACTCCAAAGAATATAAAAAAAGAAGAGATACTCAGTAGTTTTACGAAGTTTTTAATCTTGGCTGTCAGTTTAGCTGCTGGTATCTTGTCTCTGTTCTTGTTCTGGCGTTTAGGAATAAGAGAGGGAAATTTAAATCTTGGCCGAACTATTGCTTTCGCTACCATAGCCAGCGTTAGTTTAGTTTATATTTTTGCTTATAAAAATCTTAAAAAACCAATCATCGAGACGGAAAGCTTTTTTCAAAATAAATTTATGTTTTTTGGAGTAGCTTATGGATTTTTACTCCTTTTTCTGGCAATTTATTTACCGTTTTTCAATAAAGTTTTAGGAACTATTCCCCTAAGGCCATTTCACTGGTTATTGATTTTTGCTGTTGCCCTATTTATTACTTTAATAGTTGAATTAGTAAAAATTTTTTCTAATCTTACCACTAAGAAAAAATAGATAGGATAACGAAAGAGGGTTATGGTTTAACTAGAACTGGCATCTTAAAACACTCTTTAGTGTTCATAAAATAGGTTCTAATAGCGTTCAGGCCCCGCAGCCAATGTCAATAGATACAAAGAATCGCCTTTTGGGCGGTTTTTTGGTAGAGCTTGATTTTTTTAGGAAGAGTTGTAGGGTTTGATTAAGGAAAGTATTATTATGGTAAATCTCACTATAAAATTGATTATTATAAGTGCCATTGTTATATCTATTTCAGTAATAGCTGCATCTTCTTTGACACAGAAATATGGGACAATACTAGTTACTGTTTCAATAATTATTGGTGCAATAGTAGCAATGGCGATTAATATTGCGTATTGGCTTCGAAAATCTCATTTATCGAATCGCCAATAGGCATAACTTTTTTATTTCTTCCAGCTCAAATCTAGGATGTAAATGTACTTATCTAACCGCTGAAATACGGTTCTAACGTCGTCCATTAGGGGCAGCATCCTTTAGCTCGGTTCGAGAGACCGAGCCGCGTTAATTGACTTTTTTTAAATAATAAGTTAGTATACAAGATAGTAAGTTTCTTATTTCTTCTTTCCTCTTTCCTTACATAAACAATCAGAGCACATAAATTTTATGTGCTCGACCGAGCACTAAAATACTTTAGTGCTTTGGTACGATGTAAGATAAATAGATAGATAAATAAGATTGGTCGGCTTACTTAATAAATTTTTGTGTAAGGAAAAAACTATGGCAAAAAAATTGTTCGTTGGTGGAATGTCTTATGAGACCACCGAAAACACTTTGAAGGAAACATTCTCGAAGGCCGGAACCGTTGAATCAGCGACTATTATCGTTGACAAAATGTCCGGTCGTTCCAAGGGGTTTGGTTTTGTCGAAATGTCGTCCGAAGAAGAAGCTCAGAAGGCGATTGAAATGTTCAACGGCAAGGAACTTGACGGGCGGAATGTAACGGTGAACGAAGCCAAGCCTATGGAGTCTCGGCCGCGACAGGGCGGATTCCAGCGAGGTGATCGAGGGTTTGGGGGAGAGCGCCGAAGAAGCTGGTAAACGGAATATTAAAAAATCCCCTTAATTGGGGATTTTTTAGTACCTAGCCCCTAGAGATTAGTCGAAGAGATAAATCTCTTCTTCACCCACTGAAGCTTTGGCTGAGGTGAAGAAGAGAACGAAGTTCTCTTCGCCTTCATTGCGATTCGGGTAAGCAAAGAAAAATGTTTATTTCATATGTTTAGAGAAAATGAAATAATTTTCGATGTGGCAGTAATCGGAGGCGGTCCTGCCGGGATGATAGCAGCCGGCAGGGCAGGAGAGTTGAAAGCGAAGGTAGTGCTTTTGGAAAAAAATAACGCCTTGGGAAGGAAACTTTTGCTGACCGGAAAGGGAAGAAGTAATATTACCAAAGCCGAATTTAATCCAAGAGAACTCGTTAAAAAATACGGCAGGGAAGGCGATTTTCTTTTGTATCCCTTATCTGTTTTTGGCGTTAAAGAAACAATTGATTTTTTTGAGAAAAAAGGATTAAAAACCAAAACTGAGCGGGGAAAAAGGATTTTTCCTGAAAGCGGCAAAGCCCAAGATGTCCTGAATGTTTTAATCAAATATCTAAAAAGCGGCGGAGTAAAAATAATGACAGATTGTGAAGTAAAAGAAATTGTCAAAAATAAAGACAGGATAGCAAAAGTTATTTTAAAAAATGGCAGAGAGATTAAAGCTAAAAACTATATCATTGCCACCGGCGGAAAATCCTATCCCGGCACGGGTTCCACCGGCGACGGATACAAATGGGCAAAAGAATTGGGTCATAAGGTTAGTAAATTAAGACCGGCTTTAGTTCCGTTAAGAATTAAAGAAAGTTGGCCCAAAAAGATACAGGGTTTAAGTTTAAAAAACGTTGAACTGACCGTTTTTCAGAAATCAAGTTTTTACGAAGTAAAAACGCAGATGAAGATGAAGGAAAACTCCGAAGGAGGTAAACTTCATCGCCACGAAAATAAAAAACAGGACAGCCGCTTTGGCGAACTTCTCTTTACTCATTTTGGCGTAAGCGGGCCCATAGTTTTGGACTTGAGTAAAATTGTCTGTGAGTTTTTAGACCTGCCTGTCGGCAGGCAGGAAAAGGGTGTGGTAAAATTAATCTTGGATTTAAAACCGGCTTTGGATTTTCAGACACTGGACAAAAGAATCCAAAGCGATTTTTCGAAGTACAGCCAAAAGTTATTCAAAAACTCTCTCTCGGATTTACTTCCCCAAAAAATCATTTCTATTATCGTTGAATTGTCTGAGATTAATCCTTTAAAAAAAGTAAATGAAATAACCCGGGAAGAAAGGCACAGGTTGGCGAAGTTATTAAAAGGATTGGAAATGACAGTTAATTCACCTTTAGGTTTTGAAACGGCAATTGTTACTTCAGGAGGCGTTTCTCTGAAAGAGATTAATTCAAAGACAATGAAATCAAAAATAATTGAAAATCTATTTTTTGCCGGAGAAATCATTGATTTATGCGGTCCGACAGGCGGCTACAACCTCCAGCTCTGTTGGAGCACCGGGTATTTGACAGGTCAGGCTGGCTCTTTTTTACATCCCGGTTTTTTGATAAAATAGAGATGTGTTCTATCCCTGTGGCTAGAAATTGACTATTTCTCTTAAAGTTTTATATTAAAGTAATGGTTAAAAAACCTAAGAAGTCCCCGAAGAACCCCGCCCTTTTACAAAAGGGCGGGGCCACGGGGCAGGCAATTAAAAAATCCTTGCCAAAAGTGGAAGAGGAGAAAATTAAGAAAACTAAAATTAGGGTGGTTGGGATTGGCGGGGGAGCAGGCAACATTATTTCAGAGATTGCTTCTAAGATAGAAAAAGCCACTTTTGTCGCGGCTAATACCGACCTCAAAGCCTTAAAGGAAGTTCCCAAAAAAGTAGAGCGTTTTCATTTTGGCGGAAATTTAACCCAAGGATTGGGAACCGGGATGAACCCGGAATTAGGCGAGAATGCTGCCCAAAGTGACCGAGAGAGAATTAAAAAATTACTGGAGAATCAAGATCTTTGTATTCTGATTGCTACTCTTGGCGGCGGAGTTGGTTCTGGAGCTACCCCGATTTTTGCTAAAATCGCTAAAAGTTTGGGCAATCTCACCTTGGGAATTTTCACTCTGCCTTTCAAGTTTGAAGGGGAAAAGAAAATGGAGATTGCTAGAACAGCCTTAGAGAAAATAAAGCCAAGACTAAACGCTTTGATCATTATTCCCAATGAAAGAATTTTTCAAATCATCGATAAGAAAACTCCCTTAAAGGCAGCCCTTTCGGCAATAAATGAAAGTTTGATTGAGAGTTTAGAGGGTCTAATTGAGATGATTTATGATCCTGGTTTGATTAATATTGACTTTGCCGATTTAAGAACCATTCTCGAGGGTCAAGGGAGATTGTCTTATTTAAATACAGTGATAGTTCAAAAGAAGGGAGACGTTTCTCAGACAGCAGTTGAAAAAGTTTTGAATAATCCTCTTTATCCCTATAGCATTCGTGGAGCAAAAGGCATTTTGTTAAATATTGCTGGCGAGAAAGATTTAGAATTAGCAGAGGTTAGTCGAATTTCAAAGACAATTTCTGGACTGGTGAATGAAGAAGCAAAAATTATTTTCGGGATTTCTCACACCCACCACCGGGGCGGGGAAGCGAAATATTCTGGTGTTATAAAGACCACTTTATTGGCTGTAGGTCTTCAGACGAAGATAGGTGCTTTTCAGGATGGTGGTGGGTGGGTTGGAGTCCATGCTAAATCAAAAAAAAGGAGCCCAAAGAAAAAAAAGCTCGTTGAAGAACTTCCTTTAGTTGAAGAAAAACCCGAATCTAAACCAAAAACGATTAAAAAAACTACAACCCTCCCGCCACCCTCCCGCCTTCGGCGGGCCCCTCGGAAAAAATCTAAACCCAGTCAGAAGTCTCTCCTCAAAAAAGCGGCAAAAAAACTACGTACCCCCCCTCCACCCTCCCGCCAGGGCAGGCCCCACGTAAAAATAAAAGTTCAAAGAGAGTTAAAAGAAGCGAGGGGCCCCGAGGAAACTCGGGGAGGGAGGAGGGAGGGTTGGAGTCCTCAATCTGAGACTGAGGAGAAGACGGTGGCAGTCTCTAGTCCTGCGACCGCAAAAGAGCAGCTCCGGAAAAATGCCCTTCAAATTAAAAAGGAGATGGAAGAAGCTGAGAAGGAAATTGAGGCCCAGGAAAAATTATGGGAAACCCCAGCCTTTTTGAGAAAGAAAAGAACTGCTTAGTCGAAGAGATAAATCTTTTCTTCACCTTTCATTGCGATTCGGGTAGTCAATTACTGTCCCCCTAAATTTTTTGCCCAACAAAATCTTCTCAAAATTTTTTAAATCCGTTCCCAAAGTAATGATGGTGCGGATTTTTAATTTTTGGGCTAATTTGGAAGCAATCGGGTCAAAGGGAGCGGATAAACCAGGAATCCATTTAGAGCCCACTAATTTTCGATAATCTCCCCAAGAGATTTTTTTAATCTGAATCGCATTTTTATATCTCTTTGGGTCTTTACTGTAAGCAAAGGGTATATTCCCGGCATTGATAATTTCCTTTACTTTAAATCTTTTGGCTAGCAGAACCGAGTCATAATCGGTTGAGCAGCCCGGCCGCCAACCGGAGGCAATTAATAATCGCCAGTTATTTTTGACTGGTTTATAAGGATCATCTAAAATTACCGGATAGGCTTCCCTTCGGAAAATTGTCCTGAGCAGATGGGCATTTAATCTGGTGGCATGAATTCCTAGCCAATCCATATCCTCGTAGGGGACTTTTATAATTTTAGCAGCCGCTTTTTGATAAAGTCGACAAACTTTACCGCCTCCGGCAACAATGATAAATCGGAAGCCCCTTTTAATATATTTCAAAATTAATTTGCGAAACTTTTTTAGAAATCGGATATTTATTTCCCCCGGTCGAGGGACAATTATTGAACCTCCTAAACTAATAATGATTGTTTTTTGATTCTCCATACCCGGTAGTAGAAATTCGACTAAACTTCGTTTATTATCACTGCCGCGGCAGTGGTCGAATTTTCACTACCGGGCATATCAGCTCCAGCATCTATTTTAACATAGATTAAATTGTGTTGCAATTGATTTGGTACTTTTTAGATTTGGGAATTTGTGCTAAAATACTGTAAAGGTCAAAAAGTTATTATTTAAAACTTTTAATGGAACAAAAATTATGCTTGAAGTAACTAAAGATATTTTAAAAGATATTTACAAAGAAAGGCCAAGGAATATCAGAAAGTATGATTATGGATTATTGGTAGTCGTTGGCGGCTCGGAGTTTTACTCCGGCTCTCCGGCTTTATCAGCGATGGCAGCCTTTAGGGCCGGGGTTGATATGGTAAGAATTATAGCGCCGAAAAGAGCGGCCGATATTATTGCCAGTTTCAGCCCAAACTTAGCAGCTTATCCTTTGGAAGGCAAATGGCTGAATAAAACACATTTGCCGACATTACTCGCTATGACAGAATCGGCTAAAGCAGTTGCCAGAGGAAATACGGCTGTAGTTATCGGTGGAGGAGCGGGAAGGTCTGAGGAAACCCAAAAGGCAATTCTGAAATATCTTGAGGAGGTCTCCGTGCCAGTAGTAATTGACGCCGATGCTATCCACGCCCTGGGGGAAAAACCAGAGATTGTTTCCGGAAGGAACTTTTTGATTACTCCCCATACTTATGAATTTTTCGTTTTAACCGGAAAAGAAATTTACAAATTGTCCGAGGAAGAAAAAATAAAAATGGTTCAAACAGAAGCTCAACGATTGCACACCACAATTTTATTAAAAGGAGCAATTGATATAATTTCCGATGGAAAGGAAGTAGCTTTGAATAGGACGGGTTCCCCTTTTATGACTAAAGGTGGATGCGGTGATACCCTTGCTGGGATTTGCGGAGCCTTAATGGCTCGGGGCCTTAGCCCGTTTACCGCTGCCCAGGCCGCTGCCTACATCAATGGTAAGGCCGGAGAAGTTGTCGCCCAGAGAGTGAAGGAAGGATTATTGGCTACCGGTTTGATTGAAGCCATTCCTAAAGTCTTACACTAAAAATAATCGCTCGGCAGGCTGTTCAGGGAAAGTCTTCGGGTAGATTGCCTCGGGTGACACGCAGTCAGCTTAAGTGGTAAAACAGAGTTACTCCCAGCTGCTGCTATTTCTCGCCCCGCCTTCTTTGCTAAATAGATTAATCATATTGAATGGTGGGCGGGGCTGCGAAGTGTCCCCCTCGGCAACTGCCCTCAGACTAACTATTTTTTCTCGCATCCTGTCTCGCTTACACGCTTTATGTATGATTTAATAATTATTGGAGGTGGCCCGGCTGGTATTACAGCCGGGATTTATGCCACCAGACAAAAGTTAAATACTTTATTAATTACTAAAAGTTTCGGCGGCCAAGTAGCAAAAAAGGCAGTGGCAATTGAGAATTATCCCGGCTTTGCGGAGATTTCTGGATTAGAGTTAATTCGAAGATTCGAAAAACACTTAAGGAAACAAAAAATTGATATTGAGAGGGATGAGGTAACTAAAATAAAAAAAATTGGTAAGAAATTTTTTGTCCAAACAAAAAGTAAGCATCAATTTCAGGCCAAAGCAGTTATTGTCGCTTCCGGAGCTGATCCCAGGCCTTTGGAGGTTGAAGGAGAAAAAAAGTATATTGGACGTGGTTTGAGCTACTGCCCAACCTGCGATGGACCCTTATTTGAAGGAAAAACTGTGGCTATAATTGGGGGTGGAAACGCTGGCTTTGAGGCAGCAATATTTTTAAGTCTGATAGCTAAAAAAATTTATATTTTGGAATACGGAAAGAAAGTAGGAGCTGACGAAATAAACCAAGAAAGAGTTAAAAAAACAGGGAAAGTTGAAGTAATAACCAATGTCGCAATAAAGAAAATCCAAGGCGATCAATTTGTTAACTCATTAGTTTACGAAGATAGAAAAACTGGGAGAGAAAAGACTTTAGCTGTGGAAGGTGTTTTTATTGAAATCGGCTCTCAACCAGCAACATCATTTATAAAAGGCCTAGTTGATTTTAATGAAAAAGATGAAATAATTGTCAATCCGAAAACAGGGGAGACAAGGATTCCTGGCCTTTTTGCTGCCGGCGATATCGATGACGTTCCTTATAAACAAATAGTTATTGCCGCTGGCGAAGGAACAAAAGCTGCTTTATCTGCCTATAATTATCTTCAAAAATTTTAATATGACCTATTCTATTACCGGGTTAAGTTATTTAATTGTATTCCTTGTTTTAGGATATTTAGCCCATCGTTTTTTCCAATATTGGAAAAAAGAAAAAGATACCATCTCTAAGCTCTGGTTTTATTTTGCCGTTACCATTGAAATATTTGTATTTATTAAGGTAATTGGAGGATTGTTTTTTGCTAATAACCCAGCTTTTTTAAAAATTACACTAGATGCTGCCGCTTTTATTCAAGCTTTTGCTCTTGCTACACTGGCCTATCTTCTTGCTTATATTAAATTTCCTCGAATTTCCCCCTGGGTTGCATTTATTCCAGTTTTTATTTTAGGATTAATTGCAACAATTTTGACTGCAATTATTCCATTTAATCCCTTTCTTGAACCGAGCAGAGCTATAAATTGGGGACTTCCATCTGGCATGATTTCTTTTGCTACCTCTGTTCTGAGGGTTTTTTTATTTACCACTATTTTTACCCCCCTGATTATTGTTCATTTTCCGCAAATTAAAACATCCAAAGATTTGTATGTTAAAGGAAAAATTCTTGGATTAAGCATTGTGTTTCTGTTTTTGCTACTAATTGCTCTTCTCGACTTTTTACTT
>Ga0210036_1004467_pt1 | contig 12801 bp, 5 predicted proteins | sample CryGeymeta201515_FD_185469 | JGI IMG/M metagenome (GOLD analysis project Ga0210036, IMG submission 185469) | Groundwater microbial communities from Crystal Geyser aquifers in Utah, USA - Crystal Geyser metaG 2015-15 (SPAdes) (version 2) | ecosystem: Environmental > Aquatic > Deep subsurface >...
TTCTCACCGCCGAAGACACCGAGGAACGCCGACGCCGCGCCCAAACCCGCTGCGCACCTCCGCGGCCGTCGCGGTAGACCCCCATCCGCTTGGGACGAGACCGCAAACGGACGCAGATCCGGTCGCACATCCACACGCATGGGGGTTGACTGAATCGAAAACCTCATGGCTCCTCTCGGTGGCCTCGGTGGACTCTGTGGCAACCAAGTGCACCTTGGCATCCCCGACTCCGTGCCGAACATTTCAAGACCTGACCCCGAGGTTTCCAAAGGAGCGAACCACGAATGGACGCGAATGGGCTCGCAAATCAACACGCATGGCTTGTGGCTGAATCGGAAAGGTCATGGGCTCTCTCTATGACCTCGGTGTCCTCTGTGGCAATGAACACTCTTGCCCGTTCTTTCGAGGTCCTTTTGCAAGTTTGCAGGCTTGACCCCGTTATTGACCCCGTTAGTCATTTCATTGAAACCACCTTATCTGCAATCCACCATTCGATGCATGATTTACATACCAGATGATAACGACGAAATAAATGACAAACGAAATCGGAAATACAAGAAATAGTCTAACTCGCCTCTGAATCTGTCGGCGCATATTAGTGACTGACAGATCTCCGAAATCCTCACTTGACTTGAAAATGAAGTACGTTAAAGTTCCTATAGAATAAAATATTATGATCCGATGCATTGGTAGCTCGTCGGTCATCTTACGCCACTCGCGGGGATATTTAACCTTGACGTAGGACATAAAGCGGCGCACGTCCCTCACGAGAACAAATTCACCTACAAGGAAGCCGAACATCAATACATAAATGCCGACAAATATAGGATTCACTGTAACTAGTTAGAACGGTTTTGGATTCTGAGAGACTGTCACAATCGGAGATGTTGTAGTTCCAAAAGCATACGTCGCTATAGGAGTAGCTGCTATTGACTTAATGCCAAGTCCTAAGTAGGCGCTCAGTCCGGAGACGGATCCGCCAATGTTTGTCACATATTCCACGCCGCCTTGGACCCCGACGCCTCCAGCCTTTCCGAAGGCGAGCCCCTCTCCATTTAACTGTGAGACATGAGCTGCATTGGTGGTCGTAGCCTGAAATTGAACGCCACCACCTACACCCGCGAATGCACCTGCTTCTGCGGTACCTGTTACAGAGAATGACCAGCCGTTCAACCATCCCTTAGATGAATCATGAGCGAAATTCAAGAATGTCCCGCCTCCTCCACCAACACCCGCTCCTGCAGCTAAAGTGATACCAATACTGAATGAGTCGGTACCAAGAGGGTCGATCCTAAGAACCGGATTCCCCCCCACATACGCATACAGATTGACATCCCCTCCCTCGAACCCGATCGGATCCTCGGAGACGAACCTCCCCACCTCCGGGTCGTAGTAGCGGGCGCGCATGTAATAGAACCCGTTGGGCTCGGCCATCACGCCGTACTGGCCCACGTATTGGAAGGGCTGCGGCACGCTCTCCGCCTTTCCGACGATCTGCCCGTAGGGCGTGTAGGCGTAGCGGTTGACGACGGCCTGGGATCCGTCGGTCATCGCCACGGTGTTCCCGGTGGCGTCGTAATGGTAGCTGTAGCTCGCCCCGGAGGGCGTCACCATGGCCAGCAGCCCCTGGCCGTAGACGTAGTAGCGGAGGATCTGGTTGCTCCCATTCGCCTCCGCCAAAAGGTTGCCTGAAGCGTCGTAGACGTAGCGGGTGCCAGCCGCACCGCGACGCCACGCAGCCAGCCGGTTGCCGGCGCCGTCGTAGGCGAACAATCCCCAGTTCGTGCCACCCGCATAGGTGAGCCGGTGCTCGTCGTCGAAGGTATACGGTGTGGCCGTCTTGGTGGCGAGGCTACCCTCGTTATCAAAGGTGAAGGTATCTGTCCCGGCCGTGACCACCCGGTTGCGCGGCGCGTTGTAGGTGAATGGGACATTTTCCGTCGCCCACCCCGATGGCGCCAGCGGTTCATTCCGGAGTTCCGCCGTCCGGTTGCCATTGCCGTCCAGGTTGAACCCGTAACTCGCCAGCACCATGTGGTCGGACTTCTGATTGGTTAGCGAAATCAACCGGTCCGCCGCGTCGTAGCCGTAGGTCGTCACCGTGCCGTTGAAGCCCACGAGCTGGGTGAGCCGCCCGGCCTGGTCGTAGGTATAGGTCGCAGTCTGCCCCAACCAATTGGACACCGTCGCCAGCCGATTGAGGGCGTCGTAGGTGTAGGTGACCGCCTTGTCACCGGGATAGGTCAGGGTCGTGAGGTTGCCGGAAGCATCGTAGGCGTAGCCGACGGTGAACCCGTAGGGATTGGTCTGGGCGGTGAGGCGGTTGGCCGCGTCGTAGGTGTAGGTGGTGGTCCCCATGCTGTCGGCCATCGCCACCAGGTTGTCCCGCAAGTCGTAGGTGAGGCTCACCGGCGTCCCCACCGGGTAGGTGGTAGTCGCCACCTTGCCGCTTGGGGTGTAGCCGTAGGTGATCGTCTTACCATTACGGTCGGTGTGCGCAGTCAGCCGGCCGGCCCCGTCGTAGGTGTGGGTGGTGGTCCGACCCAGGGGGTCGGTGCGGATACCAAGTAGGCCGCGCGGATCAAAGGTAAAGGTGGTAGTGGCGCCAACCTGGTCGATCAGCGAGGTGCGCCGGCCGATCGCGTCATAGCCTTCGTCCACCACCGGGTGGGCGCCCACCTTCGTGGTGTTGGGGTGGCCATTCGCGTCGTAGGTCAGGGTGGTCCCCGTGCCACGGCCGTCCGTGATGGTCGCGGTCTGGCCGTTGGCGTAATAGGTGGCGGAGGTGGTGTGGGTCACGGCGTCCGTGGTCAGGGTGAGGTGGTGCTCGACGTCGTAGGCGAAGTGGGTGGTGTGGAGGAGCGGATCGGTGGTGGCAATCAGGCGGTTTTGTGCGTCGTAGGTGTTGACCGTCGGGAAGCCGAGGGCGTCGGTGACGCCGGTGAGGTTGTGCGCCCCGTCGTAGGCGATCGTGGTCGTATTGCCGCGCGGATCGGTAGCTGCCACCGGGTGGTTCTGGCCGTCGTAGGCGGTGGTGGAACGGTGGCCCATGGCGTCCTCCACCGCCACCGTGCGGCCCTTGTCGTCGAAGTGGTAGACGGTCTGACCGCCGTCCGGGTCCTCCTCCACGTTGCGTGGACCAGTGAAGAAAAAGTGGTAGGTGGCATTCACCCCACCCTGGCGCGGCACGGTCTGGGTGTCGACCCGGCCGAGGGGGTCGTAGTGGTTGGTGGCCAGGGTGACGCCCAGCGGGTCGGCGACGGTGGTGATCCGGTGGTCGGCGTCGTAGCCGTACCCCCACACCTTGCCCGCCGGATCGGTGACGGAAACGAGGTCGTCGCTGGCGTTGTAACCGTAGGTGATGGAGCGACCGGTGGTGTCGCTCACTTTAGTGAGCCGCTCGCCCGTGTAGGTGAGGGTGAGCTTGCGACCGTGGGCGTCGGTGATCGAGGTGAGCCGGCCGCCCGTGTAGGTAAGGGTGAGGGTGTTGCCATCCACATCGCGCCAGGTGGTGAGCTGGCGCGCGGCGTTGAAGGCCAGCACGGTCCCGAACCGCTCGCGCAGCTCGTAGAGGGAGCCCACCTGTACGAGGTCGGTAGTGACCCCCGGGGCGGGGTTAAAGCTGCCGTCCGGCAGGCGCACGAAGGTCAGCGAGCTGTCTTGCAGCCGGGTGGAGACCGCGTTCTCAAACAGCTCGTCCATGGCCCAGCCAGCGGTGAGCACGGCGGTGGCCCACTCCTTCACCGCCGGTATGGCCGGCGTCATGAGACTGAGGGTAACGGTCGAGGAAACCAACAGGGCCGCCGCGTCTACCGGCGAGCGCATCCCCAGACCCGCGGCCACGTCGCTGTGGAGCTCCAGGGCAACGTCATAGCCATGGCTCCAGCCATGGCCCAGGGAGCCAACCTCATGGCGCTCGTCGCTGTTGTAGGCACGACGGAAGGCCAACCCATGGGGCTCGCCTCCACCCAGGGCGAGGTCGGTGTGGTCGTAGAGGTAGGCGCCGGTGACAAGGTCAACTGGCTCAATGGTCGTCGGGTGAGGTTTTTCGACGTCGAGACGCAGCTCAGGAACGAAGTCGGTGACCAGCGACGGAATGGAGAGGGGTGCCGGGTAGGCGCCGTAGCCGCCGTAGTAGTCGCCGCCGATGATCATCCCCATGTGCGTGTTGCCGTCGGCGATATTACCGAAGGTGACGTACCCCTTGCCACGCCACTGGAGGAGGTCAATCTGGCCGCTGGTTGGTAAGAGGAGGGTGGAACTCTGGTTGTGGACCTGGTAGTCGAAATCATCCAGGTCCGCGGTGCTGTAACCGGTGAGTTGGGACCGGATGGCCGCGTAGTTGCCCGCGTTGGCGAGAAAGAGCTTTTGTCCCTGAGCATTGGCCAAGGTGAGGAGCTTGATGGTGGAGGCAGCCGGCCGGTCGAACCCTTGGAGCTGCTCCAACACCCCGTGTTCCAGGGCGCTATTGAGAAAGCTCATCGACTTGAAGACCGCCTCCGCATCCGCGGGGACATTGTGGCGAGAAATGGTGGAGACGTACTGGGTCTTGACGTCGATGTAGTAGCCCTGCTCCTGGGCGACGATGCCGAAGCGATGGTGGCGAATGGCAACCACGTCGGCGAGCTCCGCCAGGAGGCGATCCGAGAGGGTGGTCTGCTCCATCCAGGTCTGGCCCATGACGTTGAGGGACTCGCTGACCACCTCCCGCGAGGTGTCGACCAAACCGCTCGCCCGGTACGCCTCCAGCCGCCGCTGCCGCTCGGCCAGCAGCCGCCCGTCGTGGCTGGCACCGAAGTCGGAGATCAAAACGTAGGTGGAGCCACCGCGCTTGAGGTGATAGGTGGAGGTCTGGTCGCCGAAGGTGCCACCGGTACCTGCGTACGGGTGGTCGATCGTCACGGTGAGGTCGCCGAGGTTGGGACCAGAGACCGGCGTCGCCTCCTGCACGAGGAGGGTGTCGTCGAGCCAGAGCTGGGCGGATGGGACCGACAGGGTCTCGCCCGCCAGACCGAGGTCAATGGCATTGGCAATCCCGTCGTAGGTGAAGGTGACGTGGATCGACGCCGCGTGGACGCCGACTGCGTTGGCCAGGTAGCGCACCCCAATCGCACGGCTCTGGCCCGGCGTCAGGGTGCCCGACCCGGTACCGGTGAGGAGCTGAAAGCGGGCGCCGTCGGTGCCGGTGAGGGTGACGCTGTTGACGACGAGATTGAGGGTGCCGCTGTTTTTCAGGGTCGCGATCCTGTCGAGGGGGTCGCCGAGGTAGCGCTGGCCGAAGTCGACCCCGAGGGAACCGGTGAGATCGGGCTGCAGGACGGTCTGTCCTTGGAGCGGCAGATCGACGGTGTAGCCGGGAATCCCATCGTAGGTGTAGGTGATATGGAGGTTGGCCGTGTGGCTACCCCGCACGGTGGCCAGATAGCGGACGGTGATGGCGCGGAAGCCGCCGGCGGCGATATTCCCTGCCCCGCCGCCGCTCACGATTTGGAAGCGGGCGGCGTCGGTGCCGGTCAGCGACACGCTGTTGATGGTCAGGGTCAGCGAGCCGCTGTTCTGTAGCCGGGCCGTGGCGTCGATGGGCTGGTGCAGGTAGGTCGGGACGTTGATGCCGTAGGAGCCGGTGAAATTGGGCTGAAGCACCGTCTTCCCCTGGAGGGACAGATCGGCGGTGTTACCGGCGATCCCGTCGTAGGTGAAGGTGACGTGGAGGTTGGCCGTGTGGGTGCCGCGCGGCGTACCCAGGTAGCGCACGGCAATGTTGCGGAAGCCGCCGGCGGCGACGCCCCCCGCCCCGCCGCCGCTCACGATTTGGAAGCGGGCGGCGTCGGTGCCGGTCAGCGACACGCTGTTGATGGTCAGGGTCAGCGAGCCGCTGTTCTGTAGCCGGGCCGTGGCGTCGATGGGCTGGTTCAGGAAGGTCCGGAAGTTGATGCCGGAGCTGTTCGAAACATTCGGCGCGTCGGCAACGAAGCCGGTCAGGGCGTAGTCCTGGTCCACGGGCGTACAGCCCGAACAGCTCAGCCGCATGCGGAAGGTGCCGGTCTTGGTCCCGCGAGCCTGGAGGGTGCCGGAGAATTGCAGCTTGATGGTTATCAACTGGCCGGGCACCAATGTTGTGACCCCGCCCCCCTGGAGGATCGAGTAGGCGCTGCTCGTCCCGGCGAGCAGGGAGTTGGTGACCGTGATGGTGAAGGCTTTGTTGTTGGTGAACGAGGTGGTGATGGTGGAAGGGTCCGAAGTGGGGGTGACCCTGCCGAAGTCCCAGGTGGCCACCGCCGCCAGGGGCGCCAGACCGCCCGCGGTGAGGGGGGCCGCCGACGGCTCGGCCCCCTGCTCCAGGTTGGCGTCGCCCAGGATCGGCTGGGACGGGGGGAGAGGCGCAGGGACGGTGAGTCGCGGCTCGCCGACCCAGGGTTCTGCCTCTGGCAGGGGAGGCGTGAGGGTTAGGCCCTCCAGGGCCAGTGGTTGGGGCGACTCCAGGGTACCGAGCCGTGGGGTCGGCTCGCCGGCCACGGCGCTAGAGGCCGAACCCACGGCCGCGACCGCGGCCACACCCGTGTCGTAGGCGATCGCCAGCCGCTTGCCGGCGACCTCCGAGATCGGCAGGGTCTGGTCGATCCCGCCGTGCTGGATGCGGACCTTGTGGAGGTAGGCGTCGGGGACCGTGTCCCAGTACTGGCTGGTGATGTTGGCAAAGGGCAGGGTGGTGGGGAGCGCACCAAGGTACTCCGGGACGATCTCCCGGCCACCGATGACCTCCTCCATCGAGGCGTTCGGATGATGGGCACGGAGATTGTCCACCAGGGTGGAAGAAAGGGAGGTCAGGGCCGTGCGCAGCCCGGGGTCGTTGAGGTTCTCGACGGAGTCGGCGCCGGCGGTGCCGCCGGCGGCGGTCAGGAGGGCTGTGCGGTCGTAGCCCATGGCAGCGGCCACATCGATCCCCACCGTCTCCTGGTAGACCTTGAAGGCGGGGTCGAAGAGGTAGTCGATCCCGGCGATGGTCGCCTTCACCCAGACCCGGGTGACCCGGGGCGGGTTGGTGGCCGTGTCGACCGGGATCCCCGCGCTGCCGAGCACCGTGGAGAGCACCTCGCCATTGGCATCCACCCCCAGCCAGTGGTGGAGGTCGTGCTGGTCCGCGGCGCCGAACGCCGGGATGAATTGCTGGCCGTAGACGAACTGGGCGGTAAAGCCGCTCGCCCGCAACAGGGCGACCATCAGGGCCGCCTGGTCGAAGTCGTTGCCGGCCCCCTCGGTAAGGGTGAGGACCGCCCCCTTGAGGGCCCCGAAGTAGGGGACATAATCGATGGTGTTGTGGACGAACTCGTAGATCAGCGTCGGATCGTGCTGTAGGCCGCGGGCCAGCTCGACGATCTCCGGCGCGGTCTCAGCCCCGGCCGTGGCCAACCCCTGCGGTGCCACGGTCAGCGCCTGGCCATGTGCGGGGGGGGGGGGGGGGGGGGGGGGGGGGCGTAGTACGGCTCAGCCTCCTCCGGCGTAACCGGTGGTACCTCACCCCGCAGCCACCCCGGCCCGGCTACCTGGGCCCGCGCCGCACTCACGGGCATGAGGGCGAAGGCCAGCACCACCCCCCAACAGACTCCCCCCACAATCGACAACCCATCGGCTGGCCGCTTCCCCATTCGCCTACCCTCCTCCCATTCGAGCCTTGAACCCCTCCGCCGGGTGGTGATCCGCGCCGCCAACGGCCATGCCCCCAACCCGCCCTCGCCGGCGCCCTCCCAACCGCGCGTCTGGCGGCAAAAAACACGTTCCTGAGCCGGATTGTCAACACCCACCTCGGCGTCTGCCCGCGAATGAGGGGAGAGAGCTCATGCGCTGTGACCCCCGATGCCATCCAGTGCGCCAGGCCGGGGCGCGGTAGTTTTCGCCGCCGCCGCGACGCGGGCCCGACCTGGCCGGTGGCGACGGCGACCGGCGCTCCCCCCGACCCAGCCACTCTCCCGCTCTCCCCGGGCCTGCCCGCACGACGATCTGCGCCGCGGGCATGGAGAGAGCCTCGGCACGGCCACGTGGCCTCCCGCCGCGCGGGCCCGATCACCTGCGCAGCGCGGAGCTCCGTGCCGTGGACCGCTCTCCCGCCCGCGCGCGGGCCCGAGCCCTCTCGCGCAGCACCGCGGCCTAGGCAGCCGCTTGGCCTTGGCGTGCGGGACCCGTGGGGTCAGGCATGCAAAGTTGCAAAGTTTCCATGGTGGCCCATAGGATCCCCCCATGGCGCGGCAACCTCGTCTCCATCTCCCCGGCGGGGTCTATCACGTGATGCTGCGCGGCAACGGGGGGCGGGAGATCTTCTCCGCCGAGGGGGACTACCGGTACCTCTACGGCCTGCTGGCGGAGGGGGTGGGGCGGTTCGGCTATCGGGTGCACGCCTTCTGCTGCATGTCTAACCACCTCCATCTCGCCGTGCAGACGGGGGAGGAGACCCTCTCCCGCGGATTGCAGAACGTGGCGTTTCGCTACGCTCGCCGGGTGAACCGCCGGGAGGAGCGGATTGGCCACCTCTTCCAGGGCCGGTACAAGGCGATATTGGTGGACCGGGACAGCTACCTCCTGGAGCTCGTGCGGTATATCCACCTAAATCCGGTACGGGCCGGGCTGGTGGCCGAGCCCGAGGCGTATCCGTGGAGCGGCCATCGCGCCTACCTGGGGAAGGATGCCCTCCCCTGGCTCACCACCGATTGGATCCTGGGGCAGTTCGGGGGCCGGCTGGGCGTGGCGCGGCGCCGCTATCAGGAGTTCGTCCACCAGGGCGTCGGCGAGGGGCATCGGGACGATTTCCACGGCGGTGGCGATGACACGCGGCTCCTGGGGGACGACGAGTTCTCCAAGGAGGCACTCGGTGCCGAGTACTCTCCCTTGGCGGCGCGGGTGTCGCTCGATGATCTGGTGACGGTGGTGTGCGACGAGTGGGGCCTCCCGGAAGGCGCGCTCGCCATTGCAGGGCAGGGGCGGCGGGTCTCGGACGTGCGGGCGGCGGTCGGCTGGCTCGCTCGCGAGCTTGGGTGTGCGACGCTGGCGGAGGTGGGACGGCGTACCAATCGTACCGGTAGCAGCGTGACCTCGGCGGTGCAGCGGTTGTCGGCCAGAGTGGCGCAAGATCGTGATCTGTCCGAGCGGCTGGAGCGGCTCCGCGATCGCCTAAGCGCAAAGTTTGCAACTTTGCATGCCTGACCCCGAGGTTTTCTCCGGGCTAGCCGCGGGTCACCAGGGTGGCGACGGCGGGGTGCAGGGTCGCGTCGATCAATGCGCGCAGCTCGGGGACGCACGAGCCGCAATTGGTGCCGGCAAGCAGCGCCGCGCCGACCGCCTCCGGGGTGGTGAGGCGATCGCGCTGGATCGCCGCGATCAAGACGTTGCGGCCCACGCCGAAGCAGGAGCACAGGGTCGGTCCGGCGTCTGGCTGGTCGGCGGGCGGGCGCGCGGTGAGGAGGCTCGCGCGCGCGGCGCCATCGAGGGCGGTCGCGGCGAAGAGCTGGGCGAGCCAGGTACGAGTCGGCAGGTCGTGGGTGGGGCCCACGAACAGACAGGCCTGGAGCCGGCCGTCCAGCAGGCGTGCCGCGCGGTAGCGCCGGGCGCCGCGGTCCTGATACTCCAGCCACTCCCCCGCCCCGGCGAGGTGCTCGCGACTCCATGCGGCCCAGTCGACTCCATCGCGCTCGCCGGCCAGCTCGTAGCGCCAGAATTGGCGGCCCGGGATGCGCACGCAATAGTCGGCAGCGAGTGACTCCAGCGGTGTGCGGCTGAAGGCGAACCCGTGCCACACGGGCCGGAATGGGGCCACGGCGATCGGCGCGTGCTTGAACTCGGGCTCGCCGGAGAGGGGATCCGTGACCGGCGCGACGAGGGCGTTGACTCGCGCCTGCGCGGCGAACCGGTCGCTCCAGTGGATGGGCACGAACACGGTGTCGGGGAGCTGACCCTCCGCCAGGTGGACCCGGGCGAGCATCGTGCCCGTGGCGTTGGACAGGCGGGCGAGACCAGCGTCTTCGAGACCGAGGTCGGCGGCGTCGTCGGGGTGAATCTCCACCCGCGGCTCGGCGATGTGGGCGGTGAGGCGCGGCACCGTGCCGGTGCGCGTCATGGTGTGCCACTGGTCACGAATCCGGCCGGTGTTGAGGACGAAGGGGTTCGCGCTGGACGGCGCGGCGGCCGGGGGACGGGGCTGCACGGGGATGAAGCGTGCCCGGCCCGAGGCGGTGTGGAACGCCTGGCCGGCGAACATCCGCGCCGTGCCCTGGTGCGCCGGGTGCGGGACGGGCCACTGGATGGGGGTGAGGGCGTCGTAGGCCGGATCGTCGAGGTGCGCGAGGCCACGGATGTCGAAGGCGCGCTCGCCCTGGTTTTCGAAGCCGGAGAGGGCGGCGTGCTCGCGGAAGATCTCGCCGGCGGAGGCATAGGGAAAGCCGCCGGCAAACCCCATCCGCCGGGCGACCTGGGTGAGGATCCACCAGTCGGGCCGGGCCTCTCCTGGTGCCTGGAGGAAGGGGCGTTGCCGGGAGATGCGGCGCTCCGAGTTGGTGGTGGTCCCGTCCTTCTCCCCCCAGGTGGCGGCCGGCAGGAGGACGTGGGCGTAGGCCGTGGTGTCGGTGCGCCGGACACAGTCGGACACCACCACCAGCTCGCAGCGGGCGAGGGTGCGGTTGACCCGATCGGCGTCCGGCAGGCTGACCGCCGGATTGGTCGCCATGATCCACACCGCCTTCACCCGGCCCGCCGCGATCGCCTCGAACAGCTCCACCGCCTTCAGGCCGGGGCCACGGGCGATGGTGGGCGATTGCCAGAACCGTTGCACTCGCGCACAGGCGGCGTCGCCGAAGTCCATGTGGGCCGCGAGGGTGGTGGCCAGCCCGCCGACCTCGCGGCCGCCCATGGCATTGGGCTGGCCGGTCAGGGAGAAAGGGCCCATGCCGGGCCGGCCGATGCGGCCGGTGGCCAGGTGGCAGTTGAGAATCGCGTTGACCTTGTCCGAGCCGCTGGACGACTGGTTGACCCCCTGGGAGAACAGGGTCACGGACCGTTCCGTCGTGGCGAACCAGTGGTAGAGCTGCGCCACGGCCACCTCCGACAGACCGCAACGGGCGGCCACCGTGGCGATGTCCGGGGCCGATGCCCGGGCCGCGGCGAGGGCGTCTTCGAACCCCTCCGTGCGGCCCTCGACGAATCCCTCGTCGAGCCACCCGTGGGCGTGCAGGTAGGTGAGGAGGCCGTTGAACAGGATGGCGTCGCTGCCGGGCCGCAGGGCGAGGTGGAGGTCGGCGAGGTCGCAGGTGGCGGTGCGCCGGGGGTCGATGACCACCACCTTGCGGGACTCGGAGCACGCCGCTGCCTCGCTCAGGCGCTGGTAGAGGATCGGATGGCACCAGGCGGCGTTGGAGCCGACCAGGACCACCAGCTCCGCGGTGTCGAGATCCTCGTAACAGCCGGGCACGGTGTCGGAACCGAAGGCGCGCTTGTGGCCCACGACGGTGCTCGCCATGCACAGGCGGGAGTTGGTGTCGATGTTGGCCGCGCCGATGAACCCCTTCATCAGCTTGTTGGCCACGTAGTAGTCCTCGGTGAGGAGCTGGCCCGAGCAGTAGAAGGCCACGGCCTCCGGGCCATGCTCCCGGAGGATGCGCGCGAGGCCGGAGGCGACGGTGTCGAGGGCCTCCTCCCAGGCGACTCGCTGGCCGGCGATCTCGGGATAGAGGAGGCGGTCGTCCAGCTCCAGGGTCTCGGCGAGGGCCGCCCCCTTGGAGCAGAGGCGGCCATGGTTCGCCGGGTGGGTTGGGTCACCGGCGACAATGACTTCGCCATCGCCGCCGGCGGTGGCGATCACCCCGCAACCGACCCCGCAATAGGGGCAGGTGGTGGCGACCGGCCGCCGGCCCACATGGAGGGGACGCACCGGCATGGCTAGTCAGCGGCAGCGGCTAGGACCGCCAGCGACAGGTAGATCTCACGCCCCTCCACCCGCACCGGGTGGCGGCCCGCACACCCCTCGTCGGGGGCGACGGCCACGCCGCTCTCCAGGTCGATGGCCCAGTTGTGCAGGGGGCAGGCGACCTTGTGGTCGTAGACGATCCCCTGGGAGAGGGGCCCGCCCTTGTGCGGGCAGCGGTCGCGCAGGGCGAAGACCTGGTCGCCGGCGGTGCGGAACAGGGCGATGTCGCCGTCCGGCGTACGCACCACCCGGGCGCCGAGCGGTGGGATGTCGTCGAGGGTGCCGACGCCGATCCACTGGGTGTCGGTAGCGGTTAGGTCAGCCATGGGTCAGGTACTCCTTGCGCGGGTGTGGGCAGCGATCGCTCTCTCCCCTCGCCGGAGAGGGCCGGCGTGAGGCGGCAGGCCCCCCTTCGGGGGAGGGTTGGGGTGGGGGCGGTGGGGGATCAGCGACCTGTTGGGCCGTGTGCGGGGCGGAGTGGCTGTCCCATGCGCCCTCACCCTGGCCCTCTCCCGGGGGGAGAGGGCCTCATGGGACTCCCCTTCGGGGAGGATTGGTTGTTCCAAAGTCACGCCAGCACCTTGAGGGGGATGAACTCGTGGCGATCCACGCCCTGGCAGCCGCGCTCGCCCCACGGGTCTTGCTGGGCGAAGACCTGGCTGGCGCGGAATCGCTCGTAATAGGCACGGCGTCCGGCGGCATCGGCCACCAGGCGCTCCTTCAAATAGGAGATGCCGACACGCTCGAGCCACGGCGCGGTCCGTTCCAGGTAGCGCGCCTCCTCGCGGTAGAGCTGCAGGAAGGCACCGGTGTATTCGAGCACCTCGTCCATCGTCGTCACGTGGCAGAGGAGA
>Ga0210036_1004481_pt1 | contig 12756 bp, 8 predicted proteins | sample CryGeymeta201515_FD_185469 | JGI IMG/M metagenome (GOLD analysis project Ga0210036, IMG submission 185469) | Groundwater microbial communities from Crystal Geyser aquifers in Utah, USA - Crystal Geyser metaG 2015-15 (SPAdes) (version 2) | ecosystem: Environmental > Aquatic > Deep subsurface >...
AAGCTCTGGGCTGACGTCAGTGGTTTTGAATTTTTTTACTAACATAATCATCATCACAGAGATTTTGACAACCCCTACTTCTTGGTACTACTAGTACTACTAGATCTGCTAGTAGTAGCTACTGCTACTCTATTAGTAGTAGTACTACCGTGGAAGTCTACTGGTAGTGTACTAGTACATAGTGGTAATTGCAAATCCAATATCTTGACACTCAGTCGTGTATTTGTCCATCCATCGTGAGAATTCTGTTTTGGGGACCAGTTTAAGTAGAGGAGTAGTCTAGTTGCGCCCGCAAGCAAACGGCAAGATTTCCATCAACTCTTTTATTCGTTAAGTAGACTAGTAGTAGTAGTTGTACCAGGTAACAGCGCAGGAGCCACCGCAACTGCGCCGCCACCCAAAAAGAATACACCGTGCAATGGCTGACAGTATTATTTAATTATTTATTTGGGAGAAATAGTACGACGACTTAAAACAATCTTGACATTCAGTCGCATGTACTGGTACACTTTCAAAATGAAAGGAGGGACCCAAAACACCGCTCCGCCGAACAAACAACTCCAACGACAACATCTAATACTAGTACACTACTACTACCAGCATTAGAAGTTTAGTACTTGCACAGCATTATTTAATTTTCAACCAAAAAAATTCCATTAACCAAGAAAATTCCACCATGAAGTTCTTATCCCTTGCTGCCCTATCTGTTCTCGCTACTATTCCAACTGTCGTGGCACAGTCTTGTAAGTTTTCTTGAAGACAGTGTGTAAGGTACTACTAGACTACTGCTAGACGTTTTTGGAGTACTAGGTCTCTAGTAGTACTTTTGCTTCTCGATAGGTTTGATATTTTTTGTCACCTTTCCCCTTTTTCCTCCTGCTCCTGCTGCAGCACTTTTCCTCCGCCACCTCTTTTTCGTATTATTTCTTGTATACTACTCTTGGTAAAACTAACACTGATCCTGCAAACGTATCATGATTCGTTCTGTTTTGGTTTCAAATAAAATCAATAAATAATTTTAAAGGTACTCTCTGTGAGGATGGATCTTCTCCCGAAAATCCTGATGCTCCCCTCAAGAGCGAAGGATCTCCCTTAGATACCTGCATTCAACTGTTTGCTGCTGTGCAAGTTTTGCAAGCCGATTCCAATGATTGTATCAGCGCCAAAGCCGTGGCTACCTATTGCGGGTATGTCGATATAATATCAATATCAATGATCAATCAATATATTTACATTTCTTATATATTCATTTATTTATATGAAAAAATGCGGTGTTTTTTATTCTGTTCATTTTCTCACACGGTCTTCCCTACTTTCACATTGTTTCACAACAGTTGTCCCATTCCGGATGGTGCCTGCCGATTGTGCGGAGGAGATGCCAAAGTCCCCGCTGCCAATATTGATGTAGGACTAGACTATGCCGCATCCGATTACATCGTTTCGGCTCCACCAGGTGAAATGCTTTCCTGTGAAAGTATGGAATCATACTTGCACACGCTCAGTGCCGACGATGAGACATGTGCCGAAATTACTGCGAATGTGACCGATACGTGCTGTACAGGAGCGGAAGATACTACTTCTACTGCCGATGAAAATGAAACGACAGATGAAGAGGAGGACGAGACATCTGCACCTGCTGAACCATCAGCCGCTTCGACAGTTGGAATCACGGGAATTGTCACACTTGGTGCTGCTAGCGCGATGATGATGGTGGTGACTATGATGTAAAAACATTTGAAAAGTTTCCCACTAGTGTGTGTATACATCGTATATCTGGAAAATATTAATCTGCAATTCGACAATTAAAAAAAAGGGCTTGAAATGAATCAAGGACACAAAATATTACATGGCAATGGTGTACGCAGTGAGCTGCTCGCCCGCCTGCATGCCTTGGACTAAATGTTGCAAAAGGACTACCTAAATATTCCAAAGAAAAAAAAACAAAGCTTCTAATTTAGGAAACATTGGTTGTCTTGCTTACCAACTCGACATTCGTCTGCGTTTCTGGAGTCCGATAATCAATTTTCAATTCCCGAGCAATATACAAAGCATCACGCTGAAGCTCTCCTCGATGACGAACAATTTTTCCAAGTTCTTGCCAGGATGCGACATGTTCAACACCAATTTTGTACGTAATGTAGCCATCGCTGCTATCGATTCCATCGTTGGCAAACTGGACGAGACGAGTCCAGATCCGTGGACGATCACGAACGTATTTTTCCATATGTTTCTGGTAGTCGTCCAATTTATCGCGCGGTGCCTCCGAATGAAAGACCATGCGGAAACGGATGATTGCCTTGGGAGATCTGGCACAATTAACAATGCGTGCGTCCGATAAACTTGAATTGTTAATGGTCGAGACCTCGTTGGTAGCTGCGAGACGTAGTGTCGTGGTCGTCAAGTTGATATCTTCGACAATCCAGGTATCGGAAGAGTCTGGTGTTGAAGTTGCCAATCCCGTTGACAATATAATACGATCTCCCAAATCGAACGGACGACGAACAGCAATTGCCAATATACCTTCAATGGTTTTGGCGCAGCTCGGTCCGAGAGCAAAGGCCAGCGAGAGCAGCATGGTGCTCAATGAGACCAACAGTGGCCATAAATCAAGTCCCAGCACGGACATTATGAGAAAGGATATCACAGCAAAGAACAACCCATTAAAGTTCTGTTCCAAGACGGAATCAATTTTGGAAGAGTTGGTCATGGACGCGTTCAAGAAAATGATTTGCCGGAGAACGCTATCGCAAGAGCTCACAAAGGCATTCAAGCTGATTCGATTGTTACTGTCCGGCACGAACAGTCGAAGCATGCCTTGTGCACGTTTCTTGTCTAGTATCCCGTCTTCTCTGTATGCCAATGCTCCAATCACATCAAAATTCAGATCGTCGTCATCGGCGACAGATTCGGGTGAAAATCGTTGAAGCTTCTGGTACACTCGAATAGCAGAACGAACACAGTCCCTTCGATTCTGCGCCGGACCAAACACTTGTGTAAAGGGATATGGATCCCGCATAAACGTGCTGACCTTTTTGAATTGCAGAATATCGAACAAAGAAGTGGACTCGTCTTGAGATGTTTTGATATAATGCGGAGTATCGTAACGGTCGAGAGTAGCCATGACCTGTTCAAAGAGTGTTGTTGGCGTCGTTGTTGTTGTTCCAATAGATTTTCGGGACATTTTCTGTTTTTTCTGCTCATCATCTCTCAAAGCTTGCTCTTTTATTTCTTGCCATTGTTCTGCCTGACTTGTCTGATTCATGTCGTCGTCGGACTCGGTATCGTTCTTGTTATCATTCGATTGGAAAGGATAGGCGGAAGATGAAAACGTTGGAACTTCTGCCATGTAATTGCTGTTTCCCTCCAAATGCACTTGCGATGCCAAGCTGACCTCATCATCATGGACGGTGTTCTTGTTATTGTCGTCTTCGTTGTTTTCGTTTTCGTCGTCATCGTCGTCGTTTTCGTCGTCTTGTTGTTGGATCGACAGTAGCAATTTGTCAAAACCTGGTTTGTCCGTTTCGGCCGCCAGTTCTGCCAATCCGGCAATCAATTGCACTTGATTCATAATGTGTTCCATCTGATCCTTGTAATTGCTCAGCATACGCTTCGAAAGGAATAATGCTACCATGGTCCGCTTGAGTGCCGTGATGGCTCCCACGGCTACCATGATCAACAAGATCCGTCCGTACAGGTCATTCTGGAGGATATTGTCACCATCAGGATTTTGCCGGACAGAAAAAATGGCAATACCGGTCCAATTCAACCAATGCTTACAAAAGGAATGACGACCGTGCAGGACCAGTAAGTTCCAACCACCCCACGAGGCCAGCAAAAAGGGCCATCCTTTGGCCTGCATGGCGGCTAATGCCAAGAATGGTCCACCCCATCGTGCCAGGTAACTGGTACGAATGGCCAGTACTTCCAACAGGATAAATTGGGCACATCGTGCCAGTGCCAGTGTTAATTGGAGTCGGACCATGAAAATCATGTACCATGCCAGTGTGGCCTTGGCATTGGGTAAAAATTCCCAATCCGGATTACCAAAACCATAAAACAACAAAATGGCCGTTACCAGCAGTGGTACAATGCCCAACAAAACCTCTTCCTGCAAAAATTGTATCACACACTGTTGCATCTCGATGGGTCGTAATATAATGTTCCATCGTCGGACCATTGTGCGTACATATAGCTGTAACCGATGTCGTCGCTTCTTCTTTCGATTCTGTTTTCGATCATTATTGATATTATTGTTGTTGTTGTTATCATTATTGTTGTTGCTGTTTAAAAGAAAGGTTTGTTCGTTCGTCATAGGTGCAGCTTTTTCGTCATCCTCCTCCTCCTTCTCGTTGTTAGCATCCTTATTATTATCTGAAGAATGTCTTGCATTGATACTGTTCCGAGTAAGGATGGATTCATCATCTTCTTCATCATCATCATCATCTTCTTCTTCTTCTTCATTAATTTGTTCTTCCATTACCATTGTTTCCAATTGAACGGCATGATCTAAAAATGCATCTTGACTGCTTTTGTTGTTGTTCTCATTATTGTCATTGTTCGTTTGCAGTATATTACTTCTCGTACTGGTACTATTCCGATGTTCTGCATTCTTATTATTATTACTTCTACTACTACTGCTACGACGACGACTACTACTACTGCTCGTGGTAGTAGTAGTATTCTGATTCTGATTTGGTGTGTTCCTACCAATAATGGAGGAGTAATCCATAGAACCGTCATTGTCGTTATTGTTATTGTTATTGTAATTGTCGTCATGATTATCAGTGTCATAATTATTGTTGTTGCTGCTGCTGTTGCTGATTCTTTTACTGGAAGATTTCATCTTTCGAAGCAATAATGGCAAATGAGCAATGCGTTGCAAGGATGTCTTCTTGATGAGACGTTCATCTCTACCTAAGAATCCTATTTTGCTGATTCTCCTATTATTAGTAGTAGTCCTATTACTATTGTTATTGTTATTGTTATTGTTATTGTTATTGTTATTGTTATTGTTGTCCTCCTGATCCTGTTGAGTAGTACTACTCATTGTATGATGTTATTAGTATTGTTGTTATTATTTTGTTGATGCCGAAAAGTGTGGAATTGCGTTCTTATTTTTTAATGGGATCCAGTGATCGGTGATCCGTACTAGTGATAGTACCAATATATTTATTTTATGATGAAAAAGATGAGAGGATGATTACTACAGTAGGTATTATCGTATGTTACGTTAAACTATGCTTCTGAAATTCCTTGCCGTTTGTTTGGTTTCGACCTCTTCAGGAACAGAAAAAATAGATACATCCAAAAAAGATCTTCCAAGACATTTTCTCACAACTACACATTTTAGGGATAGGGTAAAATAAAGATAAAGTAGTTGTTTTTAGGCTATGAGCATCTTCTCTCTCACAGAAATGAATATCCAATGTTTCGCCAACTCATTATATTACTCTATAGTCTTTTGATCTGCAGCCCTGCAGCAGAACTACTTTCAAGCCATCCACCAATAGTTTGAAATAAATATATCATACCTACAATCAATCCTATGTTTTGTAGTTTTTGATCCAACAGAAAAGCATAAGCATTATTATTGTTATTTAGTAAGAATTTTTCATCCATTTTTGTTGGGATATATTATTTTCAGTTGCCACAGTAGTAGAACAGTACCAACACCAGCAACAACAACAACAGCTACTTTTACGAATCAATCGAACCAACGAAAACATTTCCAAAATCTATCATGATGATGTTATCTCGAACGATTCATCATCCGTGCAGATCTACTAGTCGTGTGTTCTCTTCGCACATGCAGAGGGGAACACGTATTTTTTCGTCGGGAGGAAGAAACATTGGTAACAACACTTCCACTACTACTACTAGTAATAGTAGTACTATGACTACTGCACGATTCTATCAGCATCGTACATTTTCGACACCTCCACCTCCTCCACCACAATCACAACCACTCAAAAACACAGCAACAACACCATCATCATCATCATCAAGAGCAGCAGCAGCAGCAGCAGCAGGAGGAGGAGGAGGAGGAGGACCACCGGAACGGGATCAATTTATGAAGAATCGTGGTCCCGTATCGTGGATGTCATTGTTCTTGGTCGGTGTTGCCGCGGCATCGGTCACGGCCTACTACAAGTTAGAGCGAGAGCGACGGTTAGAAACGGCGATGCGAAAAGTCGTATCAAGTGAGTCCGATGGTTGGTCACCCAATCCCGAAGTTCTGGCCAAGCGCAAATTTAAGCGCACACCGTGGGGCTGGTTCCCCGAAGAAGATGCGTTTGGTGCTGGTTAGTGTTACATATATATATATATGTTTTTATATATATATTTTTTGTGTAAATGGATGGATATGGATGGATGGATGGATTGTGTATATCTATTAAAAAAAAGCCTTCCTTGATACGGACTCACTTACATTTCCAATATATTTCTCTCTCTCTCTCTTATTCTCTTTTTTTCTCTTTTTATGTTGACAACCTACGACAGCCGGAAAGCCAGCCATTGGTGGTCCTTGGACATTGATTGATTTGGATGGGAATATGGTAACCAGTGAACAATTCAAGGGCAAATGGTTGCTCTTGTATTTTGGTTTTGCACGTTGTCCGGATATTTGTCCATCGGAAATGGTCAAGGTGGGTAAAGTGATGGATACCCTCAAAGAAAGGCATCCACAATTGCACAAAAATATTGTTCCCGTTTTTGTCAGTGTCGATCCGGCACGAGATTCTCTCAAGGCCCTGCGAGAATATGGGAATGATTTTCATCCGTCCTACATCTTCCTGACGGGTGCACCGACCCAAGTCGAAGCCATGGCCAAAAAGTATCGCGTCTACGTGAGCAAGGCCGATGAAACAGAAGACGGTGATTACTTGGTCGATCATTCTATTGTTATTTACTTTCATGATGACGACGGTGATTTGGCCGATTGCTTTACTCAATCGATGCGTCCATCGGATGTGGTCGAAAAAATTGTGGAACGCATGACATTTGTTCCGACCTATTAAAGAGAAATCACACACGCACACACACACACACACGCACACAATGAAACATATTGCACGCAAACGACACACACACACACACACAAAAAAAAAAAAATCAACACGTCTTTTATATTGATTTATTTAGTAACATCAGTGTAATGGTGCTCCGTTGGTGTTATTGTTGTTGTTGTTGTTGATTGTGTTGTTGATTGTGTTGTTTGTTGATTGATTGATGTTGTAATAAGAATGTTAAACCATTGTGTGTTGTTAGGTTTGCAATATCGATCAGTGGTTCCTGTAAGGCCCACGCCAACAGTGCTACAGCACCAGCTGTACCTGGTAACACATCCGATGGATGAGACACATCGGATTCGCACAATAATCGATTTCGTGGTATCGAACGAATGACATTTCTGGTCTGTTGGTTTAGAACTGTTTCAGATAAACACATTCGTACATTGATCCAATGACTAAATCCAAAGTACAATAGTGGTAATCGTTCTTGTTCTTGGTGTTGTTGATTCTTTTTCTTTTTGCGATCATTAGGACCTTCACCAAACATTGTAGCTTCCCATTGTAGTAACATTTTCACATGATGTTCTGTTCCTGTAAAGGAATGCATTGCCATGGTAGGTGGCAGTATTGGTAGCGTATTACCAGTTCCATTATTATTATTAGTACTACGAGTGTTGTTGATCACAGCAGGAAAGGTTCGTTTCAATATGTCCAATAATACATTGTGCTGCTGGACACAATGCATTGAAACAGGTCGCTGATACTTTGCTGCCAGTAACAATTGTTCCGTAAATATTTGACGCTGCAATTCATACCCATATTGCTTACCGCGATGATGAAATCGTGCCGATTTGGCCATCTTATCCAGTCCTACTTCACCCACAACAACTATGATTGATGATGATGATGATGATGATGATGAATAGTGTTGTAACAATTGTTCCAAACGATCTTTCCACGTATCGTAATAGTAATTGTTGTTGTTGTTGTTGCCGTCGTCATCACAATAGCGATCATTCTTCTCGTCCTCCTCCTTCTTAGTGGTACTACTATCTTGTTGTACAGTAAGATTTCTGTTACTGCTATTGTCATTATTTGGTATCGTATATTCAATGGTGCTTGTATCACCAACATAATGGTTCCCATTCCCATTCCTATCTGTAGTGCTAGTAGTACCACCGGTACCAGCTTGGTTGGTGGTAGTAGTAGTAGTAGTAACATACCATGGATGAATACCCAAACCCAAAAATCGTGTAGAATTTAAAATAGTATCATTATCATCCTTATTCGTTGTATTATTGGATGTACTGTTGTTGTCATTGTCATTGTTGCTCGTTGCAGTCGTCTTCGCGTTTGTAGCGTACGCAATGGCTTGTGACCAATCGGCTGGTTCTACAGCCATGGTAACCGAAACAATGGACAATGGATGGTTGCCGTAGGTGGTTGTTGTTGCTGTTGTTGTTTTTGTTGTATCATATACATGTTGTGGTCGTTGAAAATGAGCATGATTGTGAGTGTCTACTAAACATAATGGTACTTGTGTTTGCTGCTGCTGCTGCTGCTGCGCATACTTGGTAAGTTGATCAAGGGCTTCCTGAGGTGACAACATCCTGATACTGTTATCGTCCGCAACGACAACGCTTGAATTCGATGATTCCATTTTGGATGTTGGAAGAAACAAATTGTCTTGGAAAGGCAATGCTGTACCACCACCACCACCACCACCACCACCACCACCACAGCAACAAGGACAATAAAGAGAACGTGTCGATGTAGCAGCAGCCGCAGCCGCAGCCGCAGCATCCTCATCAGAAGCATTGTTCGTAGTCTTAGGAGTTGCACGAACGACAGAACCAGTACTACCAGTAACAGCAGCCGTATCAGTACAATCAGTAGCAGTAGAAGTAGTACCACTTTCCTTGGTAGTATATGTTGTCATTATAATGAATGACCGGATATTTGGATCACCTGTCTTTTGTCTTCCAGTCAGTTTTGATCCGTTAGAGGTCTGTCAGATGAAACGTTTTACAGATTCCAAAAAGAGGAGGAGGGAGGCAGAGAAGACAGACAGGGAAGAAGAAGAAGAAGAAGAAGAAGTTGTAGTCGTAGATATAATAATAATACAGTGTAAGTGTGTTTGCTTTGTTTTGTTTGTTACCAGGTACTAGGTGCTAGTATGTTGTTGTATGAATTCAAATTTGATTCTCGATGGTCTACGCTTTCTCAACTTCGAATGGTTTGGTTTTTCGACTAGTCTAGTAGTCTAGTAGTTCTACGTACTGCATTATTTTAAGAATTTTAAAACCCGTAAAATATATATTATTTTAAACTTTACATTCCTCATTTTGTGTGCTGGGCTTACATAGACTAATAACTCTACCTGGTATGGCTTTTCCATCATTTTATTTATCTTTGGTGGAAAAGCAAAGAAAAAAAACAGACACTACCAGTAGACTACTCGTCATCAGGAGGAGGAGTATCGTAGAATACACTGTACTCATTGCTTCGATATACTACAGTATTGAAGAATGACTGACAGTGCTTCGCAGCTGTTTGGCTTTTTAATATTATTATCTCCCTCTCTACTACGTAGTAGTAGGAGCCAACCGCCTGCCCAGAATACTCCAGATTATTCTATTGCTACGGTACCTGTATTTGTTTCAGTAGTATTCCCGAATAGACTGGTAGAAGAATAGTGTACCTAGTAGTAGTATTCGAATAGTTAGGATGAGCTGCTACTGGCACTCAACTACTAGACTGGCTGTTACTACGGCTACTACTACTCGTAGCTACTACTGTAGTTGCAGAGATATCGTGCCCTCCACGGCCTTTCACGTAATAAAAATATCGCCTACAACCACACGATCAAATAATAGATTCTCCGCACGCAACTAGACTACTCGAGTAGAAGTAGACTACTACGATAGTAGTGTGATTAAGGGCGCGTGCAACCAGATCTTCTTGACCTAAATAGTTGAGAGTTCCAAATTCACACAATTTTGACGTTGTATATTACTACTACACACGTCTCATTATTAAGTGAAGTACAGTGTGGGTGGTTCATTCATCAGCAAGGCTAAAGAAAAACGTGTCGTACACGCGCCAAGAAAATAATTTAAATAATACGAATGAGAATACCTGCTATTCGTTTCTCCCACACTAAACTGGTGCATCCCTGTCCTCATAATTTCGAAAAAGATCTACTCCTACCTGGTACCAGAAATCACAAATACTAGCAAACCATCTTTGGTGACAACAGCAACAGAAAGCACAAAACAGAAACATCAACAGATAGTCCATTCATTTAAAAAAAAAAACACGAACAAAAAATAATGAATGTCAATGGAATGATTGTTGGACTCTTGTCCCTCTTGCCCTTGGTGGCTTCGCAAGATTTTTGCACAGCCGTAAACAATACCTTCACCGTCAAATTGAACCTTCACGCTTCTGAACTTGGTACGTTTTTTCCCTTCTTGTAATAAACAGCAGGCGGAAGTGAATCCCGTCCCCTTCGTCGTGATCCTCACCATTGAATTGTTTATCTGCATAATGAAATTCTTACATTATATGTATGCAGGCTATTTCCGATTTGAAGAATGCGGTGACGCTGTCAATCCCACCCTTGGTATGGAAATTGGCCAAACGTATACCTTTTTGCAAAAGGATATTACCAACTATTTCCATCCCCTGGGTTTTGCTTACTTTCCCGGTACGTTGCTCTTAGGTCTCTCGTCCTTCTTGTGAATCGATTCGAAACAATTCTGTTTTCTTACCAACAGTTGCTGCTATCCGACGGAATATTCTTCCCGGAATATTGTTCTTTCATCATCAGACGGTGCTCACGAGGGCGTGGACGAACTAGAGCCAGGTATTGCACAAGGGTGAGTCGATTTTTGTGAGCATGAAAAAGGAAATTGCAGTACTTATTCATTGTTGCTCAAATTTTGTTTCTTTACCTGCCCCCCGCCGTCCACCTTCCAAACGCTCCGTCTCGCTGCACCAGTACTGACCAATCTTGCGCTGCTACTAGCACTTGCCCCGCACCCATGTACTTTAAGGACGGTGCTTATTTGGGAACCTATTCGAACCAGCCATCAGCAGTTACCAAAAGCACTGGTCAAGACAACTTTGGACTCGATGACTACGAGCCACTCTTTTTCCATCCCCTCCCCGAATGGTCCGAGAGTGAATTCCACGTTCAACTCAACTTTGATGACACTTCCTATGAAAAGGATATTTTTTACTTTTGTCATGTACGTACATGTGATTTTTTTTTCTTGGCATGTTGTTCACACTATTATGATCTGTGTGTCCGGGGTCCTGATGTTTTCTTTTTCTCCTTCATGGATTGCAAAAAAATCGAAAAGATTCACAATATGATGTCGGGACGAATCAAGCTTCTTCAGAATGGGCAACCCATTTCGGTAGACGATGTGCCCGAAATCCCGTACGACTATGATGTTCCTGGAACCTTTGATGAAACGTGTGGAACGCATGGTCTCGATGATTGGCAATTGCCACATCCCGAATGTCCCGCGGAATTTGTTTGTGATGTTCCTGCCGAAGGCCCGAAGAAAGATTTTGCCGATTGCATCGATGCTATGAATTGTCACATGATGGCCGGCATGACGACCAAAATGACCAGTCAATCCGAGATTGCACTGTTCATTCATCAAATGATTCCTCATCACCAGAATGCTGTGAATATGGCAAAGACGCTCTTGCATTCGGGTGCATTGGATGGTTGTACCGATGTCACAAACGATGAAGATCCCCTGTGTGTCATGAAGGTCATTATGTACCATATTATCAATGGACAAAACCACGAGATTCAATCCATGCGTGGAGTCTTGGAAAGTTTGGAATTGCCCGCCAGCGATGATTGTACTGTGGAACTGGGTCAACAAAAGGAAGACACGACACAGTCCCGGGCTCTCCAGGGTGTTGCTGCCGGTGCCACTGGTGTCCTTTTGGGAGCTGCGGCTCACTTGATGTAAAGAAGAAGAAGAAGAAGAAAACGGACAATGTCAGCAAGTCCCTTGGAAAGTCCTTTGGATAGTCCCTGTTGTAGCATGAGTATTTGGTCCACATCTGTATTGTAGTGAAGAGTCTTCGTACTTTCCAATTTTACTCTTTTTTGGTTCTAACTGAGAATAAGAGAAAAACCCATGATACTGCAAGCATCCTACTAGTTAGCTAGACCAAGAGAGGAGTCGTAGCAGAGTAACTTTCTCCTCTGTTGCCCACACCAAAGAAATCCCCAAGTGCTAGACTCTAGCTAGTAGAGAACCGAAAATGTTGTCGATATGGCAGTGTGGCTGAAAGCTGCAGTCGTTCACCATGAGACAGTCCCATTTTTATAAATAAAACTTTGAAGCACATTTTCTCCAGACTAAAAGCAACCACTACTTCATTTCACCAGCTGAACTAGACTAATCAACTGTTTTTTTTTTAAAAGGCCTTGAACTGCAAGAAAGTGCTACAGTACTCAACAAATTTAGAATGTTAACACCAGTGGTTGGAGAGGAAAATCTTTTATTACGGTCAGTGACGTTTGAGACAACAATCATGTACTGGTACGTTACAAACTTTGATGATACTAGTAGTAGACTCATATGTTGTCACCAATCGAGGGATATCCCTACCCCGGGAATTGCAGAATTACCCCGGGATAGGGAAAAACACATTCCCGGGGTTGTTTTTGGAAGTAGCATTTGTTGGGCTTAAGTAATATCAACAGTTT
>Ga0210036_1004485_pt1 | contig 12747 bp, 8 predicted proteins | sample CryGeymeta201515_FD_185469 | JGI IMG/M metagenome (GOLD analysis project Ga0210036, IMG submission 185469) | Groundwater microbial communities from Crystal Geyser aquifers in Utah, USA - Crystal Geyser metaG 2015-15 (SPAdes) (version 2) | ecosystem: Environmental > Aquatic > Deep subsurface >...
AACATCCTGGAATTGGTGATCACTAAATCGTCAAACAAGCCCGGGATTTGGATATCCCGGAAAATTGGATACACAGCCCCGGGATTTTTCCATATCCCGGGAATGGTGATAACATAGGGTTTGTTTGATTTTCAAATGGGAGTCACGCGTGACTCAGAGATCCTTTTCAATCGAAATGAATCCAAAGTGAGAAAGACGATTCCAGTAATTTTTATTCTGTAGTACTAGCTACTAGCTAGGCAGTAGTAGACTACTTGGTACTAATACATCCCATTGGAAGAATACCTGCAGCCTACCAAAAGTAGTAACAGTTGAGCAATGAATACAGGCACTTCCAGATTTTTAAAGGTGAAATTTTAAAAGCAGCGTACTCTACTCATTTCTTCTTGCAATTGGTGTTTGGATTACCCAGAAGACGAACAATTAAATGGCGCCTTCGCAGCCACCGACCTTGCAGGAACGACACAAGACTGCGGCATCCGAATTTTCTAGCCTCGGGAGAGTTTCCCACAAGTTGGCTTTGGTCGATAACACGGAGCGTTTACAACAAGTGTTGGACAAACTACTCCCTCGACTGTTAAAACGAATTGGAGACAACCACAGTGAGCTGCACAATCTTGCAAAAATAAATCACAGTGCCACGGATGCCGTCATTTGGAAGCAACTAAAGGATACCTACGATAAAATCCACGCTAGGTTGGTGGAGATGCTGAGCCATACAATGAAGCGAGTCCGAAACGATCAAGGCTGCAAGCTACCTTGCCATAATATCCTGGCGTTATTATTAGAAGATCCACTGTCAGGTGACGAACATCATTCAATTCCCAAGGCCAAATCGTCAGTCGATCCGTTTACGCTCAACCTGGCACTGGCGTTTTTAACCTTAGGGATACCAAGATGTTCGACTATTGTTGAAGTAGAAAACTTGTTGCCGGAATTGCTTGTTTTAGCCGGTCAATATTCGGGTTTGAGTGCCATTCGAACCCCGGCAAAAAAGATGCAGTCCATGCAGGTTGCTCACTTATTGCTGAGAGCCATTGAATGGCTTGTCAAGAACGAAAAAGCAATAACGACCAAGCGCAAACATGCAAAGAAAGACACAACAGTGACAGTAGCAGAGGAGAAAGCAGTAATGTCAAATATGACACGAGCAAGGATGGTATGCCAAGAAGACACAAGAGCAGCTGGAGCCGTCTTTGATTTAGTGATGGATGGACTTCTCTATCAAGCAGTCAACGGAAATGTTCCCCCCAACGGAATGTCTCAGGCAGGTCACGAGCGATTGCAACAGGGAAGTTCCACAGTAGCGCGAAATTGGGCTGCTGAAAAGGGTTCGCGTATGGAATTGATGCAATTCAAATTAACACTGTTGGATTTTGTGGCACCCAGTCGAAAATGGGCCATCTTTATGAGCGACGGAAAGAACGATGCTGACGACGGCGTGGCTGCTCAAAAAGCAGACATTGGTATTTCAAGGACAGTGGCACTTTTGGTTGTTGCTTCCGGTGATCCTAATGTAGAAGTAGCAAGCAGAGCCACGATGTATTTGAAGATGCATCACGATTCCTTTCGTGGACCCAAGCAGGATACTGGTCGTAGAAGCAGAGATAATGGTGCAACGATCGCGACAAGTGACATCTATTCCGGTCCATTGGCTCCAGGAGTATCCAGTAAAGGGAGTGAGGTGGGAGAATCTGTCAATCTGGTGTGTGGCTTGCTTTCGTTGGCGCTGGGACAAACTAATGCCGAGAGTGCCATGGCAAAACTAAGTGCAAGCAACCGCAAAGACAACAGCATCATTTGTCTCGGTTTGAAGCCCGAACAAGCGGACGGCTCTGATTCGTCGCAATTGGTATTATCTTTAAAGCGGCGGTCGACCTCTGAGTCGACCACAGCTACAATTATGAATTATGTAGCCGACAAGATATTGGATGACAATCCACATCTATTTGGCGAGCTTGGGCCTGCCCAAGTCAATGAACTGGCGACTTTGCCTCTTTTAGCTTCTCAAGCGACGCTGTTTGACCTTCGAACGTCATCGGGATTATCTGTTCTTCAGGCGAGGGCATATGTTGCGGCCGCGAAACTATTAAATATTATGTGTGTCCGGCTTGCAACGTTCTACGATTCAATGTCACTTCAAAATCAGGATCTGAAAGAAAAGGAGGAAGAATCTGGGGACAGCAATATGGTGTTGCTGAACTTGATGGCGCGTGCCTTATCCGCAGCTTGTTTCATCTTGACGCCTGCTTCCACGCCCATGTCCAGCTCTTCTGGTTCTGCAATTGTGTCTAACGAAGGGAATATTGCCATCCGAGATGCTTGTTACGGTGTTGTGTGCTCATTATCGCGTTCACGATTCGTATTGGCGCCAGAAAGTTATATTTTTACAGGCGGTAAAGCCAGTCCAAGTATGGGAGGCAATGCTATACTGGTCGCCACTGATACCGCTTCGCTGCTCTTTGGCTGCGCCTCCAACGAAGTCGACCGTCTACGTCCCAGGGCTGTAGCTGGTTTAGACGCATTATTAGGGGCTTTTTGTCGAGTTTACTGCACAGCTCAAAGAAAGACTGAAACTCCTCAGATAGATGAAAATAGTCCGATGCCTGACGTGCCATCAAATCCATGGTTGACCGTACCAGATTTCACTCAGCCTGTCGTCAGTGGTAAGGAGGATAGCGATACCTTGACGCTCGATATGGAAGGACTTACGAAAGCGTTGCTGCCTCTCCTGTGGTCTGCCGGGCAAACAGCCCGAGCAAAGGCTTCTAGAGTTGCTGCTGCAAGGTGGGCTAGTGATTTGTTGAAGGAACTAGACATTGCTAGCGCCTCGCATCTCTTGGTTTTTCTGGCCGGGGACAGCGATGTTACCACATCGGCAATTGCTAGCGAAGGCCTGGGTCTCCCTAGCAAACAAGAGATATCGTCGTTGAAAGACGACGACTTTTTGGCTGTTGTCAATGGCGCGGTTGAGGGTAAACAGGAGATCATTCCTGACTTTGCCTCCTTTACTGCTGCTGTCTTTCCCGCACAGAGCGACGCGCAATCTTCTTTATCTATGTCTTGGAGACCACAGTACTGGGATTTCTCTTCGAAGGGAAAAGCTGCGGCGCTTAGGTTTGGATTGATTTGCCTCTTCAACGACGTTTACGGAGGGTCGAATGGTCCTGTTAAGGTTTTCATTTCAGTGTTGACTGACACGTTGGCGCTGTATATGTCAAAGACAGGTGGGGTGACTGAAGCATCGAAAGTCCATGGAAGCGAAGCCGTTGAGCTCCTAGAAGAATGCACAAGATGTTTGCTGGCAACCATTTCTACATCACAGTACACGAAATTGCTGCTTGTTAAGGATATGTCTTCGGAGACATCTGAAGTTTCTCTCTCACTCCAGGACATCGAATGTCTTTCACAAACTGTTGACTCTTCCCGTGCTAGGCGTTATCTCGCTGCGGCATGTGGGTATTTGTACGACGAAATGAGTCTGTGGACAAACAACCCTGAACCATCTCCTGACACCATGCAACACTGGTTGGTCAAGAGTGGCGTGGAAAGAGCTCTCAACACTTGCGCTGCAAGGCTCACCGACATGCAAAGTAATCTCTTTTCAGTAGGAGATGTCCATGGTGCAGCATTTCTTGGTGCGCAGTGTGCGCGGTCTTTTCGCTTGTGGGCTGCTAGAGCAGGTTCTAACGACAACGATGCTGCTCATGGCACTCTGGAATCATCGTGCTGGGAGGATTGCAGCAAGCTAATCAAGGGCCTAGGTCTCGGTATTCTACACAGTGATGATGTTGTGGCTAACTCTTGTTCGGATGCACTCGCATTGGCGCTTGACTTTCAGTCGATAGACGCACCTCGTTTGGATACGTAAGTTGCGTTCGGCAATTTGAAATTGGATTTTGTATTTGCCTGCATGCCTGCCCACTCACCCATCCTCTCTAATGGTGCACAGTCGACTGTATTCTGGCGCGGGGAGTGCACTGAACCACCTTGCGAGCGCATTGAAGAAGTTCAGCAGCGCTGATCATTTGGATGCCTCCAGAACAGTCAAACTAACCTACGCTGCGGGGCGTTGTCTTGCCGCTTCCACTTCCGGAGCTGGAGCTACAACAAAAGGGAGTGTTTCCGAAGGTCTCGGACCGAGTCGTTTAGCTTGCGTGGACGCTTTGTTTTCTCTCCTTGGATCTGCTGCATTCCGTGTAGATGAAGAGGTAGCTCTTGTTACAGGTGAAGCACTTGCGCTCTATGCGGATTCCTATGCACCCGACTCTGGTTGGAGTTGCAGTGTAGAAGATTGGCCAAAAGAGTTTGAAAAGGGGCAAATAGCCGAAATGATGCCTCCGCACCAACAAATATTGTACAGATTACTTCGCGGAGTTTACTTGTCAAGCAGGTAAGGTTAAATTAAATTAAATTGTGTTGGTGCTTTCTTTTTGCCTTTCTGCTCCTCGTTTTTTTGCTCCTCGTCAACCCGCTCACACAGTCGGTATGATCTCTTTTCTCCTTGCTCGCGATACTACCCCGCCAAAGCCCTCACAAGAAGACTGCGTGCGCTGCGGCCATGCTAGGTATTGTTGGACGTGCTGCGCAGGGGGTGAGCTTCATTTATTTGCTCTTGAAATCTATTGCCATGTCTGGAAAAATACCCTGCACTTATATTCGTTGTTTCCTATGTCTTCTTGGAGCAGGTGAATAAGAAAAAAAGCTATTCCAAGCGATTTCTGGTTGTTGAACTGAATCGCCACATGTCAGAAATTTTAGCTCTTTTTATCGCGCTTCTTTCAAACCCAAAGTGCAAGCAATTGTCTCGGGAAGCTTGCTGCCTGGGACTTGCGGCGTGTAGAGGAATAACAAAGAACGGTATAAGTACGGTTGTGAGTCAATCAGGGGAAAGCTTTTGTGCTGATGAGTTGAATCATAGATTACTTCGCGCCTTTGGACATACAACAAACTTTGGAGGAAGTGCTTACCAAGAAACACATGAGCAAGCAGCGGCGCGACGAGCGGGAGAGCAGAATGAATTTAGAGGCTCTGAGACTGGAATTATGGAGCCATTCGGAGGTGAAAGTGAAATCGGCGGGCAAGCTGGGTTAGGAGAATCAGCTTTAAATAGCTACAAAGAAATGGCAGCAGGTAAGTGCTAAAAAAGTCTGCTTGCAAAAAGCTGAATCATGATCTTATACACGTTTTCTTTCCACTGCTTGTCGCAGCGGCCATGAGCCTAGGAAGAATAGATGTGTTCTATGCACTGTTGATGCTCTCGGTATCTCACGTTACTTGGTTCACTAGCTCCAATAAGCAGAAATATGGAGCATCAGCTCTCCTTGGTGATGACTCGATTGTGGGCGGCCGCGCGAATCCAGCAGAACTGAGGACCGCGCTTCGTCCACACCTTGGCAAATTACTGCCAAGAATATTGAGAGCATGCCACGATCCCAACAAACAAACAAGAGAACAGATGAATACCTTATGGATTGGACTGACAGGTGGAGGTGCGGAGGCCCGGTCTCTACTAAGTCAGCATTTGTTAGCTACTGTTGACACATTGATCGAAGACTGCACCAACAAACTATGGAGAGCACGTGCTGGAGCTTGCGGTGCCTTGTCAGATATTATTGTTGGCCGCTCCTGGGATGATTTGGGGGGAGGACCTGCGGAGCTTTCGGATGACGATATGCATACGAAAACTACATCCGAGAATTTGACTGCAGGAATTCGTCTGCTCCGGCTCTTCCGAGTTGCAATGCGTGCGTTAGACGATGTCAGGGGCAATGTTCGCGAGGCAGGAGAGATTCTTGCACGAAGCGTTCGCGGACTCAGCGTGCGGCTGTGTAACCCGTCACTTAAAGACGCATCGGATGGCACACATTTTTCAAAATCAGAAATTGCCCGTCACGAGATGAACACTGGCGCTGCATCAGCTACTACCCTTCGTTGGTTGATCAAGTATGGCTTAAACCAAGCTTGTGCGGAAGCAACTGGCATTTGCTTATCATGCCTGGTGGAGATTGTTGGGGTCGTCAAACCAAAAATCCTTCAGCCTCTGATTCCTGGTCTGCTCAAATCTCTCTTGTGTTCAATGTCAGGGTTGGAGCCAGCAGCTTTGAATTATTTACAAGCTCGCTCAGGATCGCAAGACACTGATTCTTCTTTGTCCTACGAAAACCTAGAGCGAGTTCGTCTTCGTCTTGCTCAGAGTGGGCCTTTGGCGGCGGCAGTTACTAAGCTGCTCTTCATGATACCAAGTATACGACTTTCAACACAAAAAGAGGTGGTGCCTGAGTTGGATGCAGCCCTCCGTCAGTCTGTAGGTTTTGCTACGAGAGCCGCCACAGCGGACGCAGTTGCTCTTCTTACTACCAGTTGTCCCGATGCCTTTCGCTTTCCTGGAACTTCCAACACAAATCCCTCTGTCAGGTTACTTCGAGCTCTCTATTTTGCTAGCGAGCGAGAGAATGGTCAAGGTGCCCGTGAGAAAATGATACATGCGCTAGGGAATCTTGCAGGTCTTTGCCCAGGCAGTAGTGTCCGCATTCTTGCTATGAAAGCATGCGAAACGTACAATAGATCGACTGGACATAATGACGATCCCGCCTCTCGTCGCGCTAGTGCAGCAGCGCTTCGAAGTATCGCTGTGCGAGCCGCCAACCAGCTTCAAGATGGCGGTTCCAATGATATCTGGTTTCGAAGGGTCCTTCCGGTAGCTTATCTCGGTAAGAAAGATAATGATTCAAAGATTGCTCAATTATGGCGCGAAGTTTACGAAGAAGGTTCTATTGCAATTAATATGTCTCATGCCTCTGGTGAAGATGGTTTTGGAACGACCACTGAGGAGAAGCTCTTACCTTATCTTGTCAGAGAGGCTTGCCAAGCGCTGGAAGATTTGTCATGGACACGGCGCGTGGCCGGATCGTCGGCTCTGGTTGACCTGTGCGCAGCAGGCTTACTGGCGCCTTCTCCCGCGACGTCTAACATTGACTCATACACCAGTACGCGCTCTCAGCGTAGAGCCAAAGCCAGCAGTGCTGCGCTCAATGTCAGCCTACGGGTACTTTCTGGATCTCGGCTATGGACCGGGAAGAGCCAAGTCATTGTTTCGGCTGTAAGCATTGCTGCTAAATGGGCCTGGGCGTCGACTGAAGATGAACTGGATAAAGAAGTCCTGTTTGGTTGGGGCAAACGCGATGAGCGCTGCCCCTGGCAAGTGATTGTTGTATCTCCTGGCGAATACAGTGACGACTTATTTGTCGACGACAACTGGCTTAGACAAATCAACAGTGACGACAAGGAAGAATTCGAAGGCCAGCTTAGATATGAAGCTAGCAGAGATATGGAAATTGATGCAGCGAAAGCCTCAAGTCAGCTTGACATTGATGGAGACTGCGACGAGTTGCTAGAAAACGAAGACGCAGGCCCCGAAAGCAATGTCGAGGAAAGAATGACAGCAGGAACATCCCCCGTCACGTTTGCAGGTCTTGCTCGCTTCCTTCTGGAAGAAGCGATGCCAATGGCTGTATCGAAGAATATCAAGGACTCGGATGAGTTTTTGCCCTACCGAGTAGCTGCGCTCACAGGTTTGAAAGACTTAATGTTGAGCCTGGACTCCTCGTCTGCCCAAGCTATCTTACAGAAAAAAGAATTATATACAAGCATGTCCCCAAGACTGGCTTCTATTTGCGATTTAGACAATCGCTTTTCCTCAACTGAAGAAAAAGTGACCAGCGAGAGTAAGGAGCCTCCTGTCATTGTCGCCAGAGCAATCGACTGCCTGGGTGCTTTGTTTTGGAATGGTATCGGGCTGGACACAAACAGTCCCCCATTAGGAACATCGAGTGTCTTGGAACTCGCCAGATTTTTGTTGGCTGCCGGTGGGTCCAAGCAACCTGCTTGGACAGTTCGCGAAGCATCCTGGCTGTGTGCAGCATCTCTTGCGTCAACTTGTCATCCTATAACTTTGAGGAATCACCATGTTGTCTCTGCTTTCATTGATGGTGCCGCCGAGTCCCAAAAAGACCGAAAATTTTGGCGTGTGCGATTTGCTGGCCTCAAAATCTTGTATTCTCTGGTCGTTCGAGCAGGTACCAAGCCGATCGAAAGTGCGAGCAAGAGTAAGATGGAGCAAGAGAGACAACTTTTATTGGAAGCAATGCTCCCGCAGAAGGAAGTATTACTTAGTTTGCTCCGCAAGGCTTTATCTGATCCCGAAGCAAAAGTGACAGCGCTTAGCAGTGATATTGTTAGCACAACTTTTTGGTGGCCCTAAGATTAACCTTGGTTGACCCTCGTGGAGTATGACGCCTCGATCACTTTGCAACAAAAAAGTGCCCTGGTGAGCTGAGATGCGGGCAGCGGAAACTGCCAATTTTGAGTTTGCACGAGGCAGACCCGCAACACTGACCTCTGATTAGGCAAAGCGCACTACTTACTACTACCAGCGATGGTACTGAATTATAGATTACAAAATTTACGCTACTTAATGGTCTAATTGTGTCACAAAATTGTATTTTTTCTTTTTCAGTCAAACTTAATCCAAAACTTTTGCCTTGATTTCGTTCATGATAACAGGCTCGTAAGACGCTTTTATTGGCATGAAGAAGTACACAGTGACACCTGTGAGCAGAAATCCTATGAGCAATCCGATAAACATGGACTTGTGCTCGTCCCAGCGAAAAACCCAGTCAGGAGGTCCAATAAACAGAGTAGACATCATCCCTGTATCTTCGTGGGCCAGGAAGTGGCAGCTGTGAATACGTTGGGAAGAAGTAAAGGATACAGACGTGTTATAAAATTAGAATGGCACATTTTGCAACCGGGTAGAGAATGCGTACCAACTCATAAGCACCCTTCAGCGTGCGACCGGGCTACAGAAGAGCAATAACAGCAGCAAGAGAAGAACTTACTGAAAGACAGTCTTTCCGGTATAATTCTTGTACTGAACCCAAATGCGAGCTCGACCATTGGGCGGGACAATGACAGAATCCCTCCAGGTTCTTGGTTCGAATTCCAAAACATGCTTCAGTACAGGGTAGCGTTCTGTGCTCAACTCGCTACCCATTTCTTGAATTTGGAATCGATTGACGTGAATATGGAAGGGATGAACATTGTGATTGCCATTGATAAGAATGTATTCGACGGCTTGACCAGGTTCAGCTCGGAAGTCGAGACGATTAGGGTGAAAGGACTTGCCGTTGACGTAGTACTGAGGAAAAGGAACCTTATCGCGGTCGGCACCCATGGAAAAGACAATGCTTTCACTCTGGACGATATCTTCGGCTTTGATGTCCTCTTCTGCTTCGTACCCCGGAGTGAACCGCATATCTTCAATCGCTACAGCGGGGCGCTTGGAAGGACTGGTCTCCTCTGCAATGGTAATGGTTGCCAAGATCTGGTCGTGAGGGTGTCCCCACATATCAAAAAATTGCATCCCTTGAATTCCTTGTTGACTAACAACATACGTTCCAGGTTCGTCGAATTGCAAAAGAACTTCGTGACGTTGTCCACCAGCCATGACCATAATGTGCTTCTTTTGGGATTTGGCGTGTGTCACTCCATCTGTTCCAATCACATGATAAGAAAGAGCCGCTTCATCCCAGGGTCGATTTTCCTGTCCCTTCTTATAAATGATAAATGTAGTTTCGTTCTCGATAGTAGCCGACAAGATACGTAGCCACAAGACTTCGCCGACACTGACAGTAGCCAACATGGGATTGTATTGACCATTCACAAGGAAGGGATGGATCTTAGACAATGTTGTTTGCCCCATCAAAAATTGATCGACTTCGAGGTTGTGGGTCTCTGCCTCGACTTTTCGAAACGCAGGATCCCACAAGACAAATTCTTGCTTTTGTGTGACACCATATGCCTTCAGTTCGCCTTCCAAAGGACCATCAACGTACAACAATCCAAACATTCCACTCCATAATTGTAGTGCCGTAGCTCCGTGCAAATGAGGATGATACCAGTACCTGCGTTCAAATAGTTGATGAATTTTATAAAGTGAGAATATGCGATTGTTTCACCCCCCCCCCCGCCAATGGAACAAGCGTCAAAATCTGAGTTGCCGTGTGCCAAACTCGTGTCTTACATGCCACCAGAGGGATGATGAGGAACATTGAATTTGTAACAATAACATTGTCCTGGTTGAATCGCAATATGAGGTGCATCAGGATTATGCGTGTTGACGGGATCAAACATGTGCACTTCCACGTCGAGTCCGTGAAGATGCAAGTTTGTCGCATCAAAATTTTTAGGCATGTTGGGAGTATCAACGAAAACGTCGTCCATACTTCCTGGACGGGCCTTGTAGTATTGATACTTGATTTTTTCGCCTGGGTTCATCAACATATTCCAATAGTCTTCAAGATAGACCTCTTTGGGCCCGAGGTCATTGTTTTCCAAATGCAAATTGTTGACAAACTTGATCCACAAGGATTGTCCTGGCTTGACGTGCATGGTGGGACCCATAAAGGTATCGTCACCCTCCCGAGAATAGGTGCGACCTTTGTAAGTGTAATTCATAATTGTCATGATTCGCGCAGTTGTGGTCAACTCATAATTCACATCACCACCATTGCAAGGAATATTGCAGTCAATGAAATCAGTGACAGCACCGACTGTGTGATTGCTTTCGGATAGTAGAGCTCGTACTAGTAGTAGTAGTATGGGTGCGAGAGTGGCCCTGGCCCTGGCCGTGGATTTCAACGCTCTAACTTTGTTCTTCATTGTTGCTGGGGTGCAAATGCTGTTTCTAGCAATGGTAAGTGGTAAGTGAGGTTTAATAATCTCAGTCCGGTGTATGATTTGCAATGAAGTGAGTATGGTATGGGTAATTAATTTTTTTGCCTCTTTGGATTCTGTGTCGCGATAAGTGTGCTGGCTAAAAAAATTCTGGTACCTAGCTTAAGTAGTTTCCAGCCGAGAAGATTACTCTAGTAGCTACTACTCTACTAGAAGGAGCTAATAGTGTACTGTAGTACCCCTAGTACTAGCTACTAGCTAGAGTACTAGTTCAGTACTCCTCCTACCTCTAGCTACCACTACTAGCTAGTAGTAGTAGTAGGAGTACTACTGGGCCCGCCTAGTAGTAGTAGGAGTACTACTACTAGCTACTAATACTAGCTAGTAGAGAGTAGCGATTAGTAGACTACTAGTAGTAGTAGTCTACCATAGTAGAAGTAGTAGGAATACAGTAGTATCATTATACCTGGTGGTACTAAAAAAGGGAGAACTGTATTGAAGTTAAATTGTGAGGCCTCTACTATATTAATAGGACTCGAAGTTGAGCTTGATCTTTGAATGAATAATTGACTGCTGATGTTGATACCAAGGAAGCCTCCAAGATGGAATACTTCCTTGTTAGGGAGACTTGTCCGACATTCACCATCAGCGTCTGCAACCCCTGGTCCAGCCCCGCCAGCAGGAAAATTCCACGCGAGAAATGCAGCTATTGTTGTGGTTGTGCTGACCGTTCCAGTGAGCCTCGGTGCTCGTGAATTTAGGAGTAGGCAATGGATTACTTTGCACGCTGCCACGAGTGAAAAGGAAAAGCCAGGGTACTTGTGGATGTCAAAAGATGCATTAGTCACCAATATGCGACGATCAGAATTGATGGGCAAGGCTAAATCTGTCCACGGGGAGCTAGATGCCATCCAACAATGGCACCGCGAACACCACTATACCGGTGGTTTGGTATTGCGAGATCTGAAACTGCCACTGTTTGCGGAAGAAAACATGGAGGATATTGTGGAAGATCCAATGCGAAGAGCTCGCCGAGAATGCTACTACCTCTATTACGAACGAAAACCCAATGCGGAAATGCAACAAGAAATCTTCTGCCGGGGGACCACTTTGCTTGTCGATATATTAACCTGTCTACAAACCTGGTATGTGTACGACGAAGAACTCGATGTCAAGCTACACGCGGGGTTCCGTAATCACGCTAACAGACTTTTGGATGATCTGATACCGCTGTTGGTAAAAGATAAGCGAGCTACTGTTGCGATTAGTGGTCACTCTCTGGGAGGTGCCGTGGCTTCAATCTTGGCTTTGAAGCTTCAAAAGCGAGGATATAATGTAATCCAACTGACAACTACTGCGGCTCCTAGATTTTGCAATCAAGAGGCTGCCGCCAAATTATCGCCTCTTCTTCCCAAACAGACGCTTCGTGTCGCAGATGATCGAGATATCGTCCCACTGCTGCCACCTTTTGCATCACATTTGAATTGCGACAAACTCTGGCTCTCGAAAAATGATCAACCAAGATTTGTGCCCAAAACAAATGCACCGTGGTGGGTGGATTCGGTTTTCATTAATTTTCTTTTCTGGGAGATTCTTTCATCTTTCGGCCACCGGCACCTGGTGGGGTCCCACGTGGCCGAAGTGGAAAAGATTAAATAATACTCTAATAAATTAAACTCAGGTGAGTGCATAATAATATATATTATTCATCTCCTTGTTGCTTCCGCCCCACGATTAAGATAATGTAGCTGAAATGCTCCTCCTGCGCCTGCCTGAAATCATGAAGTACTGTACTCTACTAGTAGTAGTACCCCCTGGTACAGTAGTAGGTAGTAACCCGCCTGGTTGGTACGTACGGAAAGAAGTGTTCTTCCTACTTCTACTACGCCCATAGACGCCAAAAATAAGACTACAAATGAGACTGTAGAAGAAGTACCAGAACCTACAGGGGGATACACTCGCACTAAGTCCACAGGGCTAACACATTCTCCTAAGTACTTTTAAGACTAA
>Ga0210036_1004504_pt1 | contig 12721 bp, 6 predicted proteins | sample CryGeymeta201515_FD_185469 | JGI IMG/M metagenome (GOLD analysis project Ga0210036, IMG submission 185469) | Groundwater microbial communities from Crystal Geyser aquifers in Utah, USA - Crystal Geyser metaG 2015-15 (SPAdes) (version 2) | ecosystem: Environmental > Aquatic > Deep subsurface >...
GGGGGGGGGGGGGGTTCGAAAAATATCCAAGATTTTTTATCATTAACCCTAAATTGAAGTAAGATGATTGTTTATCAATGACCAAAATTTTAAAAAGCATACCAAACCAACACTCCGTCCCCCACGATGGTTAACAATTTTCACAGTAGCCTGTGACGAGAAAACATCACCATAATAATATCCTACTAGAGAACACAACATGCAAATAAGAAAACCAAGCAAAAAACGAACAAATCCTCAATGCAGTCTACTGGCCAAGATATTGTATGTGCTGCTTGTCGTTTGGCTGGTTGGTGTTTTCTACATGCGCAATTCGCTGGAGGGAAATTCCAACAATAAAGCTTCAATAGAAGAATCTTCTGGTCAGCAGCTAACGAATAAGAAATTACCCAACCAACAAAGGCATCGCAGAAGTAGTACTACTCAGGATCCGTACTACGGGTGGCAACCACCGAGTCATGCCAACGATGATACCTCCTCCTGCACGTTGTCTGACTGTTTCAAAGAGAAGGGCACCTTTGAGACACATTCCCAGTGTAAAAAGTGCGATGATGACCCCAATGAATTTGCAAATATTCCCGACGTACCTCCCGATTGGGTTCCGGATGCCTCCATGCTGCACAATATGATGTTGGACGGAACAGACCAAAACGGCAATCCTTGGCCACCATCTCTCCCCCAAGATTATTGTGCCCCATTGGGAGTCTTTGGAGGACCGCATGACGATAACAAAAGGTTGTTTGATGAAGTACCTATTCGTGGCATGCCTCCTGACAACAGTGCCTCTGGTCCAACCATTTTTTGTGGTGTGTACACTATGGAGGTCAATCACGCTGGTAATATTCGGGCAATGCGAGAAACCTGGGCACCTCACTGTGACGGCTTTGTCGCCTTCTCCACCGCCACAGATCCCCGGATTCCTGCCTTGAGCGTAGACCACGAAGGTCCGGAAGAGTACAACAACATGTGGCAGAAATCGCGATCTATTTGGCGTTACATTGGCGAACACTACCTGGATCAATTTGATTATTTTATTCTCGGTGGAGAAGATTTATTGGTCATTCCCGACAATTTGCGAGCCTATCTTAAGGGCCTTAACATGTCACCCGAAGAAGACTTGTTTGCGGGACGTCGTTTCAAAGGATACGGACCCAACAATTACTTCAACAGTGGAGGTGCCGGTTACGTCTTGTCGCGGGGAACCCTGCGCAAGTATTACGAAACTGGCTACGATCACCCCGAGTGCAATCCACACCGCCACACGGCCATGGAAGACGTCATGATTGCCGAATGCTTGCGCAAGGTACTTAATATCGGATTGACAGATACTCGGGACGAGCAGCAACACGAGCGCTTTCATCCCTTTGGTCCAGGCAATCACTACGCGTGGAGACCATCTCCGCCGGGCGCCAAGAAGGATTGGTACGAAGATTACAATGCCGAGTGGGGACTGAAGCAGGGGATAGAATGCTGTGCTCCAGACTCGGTGTCCTTTCATTATATCAAAAAACCTGCCACAGTACGACATTTGTGGAGTCTCTTGTACAACTGTTCCTAGTACGCACGAATCTACCATGGTACATCTGCGGAATCATAGAAAACACCGTAGAGGCCAAATCACCTCTAATTTGAATTCGTTGGTAAATCCGGTTGGGTTCGGTGGCTGAAAAGCTAAATTCGTTATTGAAGGAGGCAAGCTTCTAATACTGATTGTAAAAGTATTCTAGGGTAAAGAGCGAGATGAACACCATTCAAACAACATGAACAAAGGTTACAAATAAATTTTTAGCGTTTGTCTCTTAGTTTCTTCTACAATTAACTCTAAAGCTATTGTTTCTTTTCCTCGTAAAAGGGAAAGTCAGTGTAACCCTTTTCACCGGTGGGTGCCCACCAAGTAGAATACTCAGCCTCTGGTTCGATGGGCCAGTTGTTGGCAATACGCTCTGGCAAATCAGGATTAGAAATGTAAAGACGTCCAAAGCAAGCCAAATCAGCAGCTCCAGAACGAATCATTCCCTCGGCAGAGTCTTTGTTGAGTCCAACGTTGCAAATGATGGGAGCATCAAAATGCTTCTTCATGTCCATGCACTTGACTTGCTTGCACATGTTGTGCCATCCAAAGCCCTTGCCGTCCATCAAGTGCATGTATGCAAGACCTCGTGTGTTCATTCTCTTGGCCACGAAAGTGAACATTTCAAAATTGTCCTTGCTTCCCATGCCTCCAAAGACACCGTTGGGAGAAAGGCGGAAGCCAATGCGGTTGGCAGGATAGGCACCATCAGCAATCAGCGCGTCGATAATTTCTTCCAAGAATCGAACGCGATTTTCCATGCTTCCTCCGTATTCGTCACTGCGGTTGTTGGAAGAGCTTTGTAAGAATTGATCAATCAAATATCCATTGGCAGCATGCACTTCGATGCCGTCGAATCCAGCAGCTTTGGCAAGTTTTGCTGCGTTTACATAATCGGCGATCGTCTCTTTGATCTCGTCAACGGTCAAGGCATGGGGAACCTCTGGCTCGGCATCTTCCGCCTCAATGGTCTTGACTTTTCCTGTCATGGGAAGATTTCCCGCCGACACAACTCGTTTGGTGTTGGGATGATGAGACGAGTGAGACTGGCGTCCCATGTGCCACAATTGCAAGTAAATGAGTCCATCCTTGGCATGGACGCGGTCCACAATTTTTTTCCAAGCATCGGCGTGTTCCTGGGTGCGCATATGAGGTGCATTGCGCCATCCACATCCGTCTTCGCTGATTGCTGTGGCCTCGGAAATGATAAGACCACTCGAGGCACGCTGTTCATAATATTCTGCCATCAAATCGTTGGGCATCGTGCACTTGAGATCGTGTCCAGATTCGGTAGTAGTGCAGCTGAGAAAGAAATGCAACAACGGAAAAAGAGAGAATGAAATGTTAAATGCAAAATGCATGTAAAATCGACAAAAGAAATACGATGCATATGCAAAACTTACCGACCACGAGTGAGAGGAGCAAGTACAAGCCTATTCTTGAGCTCCTGACCTCCGATGGTGACCTTGTCGAGAAGTTCCATTCTTATTGATTACTGCAGTAGTTATTTGTTTGAAGTGGTAGTTTTTTTTTCGTTTGATGCTTGATTCTGCACCGAATAGATATTATGGAAAACATATTGCAAGAATAATAATACAGTAGTAATACTTCGATGATGAGGTGGTTGGCGGACCTCGGCGACCTACGGGCATTTAAGATCTGGATCTTGTCCGATCCATTTAAATACGCTGTGGCTTGGCTGTACCCGGCGAAGTGTGTGACGTGGATTCATGTTTGATGAGCTTACTGGACGTCGCAAGAATTCATTTGGCGTCGCTTGTAAATCTACTCCTATGCTGTGAGACGATGAATCACAACATGAAACTTGCACCCTGGGTAAATAGGGGAAAGATTATAGTCCACCCGGACATATTTACTTCTATTCGGACACTTCAAGCGCTTGGCATGGCATCTGCCGTAATCTTCGAAATTGTTGATAGTTTCCGTTCCAGTGTATCTGTTCACAATCAGGTGTTCCTAAACGCATGTGTACTTTTCTCAGTTTTCTTTATTTATTCTGTGTCTACCGCATCCGTCGAAAAAAATGTTTTAAAATCCAAGCGCGCAGGCTTTGAGAGAAAATCGCCCAGACAAGCCGACATGGTGGTTCGTTCGCGCTGTTGAAGTTTAGAACTTGTTGGTCCACTGTCCGAACGCGCTTGGTCGCTTTGTATCTATCTATGATGGGCATGTGACTGTCAGTCAAAAACGTATCAACGCCGAAACACTCCGTGAAGGACGCACCTACTTTCGACAACAAAAGCGTTGTGATGCCCAAACTTTTTCAGGAACCACCATGCCACATTTTGTTTGATATCGATATTTTTCACCTGAAAGATTTTGCGAGGTTCACGTTTCCTAAGATGCAAGCCAAAGCTTTTCGACCGTTTGCAGAGTATTCCGCTGTTGCCAGCTTTTTCTGAGCCTTCAAATTGGAAATGGCCAGGCCCACTTTCGAGCCTCCATTTTTGCAGGTGATGAAGACATCAACTTTAGTAAAAGCATCATATTACGAGTATTGTCTCTCGATTAGAAAGCTAGCTCTGGGCTGAATGATGCCCTAATTCTAGTTATGGTCGAGCACGGTTTGACAAAGAAGAGTCATTGTTCCCATTTCCGCACCTCTTGCGCCTTCCCGCCCGAAATTATCATTCTGATACGTGGGTGCAAAAGATCAAGGAGTTGTCATCCCTATCAGCGTGGACGAAACTATCTTTCAATATGTTTGCCTTGTCGGCTGAGCGAAAAGTCGGCACCACTTCTTCACGCTAAATTTGAGCACTCTCTTCCGCTTATCCACCGAAAACAGGATGCAGCCACGATAGCAACTTACTTTTGTACCCACGAAGTGCAAAACAAAAGTGGGATCCCACGCAGCGTAGTACAACGATTAATACAAAGCTGGATCAGTTGTTGGGGAACACTTTCGCTGCCCAGACACAAGTTGCTAAAATCATTCTTTCAACAACCAAATTTTTCTTACATTTACAATCAAATAATCACCATGACCAAATCTCCTGCTAAGACTATCGTCAAGAAGTTAAGCACCGTGAAGAGCAAAGCTCCGTCGAAGAAGTCCGGCGGAAAAGGATTGAAGCCTGCCGAGCAGAAGGTACTTGATATCGTTGCTGGCCTAAAGGTCAAGCTCGGGAAAGATGAAGCTGACCGTAAACAAGTCGCTGCCTCGGTCCAGCTCGGGAAATCTACTTTTGCCAATGCTCTTACCACACTCAAGCACGAACTTCTCATTGTGACGCCGCAAACTCTTGCCATAACCGAAGCTGGTTTGGAACTGGCCAACGCGGAGAGTGCCAGCATTGCGTCTACAAATGAAGAACATATCAAAAATACCATGGAGCACCACAGTAAATCGTTGAAGAAAAAATCGTTTGAACTCGTGGAGGAACTCAAGGATGGAAAGGTCAAGAAGAAGAAGGAAGTTGCTGAAAGTCTTGGAATGACAATGAACTCAACCTTTGCCAACCTCCTGACAAGTCTCAAAAAGCTGAACATTCTCTCCTTTGATCGCGAGACAATTCAGCTCCACGATGACATGTTTCCTTTTGGTCGCCCCTAAATTCGATATTGGAAGGAATGAGTAGCTTTAAGTCCTTCGATGCTTCATTGATTGCCGTGGATACCTTTCTGTGAGTGAAGCGTTCTACGTACTAGTAGACTAGTGTTCTACTCGAGTAGCAGTTTCTAATTACAGTACTGTAGTTCTTTATTTTGTTTCTTAAAAGTAGAGGAAATCGGGTACCAGTAATATTTTCCAAAACTGCGTGTAAAATACTAATGACTGGTTTTTGGTTGTTGCTTAGAAATAAAAAATATTGAAAATAATGGAAATTGCAGATTCTACAGTAGTACCAAATTAAGCCCAGGTGGACTACGGCAGTTTACCTTGTCTCCTATGATAGGACTCAGGAGTTAGGTCTTACTCAATTAGGTCGTGTGCCTATGCCTGCTTCCTATCCACACAGAGACACTAGTCTAGTTTACTCCTATTATCATAATATTCAATATTTACTCTAATATTCATGTAGTCTCCACACTAGCTTTTTACGGTACAATACCACCACTACTACTAGTTCATACGAACACCATTTTCGACTGTAACCTGGTCCTACAGTTAACTCCTTGTCACTGTAACGACTGTGCTCGCATCGGACCTACAAGTAGCTTGTTATCTTCCGTACGCACGTACCATAAAAGATATTATAGCAAGCACACCCTAATAATGGGTCTGTCATCGGACGACTGGCACGTGGTGTCCATTATAGTGTTTCCTTTGATTTCCACCTTTGGAATCACAGCTTCGATTTTCATTTCGAGTAAGAAGAACAAAACGTTGCTCGCCATGGGGATCATGTTCAGTGCCGGAGTTTTGGTGAGTGCATCCTTGATTCATATGCTGCCGCATTCCACCGAAGTATTGGACGAATACTTTGCCGCAGAAGACGATCATTCCGACGAGACGGCGGCAGAGCACGCGGCACATGCGGACGATGACCACTTTGCGATGGCGGAACAAGACGGAGCCACTGACGACCATTGGGATAACGGTCGTATTCTACGTAGGTGGTTGGAAGAGGATCATGATGATCATGGTCACGAAGAGGAAGAAGGAGATTCTCATGCCGATCACAATCACGCCTTTCCATGGTCGCAAACCTTTTTTTCCGTTACCTTTCTGTTCCTGCTAATGATCGAAGCTACCCTGGAACGTTTCATTGATGTTCACTTTAGGGGAAAGTATGGCAACCTTTTTCATGCCAACGACGGTGAAGAAATCATGTACGCAAAGGGGCGTACCGCAACGCCTGACAAGGCTGTCCGAGCCTTCCAGGAACAAGAGCATGCCTTGCACATAAGCGAGCAAAAGTCACAGGCTGGAACTGAAGCTGAGCGAGCCGAAGTGGCGAAAAAGGCAATAGAAGAGGATATGGTTCCAGACGTCATCAAAAACAAATGTCATAATGATGACAGCAGTGTACAGTTGCACGATTATGAATGCAATGAAGGACATGGTGACAACTGTAGAGGACATGGCCACGACATTGATCATGCTTCAGCAGTATCAAAAAGCAACAGCCACATAATTAGTGCTGCTGAATCTGGTCACGATACCGAAGTGTCATCTTCAGAGTCACTCAAGGAAGATACGCAGCCCGTGGCCAAACCTCCAGGTCCCGAGGCCGATGTGAAAATGTCCTTTCCCAACTGCGAGGATTGTCTCTTGTCGTACAAGGCACCCCTGCCCGATTGCATCGATTGTAAAATTCTGACAGGGGAGGATTTGGAATACGAAAATACAGAAGACAATATGCAGCATCACCACCACCACAAAGATCACTCCCACAGGAGGAATGCATCCGGAGGCAATAAGAGTGTTACTTCTAATGGTCTTCCCAAAAAACGCCACAGTTGTCGTTCCAACGAAGTCATAAGCGATTTGGAGTCAAAAAGTGTTGCCATGAGTCAACGCCCGAACGGTATGTTTCAATCCGCTAAACGTCGGAATTCGGGGACCAGTTTTGTCAGTGGCAAATCTTCCATGTGGGGCAAGACGGCGGGACGACCTGCGTTCGTAAATTTTGCCGTAACAGCACCCCAGAATGAATTATTAGAACAACAACAGACCATCAATCCTTGGGTGAGCATCCTCTTGACACTGGTCTTGTCGATTCACGTCATTCTGGAAGGATTGACCGTTGGGTCGACTACAGATGTCGAAACGATTAAAGCCACCTTTGTGGCCGTTTGTTCGCACAAGGGATTTGCGTCGTTTTCACTGGGGTCATCCTTGGTGGCATCTGGGTACTGGGAAAACAATAGAACTATGTTCTTCGTGCTCGCTGCAGTTTTTGTTGCTATCGATATCATTTCAGTTGGTGCTGGCATGGGACTTCAATCTCAATTTGAACAAAATGGTCAAGTGGCGACTGCCGTCTTGCAAGCGCTGTTGGGTGGTTCATTTCTGTTCGTGGCAACCATTGAATTGATCCCCGGTGAATTGGAAACAATGAGACGGCACAGTCTTCCTCTGATGCCGATTATGGTGTCTCTGTGCACTGGGTTTGCGCTGATGACCCTGCTTGCCAAATGGGGCGTCTAAGAAGCACATCGCATCATTTTAATAACACAATAATATAATGAATTGCCCTGAGCGCTCTTTACATGTACGTATCATATCAGGATAAATACAGCCTCCCGTCGTGATTTAATTGAGCGAAAAAAATCCTGACGAGAGGTTTCTCCGTAGAATGGAATTTTTTTTAATCATTGATGAGAGTCATCCTCGTCTTTCTCAAACTGCGCGGAAGCCATGGGCTCTTGGAACGAGACAGTGCTTCGATGTTGCGACGCGATTGTCCCCATGCTCAATTACCGCGTCAACTAAATTTATCTACCACTCTCTTTGCATTGAGCTCACAGTTTTGCAGCAGCATTGAAGGCTGGCTTAGCTTGGGTTTGTTGGTTTAGCAGAAGACTGGCAAGTTGGCTTAGCTCGGGGTTTTGGTGCTGACTTGAATGCATCAAGCGATTGCTATTTCTTCCCTTTTATGCTTTGGCCCTGAAAGAACAAAGCTAGCAACCCATGCATCGAACCATGGATCGTCAATGAAACTGAAACAATGATCTCGCACACATTAGCTTTTCGCTTGCACCTCTTACAATGACACAATAGCATTCGAGTTAAAAATGGGATATGAGCTGAAAACTCAGCCTTCACACTCTCGCCGCTCATCCATGATCTTGTAGAAGTACGCTAATGCACAACAAGCACAAAATAATCTACTAGTAGTCTATTAGTTGTTTACCTTATCTGATCTCTTCAGTCAAAATAAACACAAAGAATACTCTCATTAGCTCTCAACCACCCGCAGCAACTACACGAAAATAACAATACAGAAATCATGCCTGATATTCCCAGTGAAACCGATATCCAAGCGATTATCTCCTCGTCGTCGCTCTACAGTCCCTCCAACAAACCCAAGCTAGATGCGTATCTTCGAGCACAGGCTACTGGAAATGTTCCTTATTCTTTCAATGCCAACCGTGTTTTAATGAAACTGTACCAGTTTTTTCCCTCCACTGGATCTTCCGACGATAAAGAGAAGGAGCGGGCGAATTCGGCGTTGTGTCTCTTGCTGGCTCTGCTGCAGTATCCCCTTACCACGGACATAGTAGCCCTCACCTGTCTGATCCCCGAGCGACTTAAGAACCAAGAACCCTGCGCCAGTATTCTGCAGTGCGCGGAAAAGTTGGATTCTTGTCAATTTGTCGAATTCTGGAAGCTGTGGAAAGCGCTGGAGGACGACTCTCCGGCAGCTATTGCGACACTTTCGTTGGCCAATCACCACGAGTCACTCCAGGCGGCCATTTGCAGTGTCCTGGCCCTGAGCTACCGGACCGCACCTCTCAAGATGGTACTGGCAGCAATGGATATGTCGTCGGGAAGCGAGCTAACGGGACGTAAGGATTTATCACCCAGTATCATTGAAAGTGCCGATGCGAGCAACGTGTACTTTACGCCCACATCCAACAATACGAAACGAAATCGAGTCTACCAGGATGTGGATTTTACAGCGATTTCCAGCCTCATGGCCAAGGTTGCCAAGGAATAAATAATACCAGTAGGTCGAGTGAATTCGTAAAGGAGCAAATTGCAGGAATACCTGCTTTCCTTTTCTAGAATGATGCAATAAATGTATATTGACAAGTAATGCGCGGGCGCTCAATTAAATGCTATCAAGTACATTACCATTGTTTCGGCTTGGCGGCTGGAAGTAGACATTCCTTATTTTTGGGTAGTATACTTTAAAAATGCACTCTACAACACAATAGTAAAACGTTCAGCAATCTTCACTCCATATTTCTAGCCAAATTTTCATCAAATCTGACAAAATCAAACTCTAATAAAGCTTGGCGGTCTTTCTTTTTGTGAATCATCTTCCTTTCGTCATTATTCTGCGTCTGATCGAAAAGATAAAAGCGGACACAAATCCAATGTCCAACATAGTAACAGCGGGCACCACCAGGCTCATTTGAATTGACTGCCCAAAAGATAGGAATTCCAGTGTCGTGCTGGATGTAACGAGCGGGGTCCAAGGGTGAAGCCAGTGACAAACGTTTGGCTCCATCTCCCAACCAATATTGTAGGCAATCCTGTTCGGTAAATGGAAGATCGTTCCATTTAGAATTTAAAGTAAGATGGGAGATCCTGGGGCCATTGCTGGAAACAACAGGCTGCCCGAAGGCACATGTCAAACCCAAGGAACGCAGTCGCTTGTTGAGAAGCGATCGCGGTTGTCCCTCGGATCTGCGCAATTTGGATTTCTTGATGGTCCCATCGTAGCCTGCACGTGGTCGAGGAAGCAGAGAAGCAGGATTTTGGACAAGACTTGGAACGCCGCTGCTGTTGCTACTGCTGCTGCTGAAGCTGCTGGAAACAACTTCAGGTGCAATAACAGAATCATCCTCTTGGCGTTCGTTTGCGTTGGCAATGTCAGTAGCACGTCGCTTCTTTGGAAGACGCGGCATAATAGCCGTAGAAATATCATCATTCGCCATACTTGCAACAGACTCTGGTATAGCATAGTCTCGCGCTTCCTTTCTTCGAGCAACGGCTTGATATTGAATGTGCTGGCGAAAATCTCTCCGGTCTTGCTGGCGCTTGCTTTGTCTGGCAGGGACAACTGCAGCTGACTGAACATGATCTGGCTGGACTGCGTTGTCTTGGCGGCCATACTGGCGGTTGCTTCGACGAACTGGGGAAACTATCGCAGACTGAGCTTGATCTGGCTGGATCGTCCTATCTACTGCTGCATCAGCATCAGCATCATCAGCATCGGCATCAGCATCGGCATCAGCAGGTGCCCGACGTACTTCTGATTGAGCTGTCATATAAGTTGGGGATGTTACAAGAGAATGGAATGCATCTTCATCCTGCGTTGCGTATGTCGATCTAGGACTGCGTATACTAGGGGGCAGATGCACGGATGATTGCCTTGAGGAAGCCCGAAATAGGGCAGTAGGTACAGCGGCTGGCTTTCTGTCGTTTTCTTCTGGTGAAACTGGCAAAGTAGTAGCATTGGTTGCAAATCTTCTATCGCCATTTATTAGAAATTCTTTCTTCCTGTCTTTCTCCATCACTGCCTTAGCATACTTGGAGAGCTCTTCCCCAAACCCAACAAGCCGCGATAAGGTCCACTTGTCTTCTGAGTGATGTGTGACCAAAGAGGCAACGTCCAAGTTCAATATTGTTGATGTCATAGAATTATTATACGCTTCAGTTGGAGGTTGGAGATACGGCAGATTGTTTAAAAGAGCACCAGGATTGTATCCCCCCTCGGCAGGAGCTCCGTGGTTGGCACAAGGACGGCGCGCCACACTACCAGTAGTATCAGCGGTTCCCGAATATCTGGTGTCATCATCCAACACGAGAACTGGCTGATTTAGGTTATTCATGATACAATAAAATGTTGATGCTACTAAACAAATAATTTGGATGCAGTTTCAGATTTCGGAAGACATTTTAAAAATGTAGCGATAAGACATAAGCTGGGTATGCTTTTCACAGTGCTATTCATAAAAGTCGGATGTGCGCCTGATGCGTTCATAGATTTCAAGAAGATCTAGACCTACTACTAGTAGACTAGTCTACTGGACGGGACGAAGGCCAGATTTTGCACCCGGTTTCTAATGCCACCAGTCTTCTTTTGATAATTATTATTAATACCAGGTAGACTACTACTAGTAGTAGCTAGTAGTAGTATGCCAAAATATTTATTTCGAACACTAATAATGGCAAGTACAACCCTTGGATATCAGCTACTCGCTACTCGGAGTAGTCTAGCTAAAAGTATCAACTCACGGCTGCTGTTGCTTCTTCCGCATCATCCAAGCTCTTGCCATCCAGCTGGCAAAATTCTACCAGCTCCAGAGTTCGCTCTGTAGGAGGAACATGAGAGTGATCGAATTTAAGCAGCTTGAATTTAATTACTACGGTATTATTAGTGGTCGCAATGTTAGGACCAGGGTTGTGCGTACGGGCAGACTGTGAATCGAAACAGACATTGAAACGTGCATCTTAAATTTCACAAACTATTCCAGTAAAATTTGTCGAGTTTGTCATCAACTTCTCCTGTCACATCAGTTGAGCTTCGCGCACCTTCAAATTTCGGAAGTTTGTGCCTTGTGGAAGCACTTTGAACCATCTCTTTAGTAACGTAGGCAGGCTTTGCGCTGCATTTCCAAAGCCAAAAAATTAACATTGCAGAACCATTATAATTTAAAAGGTACCTTGTCACCATTGTGCCAACGTCCAACGTGCCAACGTGCCAACGTGCCAACAAGGAAACGGAATACAAGCGCAATGGTTCGACCACTCATCGTGCATATCATTCTTCTAATATTAGCATTGTTCAGTGATGGGGTGCAGAGTCAACTTTTGAATGGGAATCTGCGTAAAAGTCGACGTGTCAGAAGAAGTGGCCATCTCAAAAGAGGTGCGAACAACAACCAGAATGATATCCAAAATCGGGAATTAAAAGAACGCACAAGGGAGCTCTACCAACGAGGGGGGCGGGGTAGAAACAGCGCCTTTCAAAATGGATTTCCAGTTCACGATGATCGATTTCGAGACACACATTCGGACATTATCTCAAGCTCTGACGACAGCCGACGCTACCGTGGTATCCCCAACATTGGGTACATCGAACGTCGTCCCTTGGATTATTATAACTACCACAACGATGATGACTACTACCAAGAATATTACTACGACGGACACGGAAAAGGTGGTAAAGGCTCTAACAGCAAAAGCAAGAGCAAGAGCAAAAGTAAAAGCAAACGAGGCAAGGGTCGGCTGAGGTGCGGAGGGGGCAAAGGGGGCAAGGGAGGCTACTACAGAGACTCTGACTGCGACGATTTTGGCATAAAACCCATATTCAATGGCGTATTTCCCTCGTTTGAGAGCCGATCATCTTGGTCGTCATCTGATGAGGACGCAAAGGGAGACGCTACGAATAGACCAACTGCTGCAGGACCAAGCCAGGCACCAACAACACAGAAAACTGTTGCACCAACAAAAAGTCCTACAAGAACTCCCACAATAGCTCCTACAGCGGCCACAGCCAGCCCCAC
>Ga0210036_1004505_pt1 | contig 12719 bp, 11 predicted proteins | sample CryGeymeta201515_FD_185469 | JGI IMG/M metagenome (GOLD analysis project Ga0210036, IMG submission 185469) | Groundwater microbial communities from Crystal Geyser aquifers in Utah, USA - Crystal Geyser metaG 2015-15 (SPAdes) (version 2) | ecosystem: Environmental > Aquatic > Deep subsurface >...
ATTTAACAGGTAGCTGCTGAACCACTTTAATTTAATTCATCTAAATACAATGTAACATTAAACTATTCATTCCGAATATAAGCATAAAATACATCCCGTGATTTTTCAATATCCCTGAATTGGTGATCACTAAATCGTCAAACAAGCCCGGGATATGGATATCCCGGAAAATTGGATACACAGCCCCGGGATTTTTTCATATCCCGGGAATGGTGATAACACAGCAGTATTCTACGCAGTACCAGGTACTCAGTTCGACAATTACATAGTCTTATCTTCGTTCATCCATTCTGTCTCAATCTGTCCTAAAACACTCTGGCATAGAACAGCTTCTAGAAAGAACAATTGACCATGGCACCTACTACGCAACCTACCCTCAACACGCCTTCTACTAATACTACTACAATGCCACCACCAGCCAAACGATTCAAGAGCCGTCAATTGTTCAAACAAACACTCGTTTGGCAGGGTCAGTTCCGACGACCTCCAGATCAAGGCGTAGCTGAAGCTTCGCTGCGGATGAAAGAAACATGTGATGAGCCATCTGGGTTTTGTGATTTGCTCCTCAGTGAAGCCTGTCACTGTCCCCACTTGGATGCTGTCCTTCCAGATGGCCTGTTGGATTTAGGTTTTTGTCGTCTGGTAGAAGATAGGACAACTACCACGGCTGACGGAGACGTCAATACTGGCGGTGATCATAAGAAAGGAAAACCAACATTCGTAGAAAAACAACCTCAAAAACAAAAGTTGATAATGGCCAATCCGGTTCACGCCCTCCACATGGCTTCGCAATTGGAGGCTGATTTTTCCATAACAGATGGATCGTCGGCATCGTCGTCGGCATCAGCAGCAACAGCAGCATCAACAGATACTGGCTCTACCACCAGTGGCGCCCCTGCTACTGCTACTAGTACTACTACTTCGACTGCCACTACCAAAACAAGTAGTTCCTCTAATTATACCACTCCTAGTAGCAGTTGTCCCTGGATGTACGCAGACGAACAACAACGAACGGTGGCCTTGTCGCAGGCCGGGATACAAGAAACGTTCTTTCCCATGACACAGGCTCATATTTTTCATCAATTCAATGTGCCTAATCCCAATGCTCCTCCACCATTGTATGGTCCCCACGGACGAATTGCGGCCATGCAGAGCGCTATGGCATTGGGGAATGCCAATGGTCCTATCGAATCGAGGAGCTCTACAGTTGCTCCTACAAGTACAGCTACAAGTACTGCTACTACAGAAACTGGCAATCATAGTAGTACTACTACTAGTAGTTGTACTGATACGATAGCATTTACGGAACTGGCAACCACGCCAAGTACTGACACAAAATTATCAGCTGTTCCATCGACCTCGGATTTAGTCGCATCATTGTCGTCATCATCATCAGCAGCAGCAGCAGCGGTGGTGGTAGTAGCAACAGTGGTAGAATCATCTCAGTCCAAATCAAGTGCTTATCCTCCAGCAAAAAACTCAGCTACAGATTCCACTGACAAGAAGCCATCATTACCTTTCTCTCTGACGCATTCGGTTTCTTTTGCCTCTCCCATGACTCAAATCAAAACGATTCCGAGAAGTGCGGTTGCACCAGATACCAATATCAGTAGTACGAGCAGCGATTGCAGTAATGATAGCAGCAAGGTACTAGACGATGACGATGCTATGGTCGTGGATTCTGCTGTCGCAGCTCCCGGGGATGTGGTGAAAGAAACAGAAAGCGCGACGAAGGTTGGTGACAGCAAGGACGACATCGTCGACCGGTTTTCAACACTGCAAAAGATAAAGGATAATCCAATAGATATCACAGAGGGCGAAGGTTCCAGAGAAATTGTAACGGAAACAGAGAAAGCAAGAGGTGCCGAAGGAAAGTCCAAAAATGAAACTACTTCAACAGCACCAATTACCAAGGGCGGCGGTGACTCCTCGGCCATCGAATTGGCAAATGAAAGCATGTTAAAGGAAGATTCTCCAGGCAAGCCAACAGCGACAAAGGATGCGGACATGAAGGATGGAGAAGACAAAAAGGCGGACGATGGCTCGGAGGGTAATGATACCGGAAACGCTGGCCTAAACGCTTATCCGACTCTCGAGGCGAGGGCTGGAACGACAACAAAAAGGACAATAGATAGCGCAACGACGGAGTTCAACAAGGACACCAGCAACCTCGCTATGAAAGGAGTCATTCAGGGAGGTTCGCCGGCAGCAGACGAAACCGCGGCAGAAAGGAAAAGTAACCCGGATGGAGCCAAACGAGAAGTGAATACTGGAGGTGAGCCGGATACTTCCTCAGAAAAGAGAGGCAAAGACAGTCAAACCAAGGCAGAAATAAAAAGAGAGGTGGATTCAAATACTGGGAGTCCTATGGACCGTTTTACGGGCGAAAAGGATGGCCGTGAAAGCGTCACGGGCACCGCGAATACGGACGACGACGATGTCATGGAAGTACTCTTTCACACGAAAGAAGGCCACAAACCTAAAGATGATATGGTCGCTAAATCAGGTACCCTAGTAGAGGAGATGGGGGCGATTGCCGCCAACAAGGAAAGCGAGAAGGTAGTCAAGCCCGACTCTATCGTTTCGAAGCCGTTGGAGCAACCAGAATATATGCCAGAGCAATCCACCGCTGGTGCAACAGCAAAGCCTGAATCGAGTACGTCTCACCGAGGTTCTCCAACAAAGTCTGCTCTTAATTCAAGTTCCTCTTCTTCTATAACTAGTACCTCGACATCCGGTACTACCTCTATCAATGCCAAGCCAAGCTATCTCTTGTCCGAATCTCGATATTTTGAAATCAATCGGAACAAGGAACAAGTCAAAATTATTCGCGCCATGTTGGCCAAGAGGAAAACAAAAAAGCTCAAGAAAAAGCGGAAATTAGATAGCTGTGGTCCTGCACACAACGGCCTGCATAGCCTTCCCGGTTCTATCCAATACGCCAACGAGAGGGAGCTTATCGACATGGATGCCGCTGAGCTGGAGAAGTGGCAAAAAGAGAAGAATACTGCCAACCAGAAGGCGGAGCGATGGCTTGAGAACTTTCGGGTCTCCCGCCGAACTTTCTTGTTGGAAGAAAATGCCAATCGATATCCTTTGAAACACAAGGGATCCACGAATTTTTCTGAATGGGGCAGTACCAAAAATCGCCGGCGCATCTGCACAGAATGCGCCAACAAGAAAGCCCCGCGATATTTTTATGGAGACGAAGTCATGCAGTGTCTTGAGTGTTCCTTTGTGGGTTGCGGTCCGGCCTCTGTTTGTCCCGAATCCAAGCATCGACACATGCTTCAACATTTGTTCTTATCGGGCCACAAATTCGGTACGTCTTCTGAAGTCTTTAGTAGATTCGATCATTTTTGCTTCGTGCTTTCGTTGTCTTACGATACTTGTCGCCCGCCATATAAATGTTTAGCCGTCACATGTGGTCAGCGAGCCGAATTGTTTTGCTTTCCTTGCGGCGACTTCGTCTACCATTCTTTATTCGACCAAGAACGTGAGCGGCTAGACACAGAGGCCAGATTTCGTTGGCTTGCCTGGAGCGATCATCCTGTTCAGAGATCTTTTGATCCGCTTCAATTTGCACACATCGAGGAGTACGGCATCGTTTGGAGAGGTGTGAAAGCCACATATCCACCGCTTGTGCCTCAGGAGCACATTCTTGCGGCGCGGTATTGTTCCCAACGCAAAGCCCTCTTCGAGGGTAAAATTTTAGAAAATGAGTGGCCGTTGATGGGACGCCAAGCCCTAGACTTTTGTGTTCGCCAGTTTCGTACACGTAAGCATGGAGTGTTTATAAACATTGCCCTTCCTCACGATATTTTTGATCTCACATTTAATAATTTCTTTTTTTGTCGTCAGCGCAAATGGACCGCTGGAGGATCCCAGCTCCTGTAGGAATATACAACCTTGGCAATACATGTTTCATGTCGACAATACTGCAATGCATCGTGCATTGTGTTCCTCTTCAGATGTATTTTCTGAAAGATATTGGCCACAACCACAAGGCTTGTGAAGTCTACCGCAAGCGAAGGCCAAGCGACGAATCTGTGTTGGACCCTGTGGCTGCTCGCAAGCGCAATACTAGTACTTGCTTGGCTTGCGAGATTGATATGTTCTTCTTGCATTACTACAGCAATTCCAGAGGACGTGATGTTGTAGCCATTTTGGAGGAACTTGCAAAGTCACCCCCGCGAAATACCATGACACTGTTTGACGAGATATCGAGCAGAGACGAAGGCCGTAAACCAAGTGGTGAACCTTTGTTGATTGCCAAGCTGCTTCATGTTGCTTGGAAAAGTGGAGGTATGAGCCACCTCGCTGGATATGAGCAGCGCGACGCTCACGAGTTCCTGCATGCATTTCTGGATATTTTGGGGAAGCAAATTTGCCAGCATCGTACGCGAGTGGAGAACGCCATTGCTATGTCCCGGTGCGGTAGTCGCTTCACGAAGCACAATGAGACACCCCACCGGCACGGTAAGCTACGCGCTTGTACGATTTTCTTGCATTGTTTATTTGTCTTGAAGTCTTATTTGTCCGGGCGTTATCTTTCTTTTTCAAGACGTCATTAAGCATCTCTTCGAGGGGACACTTCGTTCCGTACTAGTCTGCGAAGAATGCGGAACGAAGAGGACTCTCTCAGAGCCTTTTCTCAATGTTTCCTTGCACATTCAAAAAGATAGTGAAACGTCTGAAAAATTGAGTGTCGATAGCTGTCTCAATCATTTCACCAGACCGGAGAAGTTATCTGATCCAGTAGACTGTCCATCTTGTCGAAAGAAAACACCAACAAAAAAACAGCACACATTTTCAAGACTCCCTCGTGTTCTTTGCATCCATCTAAAGCGATTCCATCCTGCTCTCAACAAGAAAATTGAGGATTTTGTCTCGTTCCCGGGTTACGGATTGAATATGGGTTCTCACCTTCCGCACTGGTACGGTCGTCTTCTGAATATAATCATATGTTGATGCATTCATCTTATCACTGTTCCTACGTTTTTTTGCAATTTAGGCGCGAGGTGGACACTGTGCCGGATAGACCAGGGTCTGCCGGAAATATCTCTAACCCAGAAATTCTTTATGACTTGTTCGGCACTGTGAATCACCAAGGAAACCTCTCTAGCGGTCACTACGTGAGCAATGTGAAGGTAGAAGACAAATGGTTTCGGATTAACGACCAACATGTTAGTGTCCAATGCATCAGTGAAGTTCTTTCTAGTGACGGGGCATATATCCTCTTCTACGCGAGGCGGTAATCATGATATTAAATTTTTGCTCAATACATCGTTCATAGCCTGTCAAATTCGTCCCATTTTGTAGGACGGACTTTCTGTGCAAAATCAGTGCCTACTTTTTTGCCGCCTGATACTTTTTTCAGGATCACTTTGATTCTCTTCCAGGCTCCATGGTTGTTTTGGCGGCTCAGCTCAACAGCCTCATTCAAAAACTCTTGCTTGTGCCTTGCCGTAGACGTCTCGAAAACAGGACCGGCTAGGTTATGGCCGGGTAAAACTCTTCCAGCAACGGCTGTACTTCGTAGCTCCATTGCCAACTGCAAAATGTTACCAAATGCCACGGAGTCGTTATTCAAGGCAAAAAAGAGAGCAGAATATACTTCCGGTACAGATTCCACAAACCATGGTGGCAGGCCACCCGCTGCTGCACGGAAAAGGGCCGCCCCAAGGATCGCTACGCCCTGTATCTTTGGCTCGGAGCTATATGCGCTAGCTTTTGATGTGTCGATAGGTACTCGTTGTAAAAGCTGATGACTCACACCTTCAAGCATTGCAGGCCCCAGCAAGAAATAATTGGCAAGGAAATCACTGATAGCAAGTGTGTGCGGGCCTTCCATAGACATGAATGGGCATTTCGCGCGGACGTCCCTCGTCTTGCTCAGTACAGGATAAAAGAGCATTGACACCACAGCCGCACACGTATCGATAAGAAGTCCTTTGATTCCATGCTCATTTCCAAGGTGCATATTCTTTGCTACCTGTGCCAGGGTGCTCAGTGCCAGTAACCAGGCTTCTCCCATGGTCGGTCGAGGGTCGGTAAACTGGTCAGGATCTGGGCAAAGTAGAAACAGGGTGGAAATCAGTGCTGTCTTCGCGTTCTGAAGTATGGTGATGCAATTAAAGACCATTTCGGTGTTCTTTGAGTCGCACTGCACGATAAAGTCTTGAACGATTCGAACGAAGAGGCCCGGTGGTACCATTTCTCCAGAGACTAATTCATCGTTGAAAAGCGAACTAAGGGATGCGGGGCCTGCTTGACATTGTCGATTGATAGCTTCGCATTCGGCAGCGTTGATATTTTCTAGCGACTCAATCAGTGCACCCGGAATAGAAAGCATACCTGCAGTTTTCAAAAGCATAAAAAAAGCTGCTCTCAGGCGGTTCCACTTTTGTGTTCGGAACAGGAATAAGTGTTATTATTTCAATTTCGTTTTTGGGAATACGAAGGAAGGCGAGTACATACCCGATTTCGTACCTGTAAATCGACGGCAGACGATTCATCATTGATTCTCAATCGTTGAAATCCACGGCAAATTGCTCTGGTTATCACCTGCAAGCAGGCCAACTTAATCGAAGATTGGCCGTCTGCATAGTTGAACAATGAAACAACAATAGAAGGCGAGAAAGCAGCAATATCCCAGGTGTTTTCGCAGATATAAAATAAAACATTTTCATCTTCCATTGACAGCGGGTCTGCAGTGGCATATGCAGCAATTGACGATACCGCCGTCTCAAACAGCTCTGTCAGCATGGCTGAACATCCAGCTGCTCCTTTCGTCACAATTTCTAACCGACAAATGATATTCAAGAGAATGCGGCGAGATTTTGGCGTCACGCCCCTTCCATAGTCAACGCCCTTCTCTCGCGACGTCTCTATATTTTTGAGCTGCGAATGAAGCCGACAGAGATGTTGAATGTCTGCTCCAGCAGCTTCTACAATCCTCAAAGAAAGCTGGTCACTCTCGACAGTCAGACGCATGATCGCTAGGCAACCAACGTGATCTTTGCCACCAGGGCTCCGCATAGCCCAGCGAATATCGTAGAGGTTGTCGTCCAGAATAGATTGCGTAGCTAGCTCAGGAAACTTTGAAATAGATGCAGCTGAAGCATTCAAGCAAAGCTGCAGTACACAGGCTATGTCGTCATGAAAGACAGGAATTCCACACATATTGGACAACATGGGCGCTAGTGATGCAATAGCAAGTTCTACAACTCGGCTCAAGGGAAAGAGTTGATGTGGCGGTGTCGAAGAAAACCCGTCAATGACGCTGTGTAGGCTCGCCTTAAAAATTTCTAAGGCAACTTTCAGTATGTTGAGAGCGCTGTTCGGTTGTCCTGATTGAGCGAAGCATTTTGACAACTGGTTGAGTGGTTTTGCTAAAGCAGAGAAGCAATGAACAGCTGTTTCGGGGAATAGACAGCTGCCTTCTTCGGATTTCTGTATTGCCTCTAAGCACGAGTGCAGGATTCTTCCCAGTATTTGCACAGTTGCATCGAAGGGGACACGTGACACGTCGGCAACAGCTGTTGACCCACCCCGCTCCGAAGAGGCAATAACACGTATGAGCTCTCTTACTTCATTCCGCTCGACTTCAAGGTCTTCGTCACTTTCCGCCCCCATTTCATTGAAGTAGCCCTCTGGGTATGGGCAGGAGGTCGCAAGACTCATCGCGCATTTGAAAAAGTGATCCACCAATGCTTGTTGCAAGCCTGTCTCCAACGGCGGGGTTACATCGGGAGCTTCTTCGTGTAATATTAATTTCTGAAGCATTGCTGCATGGAGCGAATATATGGCCTCCATAGAAAATGCTCGAATCAAACGGTGCTGACTTCGACACATTTCTTGGAAAGTATCGGAAATGACGACAAACAGCTCTTTCGATTGAGGAAACGCTGTGGTAGTTGATGACGAATTACGCAACAGATGCGGCAGACAGGCATTAGCACAGGCTGCCACACAACCAATAGGTCCTTCGCCCTCGATTTGAATGTCAGCGTGGCTATCTTTTTCTTTTTGGTGGTCGGCTTCGGCTAAAGCCGAGCGAAATGCAGTTTGCAACGTTTCCCATGCCATAGCTGTGGTATGACAAGCCATCGCACCACGATGGTAAGCTTCCTCCCGGGCCTCCTCTTCCATGGTATCACTTGTACGAGCATTGAGTAATTCTTGTTGTCGCTTTTTAGATTTACCCGATTGTCGTTTCTTGCCCGACTGGTGATTTGCTATCTGATCCGGTGCTACACCAACGCGCTTGGCCAAGATTAAGTCGGCTGTCCAAGTCCCGCCCTCCAAAATAGCAACCAAGTAGGAAAAAGCCGCTTTTCGGAGACTGCAAGATAAATGGTTCGTTGTTTGCTGATTTTGATCGGTATGCGAAGACCTAATGTGCTGGCATGCCAGCGGAACCGTGTGCTGTAGAAACTCGAGCGGTAGTGGCAGAAAGCGTGCCCATCGCTCACATATATATAAAATATTCTCGTGCACTTTATCTTGATGCTCCTGGTGCAGCTGTGGCTGCTGTTGCACATCTCGAAAATGGTTCTGTAAGGCTTCCCATAAATGTTCCAGACCAGTCGTTCGCAATTCGACGGCAACTTCTCGCAAACACATGGGATCGATCGAAACACGTCCCCGCGCTCCACCACTGCTTCCGACGCAAATATCTGGAACAGCTGCCAAACAAGCTCGATAACAGTCACTACAGACTTGTACGTGAATCGGTGTCAAAGACGAGGACGAGGATGCTGTTCGGAAAACCAAAGTCAGCGCCTGGGTTACCATTGTGACCACTGACAGTGATGATGACTGGGTTGATGATTGTGGCTCCGTTGTGATATTGTTGGAATTTGACGAGATGGCACTCGGAAATCGTATTCTCAGCGCCAGCGCTGCAATGGCTGACCCCAGAGTATTTAGGAGCGGACCGGCCTGTTCTGATGAAGTGTTGTGTTGGTTGTTATGGTGTGCGGCATAGCTGTCCAAAGCTGTAGCGTACAGTATTGCTGCCAGTGTCAGGAGTGCCACTTCAGCTTTCACCCTTTCCTCGGTGGCATGTTCGGGCGATGGCATATAATATTGACTCAAAACAGATGCTATTATGGGATGGAAATGATATTGCTGAACGCATTGTTGGTACTGTTCCATCAAGGGCTGGACAGGAATGGGTGGATCGTTTTGACATTGGGCGTACATGAGGTGTATAAAAGAATTACAATCCAAGTGAACCTCCATTTCCAAGTCCACTGCATCCTTTAACTTGTTGCGTAGCAATCGATGGACCAAGGTTTGTGCGGCAAACAGTCGTTCGGCATTACACGCCACAAAGGATGACTGCTGTTGACGAAATTGGCAGAGCAGTGTCAAGGAGGCCAACCAGGTAGATCCCGGAGTAAGTGCGTCTTTTCCTGTCTCGGGACTGTTTTGCGGAGGATTCAACAATGCTTGGCGGTTGCAGTCGCCTCCTGCTGCAGGTTTGTCGCGTTGTCGTTGCAGCAAGGATTCAACTTTTCGCCGCATGTTTCGTGCTTGGAAATGAATCAAATACTCTTGGGCCTGACTCAAGGTTAAGCTGTGATGATATTGGTGTTGTTGTTGTTGCTGCTGCTGCTGATCTGGACAAGGCAAATTATAGAGACACGCCAAAGCCAGACTCAAGTCCGACAGGAGCAGAGGTGGGGGTAGCTGTTGTCGTTGCTGTGGAGATGTCATCGCAACTTTTTTATCAATGGAGGTTGTGTGATACAAAAAAATGAGAGTTTAAAGTTAATAGATACACCGATATCTTGGGAGTCCCATCTCTCAAATCAAATAACACGTTTGTAGCTATTCTACTAGAGATAGTACAGTTCGAAACTCCGTACAGTGTATTCAAGTTGAGAACCTATAGTAGTGTTGCGTTTGTTTCCCAACTATATAATATTCTCATATTCTCAAATGTGTATTATTACTAGACTAGTAGACTGCTGGTAGTCTAGTTCCTCTCGATTTTGCTCTAGTAGTTATGCTCCAAGAGACCCCTGCTGTACCTACTTTATGTATCTGTCTGGTTGGGGCTGATATATCCAGGCGACTGACAGACCACCCTGTCCCTAAAAACATTGGATAGATTTGGACGCATATTAGTCATGATTGATGTGAGATGAAAGATTCTGTCGCGGCGAGCAAGGACCGTAATTCAAAATTCAGTGCTGTGGACTGTTGGACTACCTGGTACTGAACAAATGATAATAATACCGTATCTTGCTTTTCCCTTATTACAAGTGAGCAGTAGAGTTACTTTCATCAGACAAATAATCAAGACCCATCATAGACCCATCATACGATACATATATTGGACCAACAATGGAGTCAATAACGCTGTTGCACCTCAACGATATATACAACGCAGAAAAGTCCTCACGCTTTCTTTGTCAGTGGAAAAACACGAAGAAAGATGAAGAGGATGCTGGTAGAGAATGCCTTTCCTTCTTTTCTGGAGACGCTTGGTCTCCCAGTGTAATGACTTCTATTGTTCGCGGCAAACAAATGGTTCCAGTGCTTAATGTACGTTCGGAAATTAATCAGGAAATTGCTGTGATTTTTGGTCTATTTGCTCGGTGGTGACGATGAATTCGCTGCTGTCCTGCTGCTGCTGCTGAGTTGTCTTCCAATCTCAATCTTGTATATTTTGCGTCTTCGTACACACTGCGAATGCCATCAGGCCATGCAACTGGATGCCGCTTGTTTGGGAAATCATGATCTTGATCTAGGACTTGCAGAGTTTTCAATTCTAAGAGACAAGTGCACCTTTCCGTGGATTTGCTCCAATGTCAAACATAAGGGAACGATGGAACCCCTGGGAGGCTGCAAAGAGTACGTCGTTGTAGAAAGCAAGAATGGCAAAGCTAAATTCTTGGTTCTCGGTTTGGTGGAAGCAGATTGGATCGACACTCTCTCTACAATCGAACCGGACGATGTTTCCTTTGAATACTTTACGGAATATATCAAGCGAAGGGTGCCAGAGGTATGTTCGCTTGTGGTGTTTCTAATTGTGTTGGTATATTTGTGGTCTGTGGTAAGAAACAACCGGCTCAACTTCTAACGTCTTTATAATATCAACAATATCAATCCAAAATCATCAGCTCGTGACAGCGAACAATATTGATAGCGTCATTGCCTTGAGCCACATGCGCATGCCCAATGATTATAGATTGGCCAGACAATGCGGGGGATATATTGACATCATACTTGGTGGTCACGATCATCACTATGAAGACTCAACAATCAACGACATTAGAATTCTCAACAGTGGAACAGATTTCAGTGATTTCTCGGTCATTCAAATACATGGTAGAATAGATGAAGCACGAACAGGTGGTGAATCGAATGTACTGCTGCACCCGCTCCGAACTACGAGTCGACGAGTTACGATTGATCCCAATTCTGATATGAAAGATCTCGAAATTGAAGAAGCCCTGAAAGATATTCAGGAACTTGTGATGGCTTGTATGGATGATGTCATTGGAGCAACTAATGTAGATCTAGACGCACGCTTTAGCGAAATCCGAACCAAGGAAACCAACATTTCCAACCTGATCGCGAACGTGATGCGACGAGCTACGAGAGCTCAAGTGGCAATCCTCAATGCAGGGTCACTGCGAGCGGATAGAATCATTCCTAAGGGACCTTTTACCGTGAAGGATCTTAACGACTTGTTGCCGATGGCGGACACTATGGCCGTCGCTGAGGTGACTGGTGAAGACCTGCTCAAGGCACTCGAAAATGGTACGTCTTCGTATTGCTCTAGCTGACCAATCCGCGCTACATGGATCAACTCATTTATCTGCCCTTCTCTCGCTTTTGTACGTGCCAGGTGTGTCCAAATACCCGGCCATGGAAGGCAGATTTCCTTGTGTCGATGGTGTGCGGTTTTCTTTCGATCCAAACAAGCCCGAAGGGGCGAGGGTCGTTGAAGGCTCCGTCACAGTGGCCGAAAAGGATTCTAACGAGCTTCAACCACTTGATCTCAGCAAGAAATATACAGTCGCCAGTAAAACGTACCTCTTGAATGGCAAAGATGGATACGAATCTTTTGCTGGCGCTCCTATCGTTCTAGACGACGAAAGCTGCACGAGTAAGAAATGTGCTTGCTAAGCTGTTATCTATTTTGCTTGCGTCCAGCCTACAACTGCTGCTGATCTTCTTTTCTCCCTTTTCTCCCCACCTTATTTTTGTAGCGCTACCCATCATGTTGCGAAACTTGTTTACCGAGATTTGCGTCCTCAAGATGTGGGAGGGAATGACCGTTAAGGCAACTGTAATCTCGGCGGCCGGAAAGTTCAAGCGACTTATTCGGAGAAGTGTTGTGAATCCATATGCGATTGCACCGGTTGTCGACGGTCGCATTACGAATATTCAAGAGACGGTACTAGCATCGTGATACTTTAGTGTAATTACGTTCAGTCATCTGCAAAATGTTGCCTTTATATCGCCATCGTTTTTTTGATAATGAGTACTAAATGTTTTTGGGATATCCCTGGATTGGTGATAACAAAGGTCTTCACACTCGAGGTATGTGAGCTAGAGTAAGGCTGACTGTTAGCGTTGGCTGACTGTTACCATTTAAGGGATTCTACATTTTCACTAGTACTTATGCAGTAAAACTTGAATAGTTTTTACCATGTTAACTACTGTTAATCGCCATGTTAAATACTCTCATGAGA
>Ga0210036_1004533_pt1 | contig 12661 bp, 10 predicted proteins | sample CryGeymeta201515_FD_185469 | JGI IMG/M metagenome (GOLD analysis project Ga0210036, IMG submission 185469) | Groundwater microbial communities from Crystal Geyser aquifers in Utah, USA - Crystal Geyser metaG 2015-15 (SPAdes) (version 2) | ecosystem: Environmental > Aquatic > Deep subsurface >...
GCTTTAGAAACTGGTGGATGCTTCTCAATCCAGTGCTTCACTGCAAGATTGAACCGATGAGATGCGCAACCAACCATAGGAATATTCCACCGTGTAGAGATGGCCTTGTTCGTGTTGCAGTTGTCCCAAAATAGTATCCCGTCTTATTTCAAGTCAAAATCCTTGGACCCTACGGTACCCATTACCATGGTGGAATCAGCATCAATATCATCGCCCATTACACCGCATCAAAGAACAACGTTTCCGCTCCGTGCAACAACCACTGACAACAGCAGCAGTACAACTGCTACTTTGGCGACAAGTGCTCCTTCTCCTTCGTCAGTTGCAATTCATACCATGAGCTCCATCCACCTTCCCGCACAACCACCCTCTAAACCACCACTGGATCCAAAATCAAATGCAAATCCTGCATCTCCTACGTGTGTCACCATGATGAATGACAATCCAAAAATGCCTTTGTCGTCGTCGTCGTCGTCGTCGTCGTCTCGATTACTGCCAACAACAACCAACAACAGCAGCGACTTTTCGAATCAAAAATTCTCGTCACAGCAGCAGGACCAAGAAATATCGGACCGAGAAAACCAAACGCTGCCATCATACAAAATGAAAGCGCGGTCTGGAATTTCGAAACACCGCGTTTCTATGGAGTATGCCATGTTTGATGTCGAGGAACAGCAACAGCAGCAACAACAAGAACAAGAACAACGGTACAAGGTCACCAAACGAATTTTCATTCCACTCTACGTAGCTACCATTCTGTTGTTACTTTTACCCATTTTGCCATCGTTTTTGGTGATACTGTTAGGAACTGTTTGGGGGATTTTATTTTTGGTAACACCCGTGTACTTTTTGTATCATTACGATGCCATGTCCGATATACCCTGTGTCACCTAGTACTGTACTACTGTTGTAGCAGTGTCAGGGATACGAAAGATGAAAGTATATTCTCGAAAACGGGGGGGTGGATTTGGTTTGGTTTGATTTGATTTGATTGACGCTATGTTCACTTGGGACTTGGAACGATTGGTTGTGTACTGCGTACTGTATTGCATAGTACTATTTAAACTAAAAAAAAAAAGTATGATTATGAAGAACAAAGCAGAAAGAATTCTGGGTTAGAACAATTCGAACTAGGATGGCCATTGTTCATTGTTGTAATTCCTGTCAGAATGCGTCGTCTTATTTTATTCTATCATTGGTATCTCTGGTCTACTATCTAGTAGTAGTAGACTAGAGCTAGTAGTACTGGTAGTAGTGCTGTTACTACTAGAAGTGAAGAGCAGCTACTACTAGTTATTAGAGCAAAAATAATTAGTCTACTGTTCGTTGTCATTCAACATCAGTCACACCTCCATTTTCAATTTCGATCGTGCGACTCAAAACGCGAACCCTCAATCATGATCTGAAGCAAGGTACACCATGTACTCCGTGACACTTCAGTTTTTGTATTGCTACTAGGGTCTAGTATATCACTGCTACCCATGCGAAGTCGAGAAGGTACCTTCAAATTCCAAAACATCTAAACATCAACCTCCCTGTCAAGAAAATTTATATATTTCCTTTAGTGAAATCACGGGCGAACGTAACTGGATTCCATGGAACAATAAAGGGCCTTTGAATCGCATCAACCGATTACTTAATTGTCCATCCTGCCGCAACTAAAACCTAAACCTCTGAACCAAACTACCGAAAAAGCAGTGGCATGATATCAAGTCCCTCCTCCCAAAATGAAAGCTCTGGTACTATGACAATTGCACCGCGCGACGAGAGAGAAAACCCAGTGTTACATGCCAATCCTGATACTAATCATAAGCGAGCGCAAGCTACCATGATCGACGAGAAACCTCCCGGTAAACAGTCCATGGCGACTGAGCGAACCTTTGATTCTGCGGACAACCTACTGGGCTCGGAACAAGACAATAATGAAAAACGGCCGATACTTCCCATGAACGAGGTGTTGCCATCTACAGTAGCTTCTACTATCGCAAGTCCCCAGCCTTTTACGTGCAGGACTTTTTGGGATGTTCGCGCTATTCAATGGCCTCCTCGCCATCCTTTGGATAGTCTTGAATGCGCCTGGAAGTATTTCCAGAGTCCATTTCATGCCACAGAAGTGGCAGTGTTGGGAACTTTTCTTTTGCTGTGCTACAAACTACCAGGTATTTTCAAATCTAATATATTATGGTCTTTACTGATATCGATCATTGCGATTGCTGACATTACCTCTTCTCTCCAACCACAGATTTTATTGTCGAAGCTCACTACCGCCCAATTCCTTACCAAACGACTGACGGCGGTAGTACGTTGATCGATTTAACCTTTGCTAATCCGTATCACCACAATGAAACCATTCCTGGATCTCTTTTGGCTCTCTTGACCGTTTGTATACCCATTGCAATATTTTTTATAGTCGGAAATTGTTTGGGCCCTCGAGGAGACTTTCACGCCGTCTTGTGCATGTACCTTCTGGCTATGGCTTCCAAAATCTTTGTTGTTGCCATTATGAAAAATTACGCCGGATATTTTCGTCCCAGCTTTTACAATATGTGTCAATTCAACAAAGACACGCTCGTTTGTGACGATGAGACAACCTCGGCCCGAGAATCCTTCCCGAGCGGTCATGCAGCCACAGCACTCAGTTCCATGACTATGGTAGCTCTCTTTTTGTTGGGCAAAGTTCGCGGTGGGACACGACAGCGTGGTGTCTCGGCCAAGCCATTAACGGCAGAAGCCATCCAAGATTGTATCTGGACGCCATCCTTACTTGAGAAGCCTTTGGCGGTGTTGGCGGTTTCGCCCATGGTTTTGGGAATATTCATAGCAACGTCGCGAGTCCGTGACAATTGGCATCACCCTGCAGATGTAATCTGTGGAGGAATTATCGGTATTGCTTGTGCCTTGTTCGCTCATAGCTTGTGGTTTCCCTCGGTATATTCCTACTATGCTGGTATACCACTGGAAACAGTCCGTGACATTGTGACCGAGAAGAAGGCGCGAAGCGAACTTGGAGCGGCCAACGAGATGAGATTGAATAGCGATGATGATGACCTGAATGTTTTGTAGTGGCGGGGTTTTCTCAATCAAAATTCTATACATAATTGAAGATGAAAAGACAAATTATAAAAAATCGCTCTGCAATACTCCGGCTGACTATGTAGACACCTGTAGGCATCAACCCTAAAAGTAAGCGGGGATCTGCCTTGACGAACTGGACTATGTTTCAATGTGTAAAGGCTACGAAGGCTAAGATTTTGTGCTGGAAGTAGCTGTTTATACTTTATCGTAAGTACAGAAGGAAGTATTTACGAGCACCGGGTCCGGTTCTATTCATCCGAGGGTACTACAAATTGCTCGACAGATGTGCCCTGGTCATACTGTTGATACATTCCAGTTCCAGAAAAATCAATCTGAATCTGTTCATTTTTGATGCGATTGGTTCGGTGCTCCTGGATTAAGCGACTGCGAAAATTACCGTACTTGCCAACATTCTCATCGTAGTCACCCCACATAATTTGGGCTTGCATGCGATCCACCAAGACCTTGATCAGGGTATTGTGCGTCGAGCTTCGTTCCTTCTCGGGCAGCGCCGCCACCACTATAGGTTCCTTGAATTCAACCACTCGTGCTTCGGTGGGGTAACGCATCAGCTCTGTCTTGTTTATAGCGTCAAAGTGCTCAGCCACTGGCATACGAGTAGCACCAGGTACTGGCAAGAGCGGATAATGCGCCCGAACATTCCTATCAATGGTGAACTGATATTCAATATCGTGGTATTGCATATTTCTTTCGGATGGCTTTTTGAGAAGAAGAGTTCTCAGCATGTCGTCGTCATGGAAAATGCCGTCGTCGGAATCATCCGTGGACACTGGTTCGGTACTCTCCGCCTTTTCAAGAGAGATTGGCGTTCGACCGCGACGACGGCGCCAGTCAAAGACAGCCACCAGCTGTGGTATTTTGCCATTTTTCTTGGAAGGCTGGATAGTTGATCGTTGCGACCTAGATGGAATGGGGTAGTCTACCAGTCGCTTGCGGGTGGGGCTCGTGGCGGCCAATGGAATAGGATAGTCTTGCTCGATGTATTTGAAAGCAGAACGTTCGTAAGAAATGACGAGAGAAGGTCGGATAAAGGCCGGCTTTCTCATGGCAAGGGTTCCCATGACACGAAAGATGGTGTCAATCAAAGTGGCCTTCTCTGGTTTGCTCTCCCTCTGAATAGATTGCTTCAAGAAATCCAAGTCGTTGAGAAAGGTAGCAGCTGTGGGGTCTTGGTTGACCAGCTGAGCAATCAGATAATCCGAGACAATGACTCTGTATTTATCTACACTGTTTTCGTCGTAGGCTCGGGGTGACTTGACTTTGAGCTCTAGAAACCCCTTATCTTTGGTAGCGCCTTCTCTTCGAACGTTGAAAATCGTTCCAGTTGTGGTCTTTTCATAAGAGACGTAGTAGCGTATGCGCATACGAATCTTAGTGCGCACTTGGTGGTTGTAAAAGACGGCGGATGTTCCATAGTAGGTCAAAGTAGCGTTTATACGGCCGTCGCTCTGTCCCCCCTTTTCCCGAGACTCGAGTCGAATGCCTCGGGCTAGCAGCTCTGATTCGACGGTATTCCAAGTTTCCTTGGGCAGAACAGATTTGCGCTCCCTTCGCTTGCCTGTAACATCATTGGTCTTGTTTTTCTGTGAGATTTCATTGGCGATTTGCAGAGATTTGACAAAGCCTAGACCTTCCCGTTGGTGCGGAAGAATGAGTTTGCGCAAGTCACGGTAGCTTACGAGCGCTGTAGAATTGCGACGGTACCATTCGCCGTTTTCTTCGTTATCACTGCTATCGTCTTGAGGTTCTGGTGGTGGGATCGGCGGCGGTATATGCATAGGATTGTTGTCCTGCTGTTCCTGGTGAACGTTGGAAAATGGGTTGATCCAAGGTTCACGGTATATTTGCGATACAATGCACTTCTCATCTGACAGATTAACGAGGGAATCATCTCGGCATGTGTCATTGCTTAAGTACCGTTGCATTGGGATGGCTGGTGGGATCATAGTATAGTATAGCTGTGCCCTGGAGGGTAGTTTTGAAGGGCATTCGGCGTTAATGAGTTCTTTTTTCGAATTGCTGCAGATTTTCTTTTGTGAGATCAAAAGAGAATTTGATGCGAGTCAAGGTTTTACCTGGTAACAGCCTTAATTTCTCCGCAGGAATCACACTTAAGACACAAGTTTGGGAATTCTTTCAAGATCTTGATCACCATGGTTCGTTAAAAGACTTTCACAGCAGTGAGTTGGAAGATGTGATGGGAAGAGAAAATTGGTGTCGTAGTCGTGGCAGAGGTGAGCAGGGTGTCACGGCAAAGGTACTAATTTCATCACACTGCTCTTCTGCTCAGCTCTCTGAAGCTCGGATGATTTGAGTCACGAAATGAGCTTCATCTCAAATCTCGTCACAGGGAAGCAAGAGGAACACAGCAATTGAAACGTGTTATTGATGTCGCCTTTATCTCGGAGAAATCAGCCTTTTCGTCGAATATCTCACAGGTGTTCGTCATGCTTTCACAATATCAAAATCTATCTACAACAACAACCAGTGCACTCCTTGTACACTTCAAATTAACATGGCATTTTTAAACAGTTCCGAGGCCATCACCCCTGAGAATGTGACGTCCGAATTCATTGACGAGAAATTCCGCAATCAATCGGGGGCATTCGATGTAAAGAAAGCCGAAGCCTTTGAACAAGAGCTTTTGGTACGCAGGAAAGAAATGCAGCAACAAGTTCATGATACTCGGTACAGTGAACGAATCCTTCGTGACGTCTTAAGCCATCGGGATGCACTTAAGAATGCCCACAAGAAGAGCACCTTTGGCAGTGGCAATGTCCTGAGGGGCTTCGACATTGCTGTACTTCCTGGAGCCCGTTCTCTGGTAGAGATGATCCGAGAGGAAAAGCCAGACGAAGAGATTCAACAGGCAGCCGAAGCCTTTGTCCGAGCGTATAGCCCTTTTGAACTACCGGTATGTTTATGATGGGTCTTTTTTTCAAGCAGGCCACAAGCGTGATGTGATGATGTAGATTATCTCTTCTCACCGCGTTCATTTGGACTTAACTTGCTCTTGAATCCCTTTTCTCGCGCCCTAGAATCCCCGAGTGACGGATTGGAACACGAACAATGATGTTTGGGCAGTTCCTCTTAAAATTGTCACAGCTTGGAAGAGGCGCAGAGATGATCCCACACAGCGCTTAGAAGCTACCAACCTCGACGTCGAGGAAGATGATCACGTGCAAGAGGTATCCAAGATTTTGCAAAAAGAAGTAAGCAGTGGCCATCGACTAAGTTCTGAAGAAACACGTCTCTTGAAAGCGGAAGGTTTCGACTTATCACGCCTAAACCCAGGCTCGACGGAGTTTTGGAAGCGACCTGTGCAGGGTCATGTTGCCCAATGGGACGCCAAGACTGCCAACGAATATCCTCTGTCGGGAGAAAAGATTATTTATCTAGCTCCTCGTTACCGCAGTAAGTTCTCCACAAAAATGACAGCCTACGTTTGGCGCAATGGAAGAAGACACCGCTTTAAGGTCAAGCTAGGAATGGAAGTCCATCCAGAAATCATCGTTTGCCGCCTTCGCCAGCACATGGGATTTTTCCAAGATCACATGAAACATTTCCCGAAATTGAAAATGTACTTAGGGGATAAGTCGTATCCTCAGTGGGAGCGGGATCTACAAGTCAAATATGGAACCGAGCAACTGCGTCGACACGTCCTTCGTAGAGGAAGAGATGAAAACAGCGGAGAAGACTGGATTGTTCTTCGCGACGTAGCCATTGAAGCCAGGCCAATATCCCAAGTTCGAGTGTCGGCCATTGATTATGGCGCATATGATGGCGCTCGCAGTCGCGAAGTCCGATCTTCCGCACTCGTTTATGCCTTTTTTGCCCAGGGAGACCACTCCACCAAAAACAGCCGTGAGGTGCTGGTACAGGACGAGGATGGCGGGTATCATGTTGAGCATCGTATGCACGATGTCGGAACCGCCCTGGGACGGAGTCCTGTTCTTCTCCGTGGTCCGCGAGACATTCTTAATTGGCCCTTGACCAAAAACAAGCCAGAAGAATACGACCGAAACTTTGTGTGGGCGGACAAGGATGGAAATGTCAGCTTTATTTGGAATGATTACTGGCATCATTACCGCGATCATTCCGGAGCTACATTTGCCGATTTCAAGTGGGCCGCTCGTCTTATTGCCTCTCTAACCATTGGCGAGATTACAGAGGCAGTGATCTATGCAGGTATACCGGCTGAATTGGTTGATTCTTATGTCTACCACCTCACGAACATGCGCAACCGTGCTGCCAGAGCCTTCTGGTTGAAACCAGGTGAAGAGACAGTCCCTGGCCGTGGACAAGTACAGGCAGATGTTTCTGGTCCTCCTACAGACTTGGTGCGCGATGATGGGTACAAGGTCATTAAGAAGGGCAAGATTGTGGGTAACTACTATCCAAATAGTACCATTCTTCCCCTGCTGCAAGAAACCTGGTTCACCAAGATAAACAGCATCCTCATGAGTCGATCTTTTGGCCGAGACATTGGTAGAAGCTATATCAACAACACCATTGGCCCAATTGCTCGTCTAAATACCAAGATTGGTCGTACCATGTGGGAACGAGAAGTGCCTTGGACAATGACAACATTCTCTATTGGCATTGGTATCAATGCCGTTGTGGCTCGCATTGTTGAACCTAATCGTCTGTACGTTCCTGCGGAAGGACGGTCTCGGGCGTACGTTGTCCGGGATATTCTTTCGTTCTCGTTAGGAGTCAACTGCCCAACTGTCAGCTCGTTGCTGGCCAAGCTTGGGCCTGAGCTGTCGGCAAGTTTACAGCTATACCATCGACGTTTTCAGCACATCCACTTTTCTGAAACTGTCTCCGAGGGATATAGGTCACCAATTTACGTGCACAAGATTATCAAGACGGGGAACGTCGAAAGTCTGGCCGTGTCCATTTTAACACCTGGTGATGTAATTCAAGAATACCGTGCTATTGGTGCCTCGACAGCTTTGCATGCTGGGTTGGGTGCTTCCCTACCTTACATTGGTCTTGCCTCGTTTGGAAGCTCTCTTTCGATGGAAGGTGGCCAAACAAACTGGCAAACTGTGACTTACACAAAAGATCAAGTTGGGTCGTTGCACCTGCTTCTGGAAAGAGATATAGAACGCACGCTTGGTACACAGCTGGAACAATTAAATGTGACGGCTGGACCACTTGTGAACGCCGCAGCTTTTTCCGTGGGCGCTCACCGCGTTGGCCTAACTTCGGATGTCTGGAACATTGAAATTGCGCCGAAAGCGTACGATCTAGAGAATGCCACGGAGGGGGTATTCCGGTGCGGACCTGAGGCGGAAGATCTTGTTCGAACCCTCAAGTCTCTCCGGGTCAATCCTGAACTCGCTCTACCAGAGAATCGTATCAAGAACGAATTGCCCGACAACTTCAAACTACGATTTCGTGCTAATGCATTGAAGAAGGAAGCTCGTTCTACATTTCAGCTCGGTTATTTGTTAAATCACGATCGTCGCTGGGAAGAGACCGATTTCAAGGTTGCGACAGACGACTACGAATACAAGTTCTTTTCCAAGTCAAGATCCAAAAAAGGATACGCTGGTATTGAAAACACCATTCTCGACTTTGATACAACAAATTTTGTTGTCAAAGAAGGTACCAGCAAACGTCTGATGGTCGAAATGGACCGAAGTAATCCTCGATCACTTGTGGTCTGGGTAGATGTTTTTGACTACCACCGCACGCTCAGGCGCAAGGCCATGTTGGAGCTCTTGGACAAGCTTAATGAGCGCTACAATAATCCCAACGACGACGACAACTTCTTTTCCGTACCACCTGTAGCATCGGTAGATCCGTACAGACGAATATATGCCAATGCTCGCATCTACGTAAATGGTGACAAGCTTTTGAAATTGGTCCAAAATTCAGAACCCAACACTCTTTGGAAACAGATCAGGGCTGCCGATGTGCACCATCACTTGGGCTTTCGCCAACGGCGCAAGATCAAGGCTGCCTTGAAGGAACTGAACAGAGCTGTGGAGGCTTTGAATCGCCTGTCTGACGACGACACTGGCAGGCACACCTTTAAAGTTCAAGATCGTCTCGCCACAGCGGCCCTCCGATTGGTCGACGCATTGTACCAATCGAAATTCGGTGTCGTCTTTTTAGAACAACTTTTGGACGAGGATGGCATGCTGGTAGTCGCTGAAGTATACGGTATCCATGATCAGACCAACATGCTGCAAGATCCCGATTGGGTATCTCGTTTGCGATTCTCTGGCAAGTCTTGGGGAAAGCTTACCAATCAACCTCCCGTGTCGCGCTTCATCCGTCACGATCAACCAACACCCGCCAACGAACATGCTATGCTAGATATTCCCATGGAACGCTTCGTGGGAAACATTGTTACTATGATGAGCGGTGGGTGGCAAGGACTCGGGCAGCGCTAAAAAATAGAAACATTTTTCTGCTACTTTATCTGCTAACAAAAAATAGTAGTGACATTCTATTTATGTAGCTTTTAATTTTTTAACAGCATTCGTAATACTGTACGAACGTAAACAGCTTTTGGAATGTTTGGAAGTACTAAAGTGCGTGCGCACCGTAGATTCCTTCATCAGGTGAGTCAAGACAAATGAAATAATTGTATCTCCGAAGAGTACTAGCGTAAGACCCACAGGGTTCTCAAAAGTGTCAACCGTAAAATCGAGAGGAAACATGAAAGATTTCGCATGTTGTGTACCACTCTTTTGATTTTTTATAGTTGACGTCCTGCTTTTGCACAACATCTCATCATTAGATTCATATTGCTATAGTGAAAAGAGTTGTTATTGACCTCTTCAAGCACAGTCGATAGACAGTTCTATTATTATAAGTATTAGCGAGATAGTTGGTCGACAAAGAGTCCAGCGGCTAAGCTAACCATTTCGTTTCATAGTAGTCGTGTGCGGAAATATCCTTCCGAAATCCATTCGGTGAAACAGAAACAACCGTTTGACTTTTGCATAATTCTCAAAGCCCATACTATGGCGTCTGATGAGGAATATGAATACGAATACGGCTACGAGTACGAGTACTCAGATGATGATGGTGAGGAGGAGGAGGAGGAGGAAGATCGAAACAGTCAAAAGGAAACGGACAATGTCGAGGAACCCCACAGTTCCACCGACAGTTCCACCGACACCGACAAACCCAATGCTCCTCCTCACCACCACTACACCATTAGCAACAACAGCAGAAACAACCATAATAGTAATAACATCAGCAGCAGCAGCAGCAGCCATGACGATGGCGTTCCATCTTCATCTTTTTGGATTACCCAAAAGCCGGCGGCTGTTCGATTTTTGCCCGCTATAGAATTGAAATCCGAACTTACGCGACGCGTTCAGGAAGTCATAGAAGCCTTGGGAGTACCAACGGCCGCTGCAATACCTTTGTTGCGACAGCACAATTGGTCGGTACAGGTACTGTTGCAAAAGTATTCTGATGCTCCGGAAGCTGTCTTGGAAGAGGCCGGAGTTATGTTGCGGTGTCGAACGCACAGCAATCCGAGTACCAACAACAGTAAAATGAACAGCAACAATATCATGGCGGAATGTCCCATTTGTATGGATGACGTTCCCATACATCTAGCAATGGCCATGGCTTGTGGACATGCATTTTGTTTGAAGTGTTGGAAAGCCTTTTTGCAAAATACCATTCTCGAAGAGGGACCAACGTGTGTTATGACCACTTGTCCCGGATCCAGCTGTCGCCAAGTCGTAACAGAAGACGAAATCCGCACGGTAGTTCCCCATTTGCTGTCCAACTTTCAACGCTATCAGTTACGAAGCTTTGTTGAATCCAATTCCTTGGCACGGTGGTGTCCCGGAAAGCGTTGCGACCGCGTCGCAATTGCCAGTCACGGCGTAGAGTCAGCTGGCCAATGCATGGTCGAATGTGATGCCTGTCATACACCCTTTTGTTTGGGATGCGGTCGAGAACCTCACATTCCCGTGACTTGTCAAGAATTAGTCTTGTGGGACGACAAGAACACCAACGAATCAGAAACCTGCAATTGGATTACGGCCAATACCAAGGTACGAAGCAGAAAGGGGTAGTGGGTGGGGTGGTGATCGAAGTGATGTGTCGCTAGATATTGATGCCTCTACTTGCCCATTTTACTCATTCTGTTCTTGCATCTTCTAGAGATGTCCCAAGTGCGCTATGCGCATTCATAAAGATGGAGGATGTCAGTATGTCATTTGTCGCAATTGCAAACATGGATTTTGTTGGCTTTGTATGGGAACGCATCATGTCTGGAATTGCAATGCCTACAGGGAAGGAGACAACGAAGACAGTAGTATGAAGGCACATGCGAAGAATCAACTGGAACGATATTTGCACTATTACACTCGATTTCATGGTCATGCCCAAGCCCAAAAATTTGCTCGTAAACAATACAAGAAAATGACCAAGCGGGAAATAAGAATTGGTGTGACTGTGGCTGTGAACGAGAAAACACTGACACAAAGCGGAAACGACAAGGACGGTGACTGGACAATCTGCACCCAAACGAGCACTGCTTCCGATTTGAGTCCGGTTGCTGCAAAAGCCAGTGGCAAAGATACCACAGCAGCAGCAACAACAGCCAACCCGACGAAAATAATTGATACGAGTGCTGACCGTGATCTTCGTTTTCTTGTCGATGCCAATCAACAACTTGTGAATTGCCGTCGCGTTCTCAAGTATACCTACGTGTTTGCCTTTTACAAATTCACAAATCCTTCTTTGCGGGTTCAAAAGGACTGCTTTGAACATCACCAAGGTATTTTGGAACGTATGACGGAAGAATTGGCGCAAGTTACTGAGAATCCTGAGTTGGGAGTCATTGATCAACAGGACGTGATCAACCGTACTCGCGTCATAGGACAATTCATCAAGAATGTCTTGGAATATGTCGACAGTGGTATGATTGAATGAAAAGAAATAGAGAAAGAATAGAAACATGCATGATGATTGCGTTCACTGCCAACGAAAAATGGCTGAGTTGGGCTGGTAGAGCCATTGAGAAATCGGTGGGTGTTCATGCAAGAAAAAGGGGGAGACAGATCAATAAAAATAAATAAAGGTTGAATAGAAATACTGTGTTTTGAATGCGTGCGGTTTAACCATGAACGTGGTACCCGATAAAGTATGGTAGAATAAAAAAAAGCTAGCAGTCTAAACTATCAAAACAATTACTCTATTCGAGTAGAGCACATGGGCAATTTTTTTCCCATTTTGGAGTAACCGCTTGATGAGACGTCGTGGATATATCGTGAATACTTCATGCTGCATGCGAATTGACAGTCAGTCTATACAATTCAAATGCACGTTTTGTTGGACTCTGCCATCCAAAATCTGTCATCTTCCTCTTCGATACAACTGATCAAAGTGTGAGAATCATCAACAAACTGCCCGACTCCGGAGGCACAGCTTTCGCTTTCCGTAATACCCGAAGAAGCTTGGCGAAACTCCAGTCCTTCTACAGAACTAGAACCTGGCAAAGTCCATTGTGTGTCCCTACTTGCAGAGAGTATGGCTGACTTTCCATAATACTCCAAGTCGTGAACACATATATCTT
>Ga0210036_1004544_pt1 | contig 12646 bp, 7 predicted proteins | sample CryGeymeta201515_FD_185469 | JGI IMG/M metagenome (GOLD analysis project Ga0210036, IMG submission 185469) | Groundwater microbial communities from Crystal Geyser aquifers in Utah, USA - Crystal Geyser metaG 2015-15 (SPAdes) (version 2) | ecosystem: Environmental > Aquatic > Deep subsurface >...
TCACCTACCGCGTAACCGGTTTCGATGGTGAGCAATACTACGAGTTCGAGCAGTACGGGCAGTCGAATGCACGGCAGGCTACGATCAGTCTCAGCCCCGAGGGCCTGGCCGTTGGGGGCATCGGGCGCAACTACGTGACAGGCGCGCACTGGCTGAAGCAGTTGTCCTTGGGCGAGCTGCGACTGGTGGGCCGCGAGCGCCTTCGCGGGCACGAGTGCTACCGGGTCGTGCAGACCTTTCCGGGCGACGGACCCGACCAGGCCGCCACGGTCGACTGGTGGATTGCGCCGGAGATCGACTTCACCGTCGTCAAGTGGGTTCTCCGCAAGCCTTTCGCAAGTGGAGAGCGACGAGGCATCGCAAGCCACGCCATCGAGGCGCTCCGCGTGGATCAGGTTGGCGGCCTGTGGCTGGACACGCTGGTCCGCCAGGACAGGCTGCTCATCGACGAGAACGGTGGGCAGCAGAGGATCAAGCTGCTGTTGGACGAGACGCGCGACGTGGAGTTGGGCATCGAGCCTGCCAGTTCTTGGTTCCTATATGACTTTCCCTTGGGAACGCGTGTCTCTAACGAGATCAAGGGCGGCGAGGATGCGGTCGGCGGCTCCACTCAGCGTGCGGAGGCACGTCTCAAGATCGAGTCAATGGAGGAGACTGAGAGGGCGGTCAGCGCTACGACTGCCACTGCGGTCCCGGGCCCTGACTGACGGCCTGGACCTGCCCACACTGGCCCCATCCGCGGAACGGCAGGGGGAACCCACCGGTTCTCTCGCGTGCGACCAAGAGGTGACTACACAGATGATCCATGACCGACCGTCGGAGTGGGGTTCGCCAGCACTCCCGCTGCGATTCCCAGGCACCCAGATCGAGAACCCACGGGGCGGCTTTCGCAGACTACCAGTCGCCGTTCATCCAGAGACGCACGCCGGTCTGCGTAGCGCCCTTGTCACGTGCCGCAGGTGGACTTTGGTCGTGCTCTGCATTGCTGCGGCGGGGGCAGCCGCGGGCACAGCATCCCAGTCCGCAGCACCTCGGCATGGGGGGACGGAGGGGACGCGCCCCCAAAACTGCGGTCTCTCCTCCTTGCGTGCGCTGCACGCAATATCGGGTGGGACCGCCCTATCGGCCGACTGGACGCGCGTGGGCCGCGCCTTCAGCCGCACTGTCCTCACCCTCACGGACCTCCGGGAAGCCGGTCTATTGGTCGGTCTATCTCTGGAAGGGTGGCGACTTACTACAGAGGAGTTGGTGGGCCTCCACACGCCCGCCATCGTCCACTTCCAAAACGCGCATTACTCTGTTCTCGTCGACGGTGACCAGGACTGGGTCCGGTGGCTGGACGGTGGGGTCGAAATGCGCGTGAGTTCCGCCATGGAGTTCTCCGAACTGTTCTCCGGCTACTGCCTATTGCCTGACACGGCAACCACCTCCGCCGGACACCCCTCGCTATGGTTCTCCAACGTGCATGGACAGGCCGGCGCGGTTAGGGGAAGCACGGTGTGCCAGACGTTTGGCTGTGAGAACCGAGGCGCGAAGACCATTCACATTCGGGCTGAGCCATGCTCTTCCGGGTTGAGGGTAGCGGTTGTGCCCGGCCCAACCCTCCGTGCTGGCGGCAAGGCCGCTGTCCGACTTGAAGGTGAGGTGCGTGGTGCTTCGGGCATTCATGTCGCCAAGGTCATGACTGACGATCCGGCCACGCCGGTCCGCTACCTCACCATTGCTTACCAGCGGAGCGTGGCGGTCTCCGCGTTGCCGAGAAAGCTGTCCGGCACTTGTCAACGTGGCGCCTCGAGGCAATGGACGATTTGGGTGCGTGGATCACACGACCTGCACCTGCCCCATGTCGCCAGCGGCAACCCGGCACTGTCCGTCTCGGTGCGCACACCATCGCAGGACGAGGCACCACCGGAGGTCCGCTACGCCATCGATGTGGCGACGCTACCTGTGCCTCCCGGACTTCACCGAGGCGACCTCCTGGTCAAGACCAGCGACCCGGCGACGCCGCTCTTGCGTATCCCTTCCGACACTGCCGTCCGTGGATTTGTGAGGGCCGTGCCTCGGCAAGCCTTCTTCGGATTCGTGAGACCCGGTGAGTTGGCGCGGCTCAGGATCGTGGTGGCGGCGCCGGGCATCGCGGACTTCACTGTCACCGGGGTTCGGGCGGAAGGGACTGGGATCCGCGTGGCGGAACCGGAGCATCGGCCAGACGGCAGCTTTGTCTGCGTTGTGGAACTGCTCCCGAACCTGACACCGGGTACGCCTGTCGATGGGGCGATTACGGTAGCCACAAACGTCGATGGCGAGGAGGCGGTCGTCGTGCCCGTGGCTGGGTACGTTGCGGACTGAGTGCGTATGGCAGGAGAACCCGGCAGATCGGCAGCATGGATAAGGACCCGCCATACCAAGGCGGCGGCTTGGGTTGTGGCAGCAATATGTGCAGCACCCACGGGGCCGATGCCGAAGCCGGATGTCCCAGAAAGCCGCGCGCTGTACACCCTCGACACCGCCACCTTCCTCTCCGGCTGCGGGTGAGGGATGGGCGGCCAGGCAGGTGGTCTGGCGAGGCGGGCGGCGCTCATTGAGGAGCTGCGGCAAGGGCGAGAGGGGGCCATCCTGTTGGACTTGGGCAACCTGGCCGATGTGGGCGCGAAGCACGAGCCAGTGCTGGACGCGGCGGCGCTGCTGAAGTACGACGGAGTGTCGCTCAGCGAGGCCGACGTACTGCTTACGCCAGCGGTATCGGAGAGGGCACGCGCCAAGGGTGTGCCCGTCGTCCCGCAGCTCGCGCTCGCGCCGACCAAGCCGACGAGGGAGCTTGTCGTCGTGCGCGGCGGGAGCCGCATTGCGCTCGCCGCACTGCCCCGCGCGGTCGCGGACGAGCCAGCAGCGAAGCTGGCCGGTGCGCTCCGCTCTCTGCGGCGGCAGGCGGAGGTGGTGGTTCTCCTCAGCTACGCCGGCCTCGAAGCCGACAAGCGGTTGGCGCGTGCCCCGGAGACCGGCGGGCTGATCGACGTGATCCTGGAAGCTGACGAGATCCGCTTCGAGTCGCAGCCGCTCACGGTGGGCACGACCGGCATCTTCACGGCGGCGCGCGGAGGTAAGTGCGTCGGAGAGATGTCCGTGGAGTTCGCCAACGGGAAGCCCACGTTCCGGCAAGCAGTGCACCAAGTGGAGCCATCGCTCACGTCTCACCCGGGAGTCTACGAACGCATGTCGGCATTCCTCGCTGCGCAGCCGGAGCACAAGTCGGTCGCCGGCGAGCCGCTGCCGCTCGGCCTGTGGGGGTACGCGCCCGCGAGCTTCTGCGCGGAGTGCCACCTGTCGCAGACGGCCGCATGGCGGAAGCAGGCTCACACACGTAGTATGCAGACGCTCCAGCGCGAAGGCCGGCTGCTGCCCGAATGCCTGGCCTGCCACTCCGAGTACTTCCGCATGACCAACCAGTTCGCCCTGCTTCCCACCGGCGAGGACGGCGTTCAGTGCGCCACCTGCCATGGCGACGGGCTGCTACACTCGGTGTCGAGCCGGAAGCAGCAAGTCTTCCGCAAGGTACCCGAAGACCTCTGCCGCACCTGCCACAACCAGGAGCGAGACCCTGACTTCGACTACGCGAAGGCGCGGGAGCGGATAAGGCACTGGTAGACGGCTGAGTGCAGCGGCCTCTCGGCGAGACCCGCTGACACTGGTGGCACAGGTTTCCGAACCTGTGACCCTTCTGCATCGGCACGACTGACAGGTTAGCAAACCTGTCCCACGTGATCTGAGGAGGACAAAGGTGAGACGAGCAACCTCGCACGTACGGCAGAGACGCCGGCACTCGATCGCCGGCAAGCCAGCGACCGTTGGATGGGTGGCAGCGGCAGTCGCAGCCGCCGTGCTGGTCGAACCGGGGCTCGCCGAGCCCGTCACCGCGCAACTCCGTCAAGTCTACGCCGCCGCCCGGAAGCAGGCAGACCAACAGGTGAAGGCCGGGCAGTTTGAGCAAGCGGTGGCCACGGCGGAGGGGTTCCTGAAGCAGTACCCCGACAGTGGGATGAGCGCGCGGGGGATGGCGGTGCTGGTGGAGGGGGTGCTGGCGCGCAACCTGACCGACCCGGCGAAGCGGCATGCGGTGTACCAGCGGGCGTACAGCGAGTTCGAGGCGGCGACGGACTACTACTGCCTGGGGGCGGTCGGGCTGATCCGGGAGTACGTCTGGGGGCAGGGCGGGGTGGCGCGCGACGCGAAGAAGGCAGCGGACCTGGCGCAGGAGGTCCTCGACAAGTTGGGCGACCGGCTGCCACGCGACTACTATCTGGGCTACAACCTGTACATGCAGCGCCTCATTGCGCTGCGGTACGCCGAGGGCGGCGAGGCGGCGCTGGCGTTCGCGAAGGAAGCCGCGCTGGCGTGCCCGTCGATGCTGAGCAACAAGGACTTCCTGCGGGCAATCTGCGATGCGGCGAAGGTGACCGGGACGGCGGGGTCAGGAGACCCTCGCCGAGCGCAGCAGATGGTCAGCGCGGCCAAGCTGTTCTACGTCCTGTGCGACTTCAAGGAAGACGACCTCGCCAAAGCCACCGAGTCGGTGGCGGCGGCGCTGACTGCCAGCCAGGGGCCGGGGGCGGCGCTGCAGTTCGCCAAGTCGCAAGAGGACCCCGACACGGCCTCACCACTCAAAGACGTGCCGCTGCTGGAGTTGAGCGACCCCGAGAAGCTGCTGGCCGCCGCCGGCGAGGGCAACCGCAACGCACGGGTCAACGTGTTCCTGGCGACCGGTCAGACAGCGGAGGCGCTGGCCGAAGCGACCGAGCAGATGCGCCAGTCGGCCGGCGCCGCCCCGCAGTACCTGGCCGACGCCTTGCGCAACCTGGCCCGCTGCTTCAAGGCCCACGACCTGAACCTGCTCCGGGCGAACCGATTCCTGGAGTACCACCGGACGGGCGAGGGTGAGAACCCGCTGCCAGTGCTGGAGGCGGAGTTGGCCCAGCCCCCGGCCCGGTGAGTTGTGTCTCTCTCGTGGCGCGGGCTTGCGGCTTGCAGAGCTGTCGTCACCGCCGGGCCTTGCTGGGGGGGGCGCGCCAAGCACCTTTCGACTGTTCTGCCGGCACGGGCCATTTGTGGCGGGTGCTGAAACGTGTTACGATTACAGGTGCTTTTCATCATTAGGTGAGCACCCCGCTCCAGTGTGAACGCGGCGCAGGGCTGCAGTTGCGGGGCTCGCGCGACAGGATACCGTTCGATCGTCGATTCCCAGCAGGTCTCCGCCAGAGATAGACACGATTTTGGGTGCCGGGATATCAGCCGCAGCACACAACAGGCTGTCGGCGGGCACTGCAAGGCGCTCCGGGATAAGCCCGGCCAGCGGTCGGGATCTCCAACCGAGAGGGACTTTGGATTTGGGGCAGAGCATTGCGGCGGCGTGGGCACAGGGGGCCGGGGGAACCGGGCGGCCGGGCGACGGAGTGGTACTGCAGCGCGAGGGCTCTTTGGAGCTGTACAGTGACGAATGAAAACTGAAATCGTTGTGAATGTCACTTCCCGCGAGACCCGGGTGGCAATCTTGGAAGACGGCCAACTCGCGGAGTTGAAGATCGAGCGGGGCTCGGAGATCACCGGGAATGTGTACATGGGAAAGGTCGAGCGGGTCGTCCCCGGGCTTGACGCCGCGTTTGTCGACATCGGAGTGGACCGCAACGCGTTCCTGTATGTAGCCGATGCGGTAGACGAGGAACTCGCAGAGAAGGTGTGGCAGAACAACCGGAACGGCAAGCCGGAGCCGCCGGCCCCCCAACCTCGGGGCAGAAGAAGGGGTCGCCGGGGTCAACCGGCCGCCAAAGCCGAGCCGGAGGTGCCCACGCTTCCCCCAATCGGCAAAGTGCTGAAAGGCGGGCAGCAAGTATTGGTGCAGGTCTCCAAAGGGCCCATCGGCACCAAGGGCGCCCGGGTGACTACCCACCTCTCGCTTCCCGGCAAGTACAGCGTCCTGATGCCCCAGGGGAGCACCAAGCTCGGCATCTCCAAGAAGATCGAGAGCGAGAAAGAGCGCCTGCGCCTGCGCAAGATCGTGGAGAAGCTGAAGCCCAAAGAGATGGGGTTGATCATCCGCACGCAGGCAGAAGGCATGACCCAGCGCGACCTCACGCGCGATATTCGCTACCTCGAGCGCACCTGGCACAAGCTCCGGCGGACCGCCGAGAAGGTGACACCGCCGGCCCTGGTGCACGAGGAGCCCGGACTATCCCACGAGATTCTGCGGGATGTGTTCTCCGAGGACGTGGAGTCGTTCATCATCGACGACAAGCGCACGTACGACCAAGTCGTCGAGTTCCTGGCGATCATGGCCCCGAAGCTGCGCAAGCGCGTGCAGCTCTTCGAGGGTGACGAGGCGATCTTCGAGAAGTACGGAATTGAGGGCCAGTACCAGAACGCCCTCAAGCGCGAAGTGCCGCTGAAGAGCGGCGGCGCCATCGTCATCGACCCCACGGAAGCGCTGACGGCAATCGACGTGAACTCGGGCAAGTCCACGGCCGGCGGCTCGCTGGACGACATGGTGCTCCAGACCAATCTGCAAGCCGCCGACGAGATCTGCCGCCAGCTTCGGCTCAGGGACATCGGCGGCATCATCGTCATCGACTTCATCGACATGGAGGTTGCCTCCCACAAGCGCCAGGTCACGGAAGCCCTGAAGGGCAACCTCAAGCAGGACCGCATGAAGACCCGGGTCGTCCACCTCACCCCGCTGGGGCTGATCGAGATGACCAGGAAGCGAACCGGGGAGAATCTCCAGAGCAAAGTGTACGTGGACTGCCCCACCTGCGACGGGCGGGGGCGGGTGCTGGGACCGGACAGCGTTTGCATCAACGTCGAAGCCGAGCTACAGCGGCTGGCCAAGACGAGCAAGTTCAAGGCGCTCCGGGTCATCGCCCATCCCTCAGTGGCGCTCACGCTACTCGGGCACGAGGGGCAGATGGGCGAGCAGTTGGAGGAGGAGCTGGGCAAGCAGTTGTTCGTCCACTGCGCCAACCGGGTCCACCCGGAGACCTACCGCATCGAGGAGGGGGCCGTCAAGCAGTTCAGCCGCGACTACGACTTCCTGCAGCCCAAGAAGCGGATGATCGTTCGCCCCCACCAGTTGCTGCACACGGCCATCGGCGGCTGGGCAGCCGTCGTGAGTGGCTCGCCCATCTACCTTCCTGAGGACATCGACGAAAAGGCGAAGCACGGTCTCGAAGTGCGGCTGACGCGGCGCCGCCGCTCCTCCGCCACGGCCGTCGTCGAGGGGCCCGCGCCAGCACCCAAGGAAACAGACGACGACGATCTCGGGGGCGCGCGCGGCGACCTGTAGAGGCTCGGAGCGGCGGGTGTCGGCCAGCTACCTGCTGACCGTCTCGATCCGGAGATCGAACGTGAGGGAGTTTTCCCCCTCCGGACGCGAGAGCTGGGCCGAGAGTAGCCCGACGGCGAAGGCGGGCTCGAACTGCTCGTCTGCAAGCCGCCCGAGCCCGGGGTGGACCGGCGCGTGGAACCTGACCTTGCAATCGCGTGGGCGGGAAATCGTCACGCGCACGCCGCGACGAGGCCGCTCGAGGACGAGCGACTGCTCGATGTTGCGAGTCAGCCATTCCGGTCGCGCCAAGGGCACCGGCTGCGGAGTGCCACCGTCAGAGCCGATCCGAGTGTCGTGGATAAGCAGCAGCGGCAGTTGGCAGAACGCCGACTTGACGCCCTGCAAGTGTGTGCGGAACTCGATCCGGCAACTGCCCGCGTCGAGGGGCCGAACCTCAAGCACGACCTCCCCGTGCCCAAAGACGAGCAGTAACTGCAGGCTGGTGTCGGAGACCTCCACGGCGGCGTGCCGCGGCAGGCGGTAGGCGGTCGCTATCTGGGTGGGGTCCTGGGGCTCGAGTCGAGCGTAGCTGCGGACCTCGCCGAATGAGCAGCCCACATCGTGGTAGTCCGTGGAGAGCATAACATTGGCCAGCGGCAGCACGGAGGTGCGTCCCTGGCTGCCGCCGCCGACAAGGGCGCCCCAGCACTCATGCCACAGAGAGAGTCGAGACTGGCGTTCGAGCGCTGCCCAGTGCGGGAGGAGTAGCGCCGCGTCACCGGTCTCCCCGCAGGCGGCTGCAAACCACGGCCCGTTGCGGACCGTTGCAGAAGCCCCGAGCGTGGTCGCGGCTGCGGGTGCCAGGGCCGCGGGCTCGGCCGTCTCAGCGAAGTAGCGGTACGCGTCAACCAGGAAACAAGGCTCGATGAAAGCCTCCCAGGTAGAGGCGAAGGCGAAGCGCGGGTCCGGGGCGCGGAGGTCGTCCAGCAGGGCGCACGTCGAGGTGATCAGCCGGCGGCCTTCCCGCGAGCGAGACAAACCCGGGACGCCGCTGAGCACCGCTTCCGGAGCGAACGCGGACCGGCCGTCGAGGCAGTCCAACGGCGGTCCATCCGGGTACGCCGCGGCAACGGCGAAGCCAGCGGCCCGCTCGAGCGCGAGGTCCAGGCCCGCGTCCGGGCAATGGGTGGCGAACAGACCGAGCGCTCCCAGGTGCAGAAGGTGGTAGGTGGGTGAGGGGCCGTGGCCCGAAACCGGTTCTTCCCAGTAGCCCTCCGGATGCTGCGTCCTGTTGAGCTGCCTCATCTGGAACTTGCCGGCCTCGCTCCACTCCGGCCGAGCCAGCACCTGCCCCACCCGGTAGAGCGCCAGACACTTCCACGCTTCGTTGCTGGGTGAGGTGAAGGAGAAAGGCCGCCGGCTGGCGTGCTTGGCGTAGCGCTCCAAAGCACCCTCCCACTGCGCCCGCTGCTCCGAGGAGACGCCGTCGCCCAGCAGCAGCAGCGTTTCGGCCAGGTAGTAGGCGGGCCACTCTGCCAGGCAGTACCCGCCGGACGGCGCGTGGGGCCACTCGCCGAACTCGTTCTGCTCCTTCACGTAGAAGTCGGCACCCGCCAGAGCCGCCTGCAGGAGATGCTCCGCGCCCTGGTGCGGATTGTGGGGGGACTCGGTGCAGTAGAGATACGCCAGCGGGTAGATGGCGTTGTTGTAGCGTTCGTCCCAGTTCTCCGGGTGGAAGCAGCCCGTCGTCGGGTCGAAGTGCTCGATCAGGAACGGTACCGCCTCGGCGGCACGCCTCAGGAACCAGTCGCGGGTCTCGGAACTCATGGGGCCTCTGCCCTCGGGGTGCGGAGTTGACAGGTCACAATTCGTGACAGTAGAAGTATCCCTGCTCGATTGAGTACGCGATCACGGGCAGCTCCAGCTCGGGATCGATGGCCTGCGTGAGCCCGCGGTCGTTGGTCACCACGTAGTATCCCTCGTCGCGGGCAACTCGGGTGATCTGGTCGTCGGCGGAGGTGCCGGCGGCGACCAGGCAGATCTCTCCCCGCTCCACCAGCTCGGTCAGCTTCGCCGGCTCATCGATCTGGTACGGAAGCGAGGCATCTGCCTGGATCAGGATCGGGAAGAAACGCCGCTCGCGCAACTCGTCTCGAGCGGCCAGCAGGTTCTGCAGCTTGGCCTTGCCGGTGCGGTCGCGCTCGTAGTGGCACACGTTGGAGCCATCCACCACTACGCCCTGTGTGGGCTTGGTGAGCACGTGCGCACAGTACTCGCTTTCCCGGGCCAGGGCCTCCCGCAGCAGCTTGAAGGCCTCGCGATCGGTCTGGCCCAGACCGCGGAGGGAGTGCGCCCACTCGCGCACCAAGCTGACGTTGTTGAGGTGAACGGCCTTGACCACTTCCTGCAACGGGATCGAGAATCGCCGCGGGCCGTCCTGCCATACCAGCCCGGGAACGCGCGAGGCCGCCTTGACTCGAGCCGGCTGACGAGGCACCGACGGGGGCGGAACCACTACCTGCACTTCCGACCGAGGGGCGGACTCGGGAGGTTGGGGATGCTCCCGGCGGAGCCTGCGCACCTCCCGCTCGAGGCGCTCGTTCTCCTGCTCCAACCGCTCCAGCTTGCGCTCGCAACGGGCCAACTGACGAGCTGCCTGATGGTTCTCGTCCTGCAGTTTGCTGAGTTGGGTGCGCGCCGCCCGACATTCCCGCTGCCACTTCTCGACCTCGCTCTGCGCCTGGTCGCGGACACTTCGGTAGCGGGTCACGTCCCTGCTTAGTGCCGCGTTCCGTGTGCGCAGTTCCTCCCGCTCCTTCAGCAGAGCGGCGTCGGCTTTGGTCGGGCCTGGCAGTGGCTTCGGTTCCGGGGGCGTTCCCGACTGCGCCGGTTCCTCGCTCCCGACGGCCTTCCTCGGCCCGGGTTGCGCCCAGTCTACGCCCTTCTGCCGCAGCAGTCGCGCGGCGGTCTTGCGCGGATCGCCCGCCAGCGACAACCAAACGGCCCCGCCTCCCCACTCCTCGACAAACCCCGGCAACTGCGTGCGCAGAGAACCGACGGAAACGCCGGCAATCCGGGCGCACAGCTCGGCGGCGTGCTCACGCCAAGTTGCCAGCAGGTCGTTCCGGAGCGACTCCTCGCTCTCGATCTCCTCCGCCAAACGCTGTCGGACGAGCGGATTGGCAAGGGCGCCGCCCCCCACTTTGAACCCCCGGAAGAGACGGGAGGTGGTCTCCTTGCTTCGCTTGAGCACATCCAGCAGCGCCCGGCGGTCAACGCCTTCGAGGAGTGCCTGGATCGCTGACTGGGGTGGCTTCAGCTCGGTGTCCTCGGAGCCGAACAACTCGTCTTCGAGTTCGTCCATGACGCGGCGGAGAGACAAATCAACTCACCTCGCAGTGTAGTTCGCTCCGGGCCGAATGCAGACCAAACACGTTCCGGAAAAGCTGCACCCACTCGGGAGCCCCGTAGTGCCGAGCCTCGTGCTCGTCACCGGCGTTCCGGGCGACAGCCACAGGACCCTACGCTACCCATTTATTGTTAGCCCGGCGGCAACCGCTGCGCAGTGCGCCCCGCAGCTCTCGTTTGTAGCGTTTGGTCCCGGAGAGAGCTCATTGTAACGTGTCCCGCAACGGCCTGCACCACCTCCAGCTTGGCACCGAGGCTCGGCTCAGGAGCGCGCCAGCGGGGAGCGGACGTCGCCGGCGGCATCGAATGCAAGTGAGCCCAAGTCGCCGGTCGGCTCCAGGTCCGGGCGCGCTTCCACCGCCTCGGCAAAGGCCTCGCTGACTGCAACCTCGCTCACCTGCTTCGTGTTCTTGATCCACACCACCTTCGCGGCTGGAGGGTCGGGCAGCCCGATGGTGGCCAGCGCGGCGTCCAGGCACTCCCGATCAGTGGCCAAATGCAGCGGCGTCGCCACCGAATCGGGGTAGCCGCTGGTGAGGGCATTGAGGTAGGTCCCGGCTACGTCTGTCCTATCGACAACCCGCTGGTGGCAGAAATCCGCCCACCCGACGCCGGAAGCGTTCCCATGGCTCTCCGGGGTGAGGTCGCGGATGTAGATCCGCGTTATGCGGCCCTCGATGGGCTTCCCCCTCCCGACGAGGTTGCTGTCCATCCCGGACCCGCTGATGTTCTTGCCAACTTCGTCGATAACGAGCAGGTCGATCTCGTCAAACGGCAGGCGGGGCATCAATCCAGCGGCCCGCAGGAGGAGCCGCTCTTCTTGCTCGATCAGCTCCTCGGGACGCACAGCAACGAGGTCCGCCGTCTGGTCGTAGGCGTTTTCGAGAACCGCCAATCCGCAGAGAATTGGGCACGTCCGGAGCACTTCGCGGGCGGTGGCGTAGACCAGCGGGGTGAACCCGTGGGTGATGATCGCCCGGTGGTACAGGGAGGCGCCCCGGTGGTTCCCAAGGCCGATCATCATCATCTTCATCAAGCCGCTCTGGACCGGCCCCCCGTAGCACGGGTGGGGCTTCACCCGGTTGACCACGACAACGTGGTCGGCTTCCGCGGCGTAGGTGTTGAGCATCACCGGGGTGTCGTAGTCCTGCAGCCGCCCAACTTCCACCGCCTCCATTGTGGCGCGGATCGGAGCGCCGACAGCGGCCTCCGTGATCCCGTAGTCCCGCAGCACCTCCTCCTGCCCTTCGGCCGTCGCCCCTCCGTGACTGCCCATGCAGGGGAAGAGAAAGGGCTCCAAACCCAGCCCTCGCAATGCCTCCACCACGTGCCCGAGAATTCGGTCGATGTTCTTGATGCCGCGACTGCCCGCGGTGATGGCGACCGACTGCCCCGAACGGACGCGGCCCGCTAAGTCCAGCTCGGCGAGTCGATCGCGAACCGCTCCCGCAAGGTCTGTGCAAACAGGGGCGTCGAACAGTTGCCGGACGCGCAGGAACTTCGGATACGGCTGATTCACAGGATTCCCCCACGGTGCTTGATTGGCGACGATTGTACCCGACGGCGGCCGCTGCCCGGTAGTCGTCGGGCGCTATGCCGTCGAGCGGGGCAGCCTGGCCGCTCGCCCCTCGGCGTGTTCTGCCCCGGAGGAGGGGCGTGCGCGGGCAGGCTGCCCCGCTTGACGTGGTCTTCACTGGAGCCTGATCAAGACCCCTTGCCCTGCCACCAGCCAGAAGGCGTTTGGCTCCGGCATTTCCAGCTCTGTGCCTTCTTCAGCGGAGACGATCCTCCCCGTCTTGCCCGGGCTCGCCAGGTGGAGAGTGAGCTTGGCGGACCGTTCCAGGCTGAGGTTGACGGGCAGGACATACCGAGTGCCCTCTTCGGAGGCGAACTCGCCCACCATCACCGGCACGTCGGTGTCGACAG
>Ga0210036_1004552_pt1 | contig 12630 bp, 5 predicted proteins | sample CryGeymeta201515_FD_185469 | JGI IMG/M metagenome (GOLD analysis project Ga0210036, IMG submission 185469) | Groundwater microbial communities from Crystal Geyser aquifers in Utah, USA - Crystal Geyser metaG 2015-15 (SPAdes) (version 2) | ecosystem: Environmental > Aquatic > Deep subsurface >...
AACAAATCCTTTAGACCATTTAAGTTCTGCAAGATACGCAAGACATGACTTGTCGTCTGGAAAGTGTTTCCCGAATTCTAAAATGTTTTCTCCTGTAAACTCCATTTTGATTAGTTTTTAATCAATTATTCCTTCACAAGATAAGTAATTAATTGGTCACCTCAATAAAATTAAAGACTCCATTCAGCAAGCTAAAATCCTGATTGACTTTGGAAATATCTATATCGCCATGGGTTCAGCAGATTCGGCCTTGGTTTGCTACCAGGCCGCCGATTCCATCGCAGGCCCGAATTATCCTGATATAAAAGTCAACGCACTGCTAAACATGGGCAGCATTTATCAAACTTATAAACTCGATCACTACAAGGCACTTGAGTATCTTAAAAAGGCTTTCAAATTAAAAGAATATGCCTTTAACCTCAACAAAATAATCCTGTTTCAAAAAATGAGTATCGCATACCGACATACGGGCAACGATAGCCTGGCCTTGGATTTGGCACAGCAATCCTACGACCTGGCTATCAGCGAAGGATTATTGGGGGGTGCAGCAGCGGCCATTAACTCTATGGCACAAATCTATCAGGAACAGAGCCGATATGCCCAGGCTTTAGAAGCTTTTAAAAGAGCCCGCGATATTGCCGTAAAAATGGAACTCACAAAGGGTATTATTTTTACCAACGGAAATATAGCCGACATTTATTTTGAAATGGCCAAATACCAGGAAGGCTTGAAGCTTTACAAAAACAACCTGAAGGTAGCTGCCAATAACAAGTTCGATTATATCCGTTCGGAGATTTACAAAAAAATGATCCCGTTCTATAAAAAACTCGGGGATTACCGGCAAGCACTGGAAACCTCTGAAAGGCTAAGAATGCTCGAAGACAGCCTGGCCCTGGCCGATAAGGAGACAAAGATCGCCGAACTGGAAACCAGGTACCAATCGCGTATCAAAGAGGAAACCATTGCCCACCAACAACTTCAGATCAAAAAAGACCATAATATGATTTGGATGCTTTTGATCACAACATTAGTCATTATCTCCTCCCTTATTTTGATTTCTTACTTGTTTGTGCTTAAAAACAAGTCGCTTAAAAAACTGGTGACAGCACATAAAGAACTGACCAAAAAAAACAAACAAATCATAAAGCTGCTCCCTGCGCAATCCGACACAACAATTAATGACAATCCTGACCATATTTTTGAGAAAATATTTTATTATCTGGTCACCAATCAGCATTATCTCGACGAAACCATCACCCTTGAAAAAGCAGCCACAGAATTGGGGATCAACCGCGAATATATTCGCAGTGCCATCAAAAATGCAGAGGGGTGCAGTTTTAAAACATTTATCCATAACCACCGCATCGACAAAGCGAAAACCCTGATCATGGAAGATGTGTTTGGTCATTTTTCGATAGGTGATATTGCAAAGAAATCTGGTTTCTCCAGCCGCTCTTCGTTCAACAGGGCCTTCCAGGAAACCACTGGATTTACACCTACATACTATAAAAATCATCTAAAAAAACATGCTGTAAGCAGCAATTAGAGCTTTTTTGGGATTTTGACACAGAATGCTTGGGGTAGCCAACCGGGATATCTAAATTTAGCATTCAAATCAAAAACCAATAATTTATGAAAAGAATAATTATGCTATTCAATTTACTAGGAATAGCATTACTTGCATTTTCGCAAGGTGAAGTTGCACCAGATGAAAAAACATTTTACGGAGGTGTGGCTTATTACTATTTGAATTTAAATGCTGATTTATCCAGCTATCAATCGACCAATAAGATAGATGGGCAAACTTTTGAACCGCGGCAATGGAACAGTGATGAGATAAGCGATTTTAATAATTATGTGTATTCAGAACAAACCTGGATGTCTCCCTCACTGGTGTTGGGGATGAAAATGTATGACAAGCCCGAAAGTCCATGGTCATTGAATGCTGAATTAATGCTAGGGTACTTATTACAAAAACACGCTGAGAACGATAAAAACACCGGAAACAATTTGCTGGAGGTTAAAAATGATGCCAGAGTAAACCTGTTCAGCAAGATTGATTTTGATCTGAAATATGCGTGGAAGAAATGGATATTTACTCTTAATCCGGGGTTTTCATATGGTATTGCTCATTCCAAGAGCATATCCTATAATTACCTTCCCGAAGCAGATTACGAATCAGACTACAACCTAAGATCAACAATGTATTTTCCTCAATTAAACCTTACCGCAGGCTATTCATTGTGGAATATTAATATTTATGCAGGAATGGGATTCGGGCAATACTACAACACTCAAAAATTAGAAATTACCAAATCCAGCCAATACCAAACTTTTACTGATGAAATAAAAGTTGAGTTCAAAGGGCAATCAAACTTGATGGGAGTTGCGGGGTTCGACTGGCAAATTACAGATCAATTCATGTGGAAACTTAAAACCGAAATTGGAATTGGTTTCATTGGTCAAACTTCGTTTGCTATTTTATTTTAATAACCTTAAAAATTAAAATCATGAAAAAAATAATTAGTAAAATAATATGCTGTTGCGTCATTTTTTTAATTGCAACACCCACAATAACAGAAGCTCAAACTGATCTCAATCCTGTGTATTTTCATCATGATGATACCGTTTATGTCAGGTCGCATGATAACCATAAGTATTTTCAGGAATACATCAATTACAATGGTAAAACTTATATGTATTATAATAAGACATACAACAATAAATCGAAAGAACTGCATTTTTATGAAATACAATTTGATGCTACAGGCTCCATTACCCTGAAAAAACTTTTAGCTCAAAAAGACAAGGATTTTTCGAATGATTTATATTTCGAAAAGGATATTAATATGAATAGTGCATTTTTTGGAGTCGATAATTTTCTTTTTGTGGTTGTACAAAACGACAAACACAATAAAAACCAGATGTACCAGCTCAATCTTTCCAATAATAATCTAGATATTGTTGACCTTAATAATAACGGGAATTACGATCGCTATTTTACAGCAGTATGTTCCGGATATGATGTGATGCTTTTTCCCCGTGCCAAAGCTGAATTATATACGTTTATTAAAAGTGAGAATAATCTGATTTTTAGGGAAAGTGTAACTTATCAATGTGGAGATTGTACTGAATGTGCCGCAACATCAGGCGTTGCTGTTAAATCTCCCAAAGATGATTCCATAACTTTGGCCATGGTATCCATCAAGAACCCCAGTACAGGTTATTTTCAGATTTATAGTTTTAATTTTAATTATTTTAGTGAATACGATTTTGATTATCTTAAAAGTTTTCCCGCAAAAGCAGGTAAACTGGTAAAAGGGCGATCGCAGGCTTTGAATCAAACAGGGCCATCAAATGATGATGGGAATATGTACATCTCTTGGTTTTATACAGAAAACGATGAATATAAAGACGACAAGAATAAACCTTATTATAAAAGATGTCCTATTAAATATCGGGAAATTAGCTTTTCTGATAATTACTACATTTTTACTGCCAGTGATGAAAAAGGTAATATAAACTTACCAAGTGATGATTACTATGCAAAAGACGGTGACGATGCTTTATTAGATATTGTTGAAAACTATGTACCCGTAGATATCTCAAGCACAATGAGTGGAAGCGACGGCTATCAAAAGCAGAACATTTTAGTAAGTTGCGATAAAAAAAATGAGACCAATTTTAGTGTTTTCCCGTCCGACTATTATGTGATCAATGAAGCCGCCAATGTGGTTAATTCAAACATGATGACTTATCATGATGACCAATGGAAAGAGACCTGGACACTACTCGGAATCTTTGACGGCGCACCCCCATGTGCCCTCGATTGGGATCTCTGGGAACAAATGCACGAAAACGCAGGAAGGGAGATTGCCCCCACTGAAATAGTTTGGGCTATTGAAGAAGAAGAAAGTTCCTCAACCAGCATTGAAACAGAAACAACCTGGACACTCGGATGTGATCTGAAGGGGAGCATTCCCATTGCAGAGCCATTGGAACTAGGCATGGAAACAAAAGCTGAAGCTGCCTGGATAAATCAGGAACTGAATGAAACAGTAAAAACAACCAGCGTTGAATTATCTATACCCATGCCGCTTACTGAAGAAAATCAGGAACAGGCTGTGTGGTATTGGATAGTCCCCAATATTACAAGATATCCCTATTCCACATTCGACTGGAGCGATAACCTCTTTAAACATCCGGTGAATAACACTATCGACTACGCCTATATTACTACAAATTACACCCTGCAACCTGAAATGCATCCCATAAGTAGTGCTCCACATTACATAGCTTCGCCTAACGACTCAAACATGCAGGACTGGGTAGCTCGTGGAAACACAATGAATGATACAACAATTGCCTATTATGCCTTTTATAATGATTTGAGCAGCAACAATTATGTGTATTATAACACAGAATACGGGGGTACTTCAAGCAAACTGATGTCGGAGACCGAGCAAACCAACGAACAATCCTATACAGATAAAAATTCCTTTAGCCTGAGTGCAGGAATCGAAATACCCTTTATCTTTTCATTTGATGTGGAAGGATCGTACGAATTTGAATATACGTCATCAAATAAAATTACCACGAAATTTACACAATCCATTGAACTTAGCTTATCCAATCTGGAACATGCCTATGCATCTGCAATTTATCCTGAACAATATGTAGTTTACCCCTACCTTTTTACGGCTGGCAAAAATCAGGATTGGTGGTACTTTGACAATCCTGAACTCATGGGATTTAAACCATGGTACATCGCTTACACCGTTTCCTTGTCACAGAACAAATCATCGGAACTGCTGAGCCAGATCCAACCAGAAAACGGAGACGTATTTTATGTTGATGAAACCATTGATTTTTGGTGGACGCACAGTTTACAAAGCACAAAACTTGTGATTTCAAATGCACCAACAAATTCCCTGAAAGCCATTGTGTATTCCGGAGAACTGGATGCCAAATCAGCCAATTTGGTGAACGGGCTCGAACCGGGATCATATTACTGGCGCGTAGCCGGAATAAGTAAAGAAGGATTGCCTGTATGGTCAGAATTCAGAAAATTCATGATAGTTGAAAGGGATTTTCTTGCTAACAATGGCAATAGCCAAAATGAGAAGTCATACTATATTTTACCAGCCAAAGTTTATCCAAACCCGTCCTACCTGGAAAATGTGTCGGTAACTTATGAGGTAAAAGATGAAACATCTCCGGTAAAAATCATGCTGTTTGATATGTCGGGTGCAAAACTCTGGGAAATAACGCATGCTCCCCAGGAAGCCGGAATCCAAAACAAACTTATTCCTACAAAAAGCCTGACAACCCATTTTGGGATTCTGAGAATAATCAACGGAAATTACATCGCAACCCAAAAAATTGCTGTTTATTAGCCTGACTAAAATACGATGCGTTGAATGCATTGGTATCATTAGCTTTTATGGATATTTTTGTTTTTGGATTAGAAATCAAATATATTGGGCTTGCTTAAAAACTTTTACCTGATTGGTATTGTAACAATAAATAGAATTCTCATGGGATGTTTCTACAAGGCATTTGGAAGTCTGCAATAAAAATCCTTGCACCAGATATTACCCCCGCATAGTGCGGGGCTGCGCACCTTGAAATGAGCCACAGCGTGGCGATAATCTTATTAAAAATAGTGTGTATCAAAATATAGTAGGTGCAGCCCCGCACTATGCGGGGGTAATATTTATCGAAATTCCCAAGTTCTGGATTTTCTGCAGAATCTACCTAAGAAAAATAAGTAAAGTCAAATCAATCAGCTGATATTGTATGATTTAAAATTGGCATAAAGCAATGTTTGAGCCCACGCCGAAAAGTAAAAAAACTGCTGACTTTTATTTTTTTTTGACCCCTACCCTTAAAAGGAGGAAAGCTAATAATAGGTAGCTTAAGCCCAAAAAAAATTAAGCGCACTTCCTAACTTAAGTCATATTCCCCCGGTTAAAGTAAAAAAATAATAACTTTACCCCACTAATCAATTTATTGAATCGGGTTGAATATGAAAACAAAATTTTTCTTATTCATTTTGTTAACGCTTTGCTCCTCTATTGTTTTTTCACAAACAAATGCCTGGGAAGATTCAGCGGCGGTGTACCTTAATATCGTAAGGAAAAATCTAACCATGTCGGACTCACTGCAATTGGCCAATGCCGATAAAGCAGAACAATTTGCCTTGCTAAGCAACAACGATTCGCTGCTAACAAAAGCATGGTATTTTAAAGGCCTTGTGTATTATTATGCCGGATTTCATGAAGTATCAAACGAATACTATTTCAAGGCGCTGCAAAGACCCGAAGCCGTTGTGAATCCAAAAATGCAATACGGTATTCTCAATAATATCGGTATCAATTATGATATGCTCGGGAAGCCTGTGCTTTCGCTTGAATTTTATCATAAAGCCCTAAAAATGGCAGAAGCACAAAACAATTACAAAGGCATCGGACAGGTAAAAATCAACCTCGGAAGATTGTACCGGGTTACCAAAGATTATGAAAAAAGTGATTTATACCTGAGCGATGCCCTTACGTATTTTGAATCCGTAAAGGATACTTTTTACATTGGTTTGGCCTGTCAAAATTTAGCCAGCTTGATGGCCGAAAAAGGTGGAGAAACGGCTGAATTGATGAAAGTTTTTTCGCGAGCTCTGGAAAGTTATCAGGCCATAAACTATCAGTTCGGACTGGCAGAGCTTTATCACAACCTGGCACTTTACTATGAAAAAAACTCAGGCGACCAAAACCAGATAAAACAATACTACCAAAAAACACTCGAAATATCACAAAAAGCCGGCACACACAACAATAGTGCTACTTTGATGCTGGCACTTGCACGCTTGGCGATGGAAAGCGGAGACTATCAGCAGGCAGAAAAACTGGCGCTCGAAAGCCTCGACATGTCAACAAAACAACATATTCCGCGCGAACGAAATCACGCCCTTAAACTATTGGTAAAAATCTACCTGGCGCTAAACGAAAAAGAAAAAGGCACTGAGGCTTTTATAAAACAGATCGCACTTGCGGATTCCCTATTCGACAGCGAAAAAGCCAAATCTTTCAATGAATTGTCCATCCTTCACGACCTGAAGTATAAAAACCAGCTAATCCTCAATCAGCAACTTGAAATTGACAATAGCCGGTTACACAGCACATGGCTAAAATCGCTGTTAGCGGCTTCTTTAATTGCTATAATTATACTGCTGCTTTTTTACCGTTACCGATCCAAAAAACTCAGACAACAATATGCATTGAATCTGGAACTGATGAATAAGGAAGATAGCCGTTCGGTTTCTCCTGCAATAGATAATACTGAAAACATTATTGAACAAAACGACCATATCGGATACATTTACCGTAAAATCCTGGATTTCTTTGCTGCCGAAAAAGCTTATACCGACTCTGGCATGAGTATTAACACCCTTGCCGAATCCTTAAACACCAACCAGAATTATATTTCACGGGCTATTAATGAGCATTCGGGGATGAATTTTTATTACTTTCTGAATAAATACAGAATAGCAGAAGCCCGAAAACTGATAGAAGAAAACGGTGCATACGGGCTATCGTTGGAACAAATTATGCTGAAATCAGGTTTCCGCTCACGATCGGTTTTTATTGAGGCTTTTAAAAAATTTACCGGCATGACTCCCGGACAGTTTCTCAAGTATTCCAGAGAAAACAAAAAAGACCTTCAAAACAGTTTCAAAGCAACTATTGTGAAAGACTGATTTGAAAACAAGCTTGCGTCTCCTCTAAGTAATTACTATTACTTTTTTTCATTCCTAATTACCAGCTGTTAGCCAAATTCAGGCATTCAAACAAATATTCAGGTATTTGAACAATGTTTTCAAATACTCAAACCACCTTTTCACACACAAGGAATGTGCTGAGGATATTTTTGTTGTAGTCGTTTTTGATAGCTTTTAAACCAAAAAAATCCAAGCCATGAAAAAAATCTACGCAGCAGCAATTATTTTAATCATCCTAACATTATCAGGTAAAACGATGGCACAGTGGGCTTATCACAATCATGACATCTACACAAGTGAAATCTGGACTGCCGACAGCCTTCACTACATCACGGCAAATATCACCCTGCATGCGCCAGCAACCCTAACCATTCAGGCAGGTACCGAAATCCGTTTCAAAAATGATGCTACTTTCACTATCGAAGGAGCTGTTCATGCAGATGGGTTTTCCGCTCTGGTTCATATAAAGGGTGACACGGGAGACAAAGGACGAATCAAACTTGTTGATGCCGGCGATTCCTGGTTCAAATACGTCAATTTTCATTATGGGGCTTCTCTTGTTATTGACAATAGTGACGAGGTGCTTGTAGAAAATTGTGATTTTTTTGATGGCAGCAATCAACGGCCTGCCGGCTTGACAATTCAAAACAATGCAGCACCCGAAATTAATCAATGTCAGTTCTATAATGATTCATACGGAATAGAAATAACTACTGCTTCGGTTCCTTATATTTCCAATAGTACTTTTGAAGGTCTGGGCAATGCCATGATGATCAGAACCGGGGCATCGCCCGAAGTGCTGAACTGTAATTTTACCACAAACAACATTGGCATCTTTCTGGTATCAGCAGGAGAGCCGTTGATTACCAATTGCATCATGAACGAAAATAATTTTCATGGCGCACAAATTGAGGGGGCAAGCTCCAACCCTTTGTTCACAAACTGTGAGTTCAACCAAAATGCCGAAAGTGGAATTTTCATCAGATACGACGGGCAGGGCACTTTTACAGATTGCCAGGCCAACAACAACGGTTCGAATGGATTGAAGATCAATTACTCTGAAGGCAGTGTAACACTTAATAATTTTGTTGCCAACGAAAATTGTGGTGATGGTGTGTATGCCCGCCAGAGCAATTTGATTGTTACCGGTCTTGAAGTGAATAATAATACAGGCTTTGGCCTTAATTTCTACGATGACGATGAATTTGATGACTACGATTTGCAAGTAGCCGATATTGTAGCACTTGGCAACGACACCACCGCCATCAGGGTTCCGGCGCGGGTTGTGGGTGTATTGCTTCAACCAAATGTAAACCTGGATTTTGAAAACAACCATCCCGATGGTATCGAAATTTTTGATAGTTACATCACCGAAAACACCGTATGGCCTCAACCACCTCTTAATATTGACCTTTATCTCGGAGGATTATTTATTGTTGAAGGTGCTTCCCTCGAAATCATTCATCCCAACACATTGACCGCCATTTACTGCAGGGCAGAAGCCGAAATACATGTGATTGGCACGCTAAAGGCCGAAAATATTCAATTCCTCCCGGCAGTAGAAGTGGAACTTCGTGCCAATAAAGGATACTGGAAGGGAATTTATTTCTCCAACAGCGACAGTAGCGAATTGAAAAACGTAACTGTTAAAAATGCCGGTTTTAGCGATACAGGAGACCGGTTTGCCGGAATAGAAATTCATACTTCTGCGCCACCACAGGACAGCGCAGTAATTATCAATGATTGTTACGTTGAGGACTGTGCCGGCGACGGGATTTATATTTATCGTTCCAATCCGCTGATCAAGAATACATTTATCGGTGGCTGCGATAGTACCGGAATTTATCTGGATTATTATGCCAAACCCATTATTGACAGTTGTATCATCATGCAAAACGCTTCTTATGGGATTTTTAGCAATCACCAAAATTGCGGCGGAACATTAAATGCATCGCAAATCACAAACAATCAAGGCCCACCAGCACGCTTTCCTACTAATATGGTTGGTGGATTACAGAATTCAACAATTTCAGGTAATCAACCCAACAACAGGATAGAAATTGCAGGAGGTGATATGCAGGATGATGCCACCTGGCCGGGTGATTTTGAATACATTGCCTATGAACAGATTGATGTGAATGCTGCAAATCTCACCATACAACCCGGCGCCATGCTCAAATTCATGCCCTACACGGAATTGAGAGTCGTTACGTCTTCGCTTACAGCCATTGGAAACGAGAATCAGCATATTGTGTTTACATCTGCACAGGACAATCCTGCACCGGGAGATTGGGAGGGAATTACATTCATACAAGCTACCGATCCCTGTTATCTCACTTATTGCGATATAAAATATGCCGGATCAACTGAAAACAATCCAAATATTTGGTCCGATGATTCAGAGGTTTACCTGTCGCACTGCGATATTTCATACAGCGGCAGTAGCGGTATCATTAACGGCAGCGTACCCAACGAAAAATATCTTTACATCACCGATTGTAATATTCACCATAATCAACAGCATGGCCTAAGCTCTGAGTGGTTTTGGTACAATTACACCCATATAAGCAACACCAACATTTATGCAAACGGCGAATATGCCATCGTAGCGCCGGCAGATGTGTTGCGGTTTTTTACCGAAAACATCGCTATCTATGGCAACGGACACAATGCCATAAAGGTAGTGGGTGGCGGCGAACCCGGCGCCTTCGACGGGCAATTCCATCAAGGAACCTGGCGAAATCACGGTGTGCCTTACGAGATCAGCCAGCATATTTCATTGATGGACGGCGACACGCTTACCATCGAAAAGGGCAATACTTTTTATATTGAAGATGAAATAACTTTTTGGGTTGATGGCATGCTTTCGGCTATAGGCACCTCCGATTCGGTCATTACTTTTACCCGCATGCCCGAAAGCGAAAGCCACTGGAAACATATGCTTTTTGAAAACGATGAAAAACTCAGCGAGCTGGCATATTGCAACTTCTCGCATGGCGGATTTTATGAAACAAGTAAAAATGATACTGCTGCTATGATTGCCATGGTGAATGCTGCTGCAAACTTTCAAAACTGCTTGATTGACAGCAGTAACACCAATGGAATTTATCTCAACCAAAATGCTTCCGCAGCATTCACCAATACAGCCATCAGGGCTAATGGTACCAATGGTATGTATGTTGGTGCTGAGGGGGAAAATACCTTGACTTTTGGCAGTGAACTGTCAGCCTGGAACGATATCCACAGCAATGTGGGCTACAATATTTCCAATAACAGCTCTGATGCGATCGAAGCCGGCTACATCTGGTGGGGATCAACAGCAGCTACCGAAATTGCTGCAGGCATCTCCGAAAACAGCGGGCCAGTAAACTATGCCCCCTGGACCAATGCTGCGCATACACAGCTTTATCCAAATACCTGGACAGGCAGCAGCAGTGCCGACTGGAACACGGCTGAAAATTGGAATCCGGCAATAGTACCCACTTCAGATGACGATGTTTTAATCACCGCAAACGGAATAAGTCCGGTTATTGCTTCAGCTGCAGGTGCATCCTGCAACAGCCTCATTGTTAATGCTGGCGCCACCCTTACAATCAATTCTGGCGGTTCGCTGATTACAGCAGGGCTCATCAATAATAAAGGAACGATCAATGCAGAGCTCTCCCTTTCTGATGATGAATACCATATCATTTCTCCATCCAATAATAACAGCCTCGCCAGTATGTTTGCCGGGGACTACCTACTTAAATGGAATGAAACTAATTCTGCCTGGGATTATATAACCGATCCCAATGAGCCACTTATTCCTGCAACCGGTTATTACTTCTATGGGCAAAATAAAAACACCACCCACACTTTCAGCGGCACACCCAACACTGGCAACCTGTCTGTAGCACTTACCGCTTCTGGAAGTGGCGACATGCAAGGCTTTAATCTGGTGGGAAATCCCTATCCTTCTTCCATCGACTGGAGCTTGCTGTATGATACCTATGGTGCTGTTTATTATTGGGATCCCGTTTCTGAAGATTACCTCTCCTGGAATGATGGCGATGGGGCTGGCTCACAATACGTTGCTCCTATGCAGGGATTCTTTGTCTATACGGATGAGGCAGCTACGCTTTCTTTCCAAAACAGCGTGCGTACGCATGAGAGTGCTACCAACTTTTATAAAAATGATGCGTTTGGTAAATTGTCCAACGGTCTTGTCCTTGTTGCTTCTGATGAATATCATTCGGACGAATTACATCTGCGTTTCAACGAAAATGCTGATCCGGGCTTTGAATTAACTAGGGATGCATGGAAGTTGTTTACCCAAAATGAGGGCATTTCGCAGCTTTACAGTGTATCGCCTGACGGACCGCTGAGTATTGATGTAAGACCTTTTGAGGCTGCTGTTCCTTTAGGTTTTGCTAATTCACAGCCAGGTGTGTACCGTATTGGTTTAAAGGATGTTGGCGACCTGGAAATTGTGGTGCTTGAGGATGTGAAAGAAAATATTTTTACGGATCTTTTACTGGGGGATTATACTTTTTCATGGGATGATAGTGATGATGCAAGTCGTTTTGTATTGCATTTGTCAATCACTCATATTGCCGATTTTGTGGCTGCCGATGATGTTTCCATTTTTGCTTTTGACAAGCAACTTTTCTTGCATACTTCTGCTGGCAAAGCTGTTAGTGGTGTGCTTACTGTAACGGATCTGGCAGGTCGTCAAATTCTTGTTCGGCAAATGGATCTTAACGGGTCTTCTTCCATAGGCCTTCCGGTTAGGTCGGGGGTTTATATTGTCCGCTTTGGCTCAGAAAAATCAGTTACTACCAGAAAGGTCTATATCAATTAAAACCTAATTGGACTTC
>Ga0210036_1004560_pt1 | contig 12620 bp, 9 predicted proteins | sample CryGeymeta201515_FD_185469 | JGI IMG/M metagenome (GOLD analysis project Ga0210036, IMG submission 185469) | Groundwater microbial communities from Crystal Geyser aquifers in Utah, USA - Crystal Geyser metaG 2015-15 (SPAdes) (version 2) | ecosystem: Environmental > Aquatic > Deep subsurface >...
CTCGGTGCTGGGTGTGCCGGGATAGGCCGAGGCGACCGTCACACCGGCCTCCCACGCGCCGTGCGCAACCGCCTCGTTGCCGGAAAGAAGTCGTTTCATTGGGTCTCCTTGTCAGATGAATATAACTGTAAAGAACTCCCCGCTATTATAAGAGGAATCGCGGCAGTATTATGAAGAAGGTTCTTTTGGGTATGAATTTCCTCCCAATCCTTAGCACTGCAAGTATTCGGTGGGCGGCCTTCCTTCGCTATGCGGCTTCCAACACGCGCTCGATTTCAACGGGCAGTTCGATAAAAACGAAGTGGCTCGTGTGATAGAGATAATCCTCGCCGCTTTCATCAATTACACGGATGAAGTCATCCTGCTCGGCTTGTTGGTCGGGGACAACTTCATACATTTTCCTCGCAATCAGCGACGCTTCGTAGCCCGTATTATCAACACATAGGACAAAATGTTTTTGGGGCAATTTCACAAAGGTAATCCCTTTCAACTTTCTCCAGCGACCATGACCATAGACTTTCTGGAAGTAGGTGAAACGCTGCTTTTTCGTAGTGACGCCTGCATGTCCGTAATTACGATCAGGCTCAACGACGGTAGCGACAAGCCTCGCTCCCATTATCGCGCCATTTCTGGCAAAAAGTGCTCGCTCGCGAGCGGCGGATCCGCTGTTCGCTGGAATCTACCCGGACGGTGGACTATCCTTCAAGCCACAAGAAACAGAAAGGAGCTGTTTCTCAGCAGACGCTGTTAGCCGCCGCTTTTTGTGACAAAATTATTCTTCTCCTGGTGGAAGTTCTGCTGGTTGCGCCGTGCTTACTTCCAACATTTTATCTTCAAATCGAGCCAATTTCCTTTCGGCTTCCTCGAATTTGTTTCGCGCGTTTTTAAGATGTGTCCCGAGGGTATCAAATTCTTCTCTAAACTTTCCCTCATCGCCACTCAGACGAGTCAATTGATTCATGATTGCTTTGGCTTTCTCTTCAATGTGCATACCCTTTAGGCCATAGACAATCACTTGTAGATAGGCATAGAAGGAATTGGGGCTTACGGGAATAACTCGTTTCTCCATTGCATAAGGATAAAGTTCGTCCCCTTGTTCGTCTTTGATGACTGTCTCGTAATATATATTCTCGGCGGGGATGTACATCAGTGCAAAATCAAAAGTTCCCTCATCGGGGAGTATATACTTCTGTGCGATTTGGTCTATATGCTGTTTCATCGTGCGAGTAAATTCTTTCCTATCCTTCTTTGCAGGTTGCTCATCATCGTCAGATATTAGACGGCGAAAACTCTCCATCGGAAACTTAGAGTCCACTGGGACTAATCGCTCGCCTAGCCTAATAACCGCATCAACCACCTCGCCGCCTCTGAAAGCGTATTGAAGCTGATAATGTTGCGAAGGTAGTATCTGAGCAAGAAGCTGTTCAAGCAATGTTTCACCCAGACCACCTCTCAATTTAGGAGGCTTCAAAAGGTCTTCAATACTTGAAATTGTCTTGCCCACTTCCATCATGTGTTCGGTTGCTTTTGATAACTCTCCTAAAGTCCCAGACAATCTTTCAAAAGATTTGCGGCTACTATCGTCCACATCCTGGATTCGTTTACCGAGTGCGTCAATTGATTGTGCATTGGGAAACTGCTTTGACAATTCACTCAAACGTGTTTGAGTTCTAATGAGTACGATAAGCGCACCCAGGAGGATGACGATAAGGACAATCAGAACAATTTGGACGATTTCCATTTTTCCTCCACCGATTTGAGAAGGCGGGTAACGTTTTGGCTCGACGGCAGCAACAGACCAGCAAGACTCATTCGCAATTCTTGGCTATATCCTTGACAGGTTGACCACGATATTATATGTAAACCAACCATCACCAGTCTTGAAAACTTGTGGTTTTGCAGACGCAGAATCTTTTTGAATTCCAATGCCGTCATCGTAAGGGGTGAATTCCATAATTTGGTTGTACTGCACTCGGAATTTCTTTGTTGAACCACTGAAATAGATATGTTTGTTTGTTATTGCCAGAAATCCTCTATCTGCTAAGATAGTTTCAGTAGTCTGCACAGGGTTTCCACGAAATGCCCCCACTCGATAATAAACGCCCTTTGCTACCCTGATATTAACTCCCTGCGAACCACCTTCAAAATGTGTTCTGATTCTTTGCTCAAAGTAATCAACGCCAGTAAAGAGCCAAACAAGCTTTTCGTCTTTTTGGAAATTGAATGGCAGTTGGCCTTGAACTTTGACTCTTTCAGGGATTTTTCCCTCTAACACATCCCTTAGTATAGCTGCTTTTGCTAAACGAGAATAGGAACCATTATGAGAATCAAGTTCATCTTGAGTCAACGAGAACTGATTTTTATACTGGACAAGAGAATTTTCTTCTTCCTTAGAGAGAACCCCATCTTCAAGAGATTGCTCGACAGCCTTTGAAAAACCCTCAATTAGCGAGAGTTTGATATTTGCAGTTGAGATATAGCTTTCTGCCGCAATCCCAGAAAGCCAATCTTGAAGTGTTTCCTTATCTTTTCTACCCAAAGCTGCTTCTTTGGCTGTCTCAATCATTAATTTCTTGCCGTTTCGGTATTTTTCAGCACATTCAATATGCTCAGATTTTAGAAGCCCTGCAGGCTTGCCACAATATTTACAGTTTCCCATAACTACCTCCTCTTTGAGCAACTGACACGAAGAGAGTTTAATAATTTATCCAAAGCTCGAAATTATGTGTGCCTAATGGCTGGGCTCACCCCCCTTCGGGGGTAGGTCGTCAGCGGCGGTGCGGACAAGGCTACTTACCATTATCGCGCAACTTCTGGCAAAACGTGCCTGATCCCGAGCGGCGGAGCCGCTGTCCGCAGGAGGCGGTGTAAGGCGCTTCTTAGTCTTACGGACTGCTTCTTGTGCGGACACATTCATCAAGCTTGCGATGCAACAGTGACATGAAAGTAAGCATGTCGAGCGCGTCCTGCTCATTGATATTCCACTTGATTTTTGGTATATGAGCCGTTGTGTTTCTAAAAGTGCCAAATAAACCTTTGAGCAAATTCGTGAATCCAGTATGTTCGCTCTTTTCTGTTTCAGTGCACAAAGTGTTGAAAGCCAGTATTGGGGATGCGCCACCAAAGGCTTCATCAACTAATCTGCTACCATCACCCATTAGACTCGATTTATCGCGGATCTTGTCTGCAATACTTTTTGTCGCTTCAAATACGGCATGAAAATAGTTGTCTTGTAATAATTCAGCTCTGCAAAAAAGGAGAATATCAGCATGAGCATTTCTCGCCAGTAGTTGCTTGTATAACTTCCCTGCTCTTTCCTGTGCTTCAGATAAGGTATGAGCAATGTTTATTTCTCTAAGTTTTCCATCATCACCAAGTGTAAAACCCGCAAATGCTAAAGCCTTGTTAAGCTCAAAACGGCGATTTTCAAATACATGAGGATTCTTTGTGTATCGAACAGGACTCATGGCCTTATAAATGAAGGCCACAATGTTGTTTGCGCAACCGTCTCGTTTCTGCTTCTGGTTTAACGCTTCAAAAAGCCTATCTCGCTTTGTAAACCCTGGAAGCGGGTCGTCAATATTGCTTTCTTTTAGAAGTTGCCCGATTTCGCTACCAGTAAAACCTTCATTGGTGTCACCTAAAATACTGCAAATCGCCTTTAAGACTGACTCATCGAAAGAGGGAATTTGAGGCATTTTTTATTGGTTGAAGAGCAAGCGCCTAACTATTTTTTTGAGCCGCCATTTGGCGGGTTAACGGCTTATGGGACGGTCTATCCCCACATTTCAGGGTCATAGGTCACAAACACACATCCACTGCAAATATTATAGCACCCCTGTCAAGCGCAGGGTGTTGCCATAACCGCCGTGAAGTTGTAGAATAAATGTGTCCTTTCGGTGCAATGAGACCTTGAGCAGCGCCGGAACGGCTGGGGCGAGGCGACCATCACTTGCCCGCTGCCCGCAACCGCCGCGCAATATCTGGAAATGCGCTTCGGCGCGGCCTGCCGAATTGTCCATCCGCCAGTCGTGCGGATGTCCAGCCTGACCAAAGGAGGCGCCGGAAACAATACGAACGAATGTACCCAAACTTCATTTCCCAAGAAATTATCTCAGAACTCTGCAGAGACGGCTCCCATGCCGTCGCATCATCGGGCGTGGGAGCCCAATCGGCACCTTTTGAGATGGTTTCCAACCCCTATTTTTCCGAGGAGGAGTGTACCCATGAAACACAAGAACCTTTGGCGCATCGCCAGCTTTGCGCTGATCGCCAGCATGTTGTTGGCCTCCTGCGGCGGCGGGAAACCGGCCCAACCGAGCTTGTTACGCGTCTGGATCCAGTGGGGCGATAACCCGCAGCAGTTGCAAGAACTGTTCGACAAGTACACCGCGGAAACCGGCATCCAGGTCGAAGTGACTGCCCCGTTGGAACCGGATAAAATCCTGCCTGCGCTGACCGGCTCGGAACCGCCCGATGTCCTGGTCCTGAGCGGCGGCGACCTGGTCACGATTACCCCCGGCGAGTTCATCCTGCGCCTGCGCTACCTGCTTGCCGAATGGACCCTGTCCGAAGGGGGAAAAGAATGACCGGCACGCCATCACCCGACCGCCGTTTCATCGAAGAATCCTTCCCCGTCAAAGAAGTGGGCGAGGCGTCCACCCGCGAGAAGAACATTCGTCACGGGCACATCAGCACCCTGCACATCTGGTGGGCGAGGCGACCGCTGGCCGCCAGCCGCGCCACGGCCTATGCTGCGTTGACGCCCGCGCCCAAAGACATCGAAGAATGGGATAGACAGCGCAAGTTCATCATCGAACTGTGCCAGTGGGAGAACTCGAACAACCCGGTACTGCTGGAGCGCGCCCGCAAGGCGATTTTGGAAGCACACGCTGCGCGCCTGAGCGAAGAGACCGGCAAAACTGTGACGGTGGCAGACATCGAGGCGGGTAAATACCCGCGCCCGCGCGTGCTCGACCCGTTCGCGGGCGGCGGCTCGTACCCGCTGGAGGCTCTGCGCCTGGGATGCGAAGCCTACGCCAACGATTACAACCCCGTGGCGGTGCTGATCGAAAAGGCCACGCTGGAATACCCACAGAAGTTTGGGCGGCCGTTCGAGGGGATGCCGAGTTGGGCAAAGGATGAAAGCAGAAGGATGAAAGATGAAGAAAGAGGAAAGAGGAAAGATAAAGAAAAGCAACTGGATTTGCTCGACCAATCGCAAATCGAAAATCGTAAATCCGAAATCGTAAATCCCCTGCTCAACGCGGTGCGCTACTGGGGAGAATGGGTGCTGGAAGAAGCCCGCAAGGAATTGGCCGAGTTCTACCCGCCCGACCCGGATGGCAGTATTCCCGTTGGCTATATCTGGGCGCGCACCATCCCCTGCCAGAACCCGGCTTGCGGGGCGGCAATCCCACTCATGCGTCAGTTTTGGTTAGCGAAAAAGGATAAGAAGAAGGTTGCGCTTTACCCGAAAGCCAATAAAGGTGAACTTGAATTTAGGATAGTGGGTGATGGTTATGAAAAATGGCCTGGAGGATTTAATCCAGAAAAAGGTACAGTTGCCCGTGCTGTAGCAACATGCCTTGTTTGCGGCTCGGTAACCGACGATGCAACCACTCGAAGATTATTTAGAGAGAGTAAGAGCGGACAAAGAATGATCGCCGTCGTACTTTTAGCAAATGATCGAATGGGAAAATCCTATCGAATTGCCTCCGACAGAGACACCAAGCTATATCGGCGTACTACTGAATCTTTAGATGCAAAACGTTCGAAACTGCTTTTAGAATGGGGATTGGATCCTATTCCCGATGAGTCTACACCAGAAGGCAAGGGCTCTGGAGCAGAGCGCGCCTTTTCTGTACAAAACTACGGCTTATTTAAATGGGGCGACCTGTTCAATGACCGACAGAAATTATCTCTAATTACATTCGCGGACAAATTGCGTGGAGCACACGAGGGAATGTCGGCCGCGATAAATAATTCAGAATTTGTGCTTGCTATAGAAACTTATTTGGCACTGGCCTTGGATATGATGGCAGCGTTTACTAATACGCTGGCCAGATGGGAAAATACATCTGAAATCATAAAGCAGTTGTACGCGAGGCAAGTACTTCCAATATTATGGGATTACGCTGAGGCGAATCCGTTTAGTGGGTCCTCAGGCAGTTTTGAATCCGGTCAAAAATATTATGCTAAAGTCTTAGAGCATCTAGGTCAGATCTCGAGTGATGCAAAACCGACGCCAACTGTTACCAATGAAAATGCAATTCATCTACCATATTCGGATAATTCATTTGATGCTGTGCTTACCGATCCTCCATATTATGACAATGTTCCCTATTCCTACCTTTCTGACTTTTTCTATGTATGGCTTAAGAGAACGCTGGGACATACCATTCCCGAGATGTTTTCAACGCCTCTCACGCCGAAAATCGGTGAAATCGTTGCATATTCAAATCAAGAAGGGGGACTAGAAGCAGGCAAACGCTTTTTTGAAGATAATTTGAAAAAGGCGTTTCAAGAAATGCAACGTATTCTGAAACCTAATGGCATTGCGACCATTGTTTATGCCCATAAATCAACAGAAGGCTGGGAAACAGTAATCAATGCGCTTCTTGATTCGGGTCTAGTGATTACTAGCGCGTGGCCTCTTAACACTGAAATGCAATCTCGATTGCGCGCTAGTGAGTCTGCTGCCTTGGCATCGTCTATTTACATTGTCGCTCGCAAAATGCCGCGCCAACCCACCGGTTTTTATAATGATGTGCGCACCGAACTAAGCCGTCATCTGAACACAAAACTTCACCGCCTGTGGGAAGAAGGCATCGGCGGCGCAGATTTCTTTATCGCTGCCATCGGCTCGGCCATCGAAGTCTTCGGCAAGTACGAGCAGGTCATGGATTACGAGGGCAACATCGTTCGTGCCAACCGCCTGCTTGAAGAAGTGCGCACAATAGCCACGGATTACGCCGTAAAACAAATCCTCGGCGCTTCGGGGTTCGGCGCTGCTCCCCAATCCGCAATCCAAAATCCGAAATCCGAAATCTCCAATCTCACCCGTCTGTACGTCTTGTGGCGCTGGAACTATGGCGAAGCCATCGTCCCCTTCGACGAGGCCCGCAAACTGGCCCAATCCTGCGGCCTCGACATCTCCCAGGCATGGAGCAAGACCGGCTTCGTCCGCAAGGAGAAGGAATTCGTCCGCCTGCTCGGTCCACAGGGGCGCAAGCTGGACGACCTCAACGATCCGCGCGACTTGATTGATGTACTGCACAAGTCCCTGCTGCTATGGGAGAAGGGTCAGCGAGCCGAGATGGTCCAGGCGCTGACGGAGAAGGGTCACGGGAAAAGTGAGGCGTTTTACCGAGTCGCGCAGGCGATCTCGGAAACACTTCCGCTGGAGAGTAAGGAGAAGAAGCTGCTGGATGGATTCCTGGCTGGCCGGGAGCGGGTCCAGGAGGAAGTGGAAAAGGAAGGAAGACAGGAGAAGTTGCTGTAATGAAAGCAACGATTGAGGATAAAATAGCACCAACTGGAGGCTGCCATGCTTAAGCGAATCTATGTTGACAATTACAAGTGCCTGGTCAATTTTGAACTCAAATTGGACGCGATTAATCTGTTTTTGGGTGCGAACGGCAGTGGCAAGTCCACTGTTTTTGAAGTGTTGCAAAAACTGCGCGCCATTGTCAATGGCGATAGCCGCGTCAGCGAAGAATTCAAGATCGAAAGCCGCACCCGCTGGCAGACCTCCCCGCTTCAGAGTTTTGAAGTGGAGATCACAAAGGATAACCGTACTTATCGTTATGAATTGGCGGTTGAGTACAGCAAAAACGAACAGGTTGCCCGCGTCAAGCACGAACGGCTCTGGCTGGATAATCAGTCGCTTTTAAAGTTCGAGGGCCAGGAGGCGCGCGTTTACAAGGAGGATTTTTCGGAAGGCTCCAACTTTCCCTTCGATGGCAGTCGCTCCGTCATCGAATTCCTACCCCTCTTCAACCAATGGATTACCCAATTCAAAGTCCGCATGAACGAAATCCTGGTTGTGCAAATTTCTCCCAGACTGATAGGTGATGCCACAGACAAAGCAGAGCCCTATCCTTCCGCATGGATGGATAATTACTCTTCCTGGTATGAGTTTCTTTCCCGGGATCAGAGCTGGGTATTTGAGTTGACAAACACGCTTAGAGAAGTATTGCCTGGTTTCGAAAACTTTAGGTTTGTCCCAGCGGGCGAAAACGTACAGATTCTAAAAGCAGTCTTTTCTGGAAAAGAACAAGTATTCCGATTCCAAGAATTATCCGATGGTCAGCGGGCGTTGATCATCCTCTACACACTGTTGATTGCTTCACAAAAAGAAAATTATGTGTTGTGCAGCGACATCCAATTTAGTTGCGGCTGGAGGACACACGATGGAAGGACTGCGCATGAACAGAAGATTAACCTGGCCTCCCAGGCTGCCGAAATGGAAGCATCGCGAGCGCATCAATTTCAGAATTGGGATGCTGTTCCTGCTCCCCTGGACAATCGGCTTTTTAGCCTTCACTCTCTATCCAATGGTGGCCTCATTCATTTACAGTTTCAGCATTTATCACTCCAAACAGCCGCTGGAATGGGTTGGCCTGCAAAATTACGCCGGCTTATTGAAGGATGGCCTGTTCTGGCAATCCCTTTCCAATACTCTCTACATGGTTGCCATTGGCGTACCGCTGACGCTGCTGGCATCCTTCTTCTGCGCCGTGCTCCTGAACCTGAAGGTGCGCGGCCAGTCCATTTACCGCGTGATCTATTTCCTGCCTTCCATCGTTCCTACCGTTGCCAGCACCATTCTCTGGCTGTGGATCCTGAATCCGCAGACGGGCATCCTGAATACGCTGCTTGGGTACGTTGGGATTCAAGGCCCGAACTGGATGAGCAACCCGGTCTGGTCCAAACCGGGGCTTATCATGCTTGGGATGTGGGGCATGGGCGGCGCCATCGTCATCTATCTCTCCGGTCTGCAGGACGTGCCGGTCAGCCTGCTGGAGGCTGCCGAGCTGGACGGGGCGAGCTGGTGGCAGCGACTCTGGAACATCACCGTCCCGATGGTCTCACCCATCACGCTCTTCAATCTGATCACTGGCGTGATTTGGATGTTCCAATATTTTGCCCAGGCTTACGTTTTCCGCGGCAGCCATAGCCTCGGTTACCCGCTGAACTCCACCCTGTTCTACAGCGTCTACCTTTACCAGAATGCCTTCCTCTGGCTCAAGATGGGATACGCCTCCGCCATGGCCTGGGTGCTGTTCATCATCATCCTGATCTGTACGCTCCTGCTCTTGAAGGTCAGCGAGCGGTTCACGTACTATGCAGGGTAACGCCATGACAGCCGATCTTCCCACCCAATATCCCGGCCGCAGTTTCCACGCTGAAACGGACGCAGAGCGGCGCAAGCGTGGACAGGCTCGCAAAGTCCGCGAATTCTTCCAGTCGCTGTTCAGCCACGCGGCGATCAATTTCATTGGGCTGTTCTTCCTGATACCCTTCCTCTGGATGCTGATAACGGCTTTCAAATCGAGCGAAGACGTGTTCCACACGCCGCCGCGTTGGCTGCCGTACGATAACGTCCGCGTGGAGGTGAACGGGGAACAGTTGCCCTTCTACAACGTCCAGACTGAGGCCGGGGTGCGGCAGTTGGCCGCGCTCAAGATCGTGGAGGGCGTCGGCACGTTCGTAGACCCGGCGGACCCCAGTCAGGTGATGGAGTACGAGATCCAGCAGGGCGCGGTCAAGATCGCCGAGCCGGTCATGCACGTCAGTTTCCGCTGGCGGAACTTCACCGATGCGATGGCGCGCGGCAGCCGGCCGGGGGTCGGGGCCAGTTTCTGGGTCTATTTCAAGAACAGCCTGATCATCGCCTTCTTCTCGATTGCCGGCACGCTGCTCTCGAACACGCCGGTTGCCTACGCCTTCGCGCGTCTCAAATTCCCCGGACGCGACATCCTCTTCGTCCTCATCCTGTCCACCATGATGCTGCCCTTCCAGGTGACGATGATCCCGATCTACCTGTTCTTCAATGACACCCTGCACTGGGGGAACACCTTCCTGCCGCTCATCATCCCGACATTTTTCGCCAACGCCTACGATGTGTTCCTGCTGCGGCAGTTCTTCCGCACCATCCCCGAGGAGATGTGCGACGCGGCGCGTGTGGACGGCGCTTCGGAATGGCAGATTTTCACCCGCATCGTCATCCCGCTTTCGATCCCGGTGCTGGCCACGGTGACCGTCTTCACCTTCCTGTGGGCCTGGAACGACTTTACCGGGCCGCTGCTCTTCCTGACCAGCCCCAAGAACTTCACCATGGCGCTCGGCCTGCAGGATTTCCAGAGTCAGCGTACAATGATCTGGAACCAACTGATGGCCGCCGCGACCGTCTTCACCGTGCCGATCGTCGTCGCCTTCTTCTTTGCCCAGAAGACCTTCATCCAAGGCATCAAGCTGACCGGTTTGAAGGAATGAGGATAACCCATGACCATACCCACCAAAATCGTTGTTATTGGCGCGGGCAGCGCCTCGTTCGGCGAAAACACCCTCTCAGCACTGATGCGCAGCGAGCGACTGCGCGGTAGCAAATCCATCCCCAGCGAACAGTATTCGCGGAGCGTAGATTCGGGCGGCGATTTCGAAGAAACTACGCTTGCCAGCCTCATGCGCTCGAAAAAGTTACAGGGCAGCACTCTCGCCCTGGTTGACCGCAACCCCGATACGCTCGACATCGTCAAACGCCTGGCTGAGCGGCTCAACCGCGAATGGGACTCTGGCATTACCGTCACGGCTCATACTCATCATCGTGAGGCGCTCAATGGCGCGGAGTTCGTCGTCTCGGCCATCGAGGTGGGGGCGCGCGAAGGGTTGTGGAAAAAGGATTTCGAGATCCCGCTCAAGTACGGCGTGCGCCAGCCGTACGCCGAGAACGGCGGACCGGGCGGCTTCGCGCACGCGGCGCGCAACATTGGCCCGGTGATGGAAATCGTGCGCGACATGGAGCAGGCCTGCCCGGAGGCCTGGTTCATCAACTTCACCAACCCGATGATCCGCATCTGCGACGCGGTCAACCGTCACAGCCGCATCAAAGCCGTCGGCCTGTGCCACCAGATTTTCATCGGCTACACCATGGTCGGCGTGGCGCTGGCCAAGGACCTGGGCATCACCGTCCCCGATGGGCTGACCGGCATGGAAGCTTCGATCATGCAGGCGCCGCTGCATGACCAGGTACGCCAGCAGATCGTCCCGCTGGTGGACATCCGCGCCGCCGGGCTGAACCACTTCTCGTGGATCCTCTCCATCCGCGACCGGCGCACGGGCGAGGACCTCTATCCGCTCTTCCGCAAGCGCTTCTTCGAACTGGACCCGGCGTTCGAGCCGCTGACCCGCCGCGTTTTCGAGGCCTTCGGCCTGTTCCCCGTTCCCGGCGACACGCACCTGTGCGAGTACCTGCCGTGGGTTAGCGACCCGCTGACCAAGCCGTGGGAAAAGTACAATATCAAGCTCTACGATTGGGATTTGATGGCCTCTGTCCGTGAATATGAACTCGACCGGCTGGACAAGATGGCGGACGGCGAGGCGACCATTGAAGGCCTGCTCGAAACCGATTCCGAGGGCGCGCTGGAGATGATCGAGAACGTGGCCGGGGCTGGCAACCACTATCATTTAGCGGCGAACCTGCCAAATGTCGGGCAAATTGCCAATTTGCCCTACGGGGCGGCGGTGGAAACCCCGGTGATGGTGAACGGCGACGGCATCCATCCCGTCCACGTCGGCGCGCTGCCTAAACCGGTTGCTGAACTCTGTCGCCGCGAGACGACCGTGGCCCAGTTATGCGTGGAGGCGGCCGTCGAAGGCGACCGGCAAAAGGCGCTGCAATGCCTGCTGCTCGACCCCGTCATTTCCGACATCGAGGTGGCGAAGCAGATTTTGGATGATTATTTGACGGCGTATAAAGAGTATTTGCCGCAGTTCTGGAAATAGTTCTGTAGACCTGACAGGTCTGACGAAAAGGAAACCTCATGACCCTCAAATTTGCCATTGCCGGCGCGGGGTACATCGCCAACGTCCACGCCCAGGCCATCCGGGCGCAGAAGACTGCCGAACTGGTTGCCGTGGCAGGAAAGTTCTCGCCCAAAGCCGCTGCCTTCAGCAAGAAATTCGGCCTCAAACGCCATTACGAAACGGTCGAGGATATGCTCAAAGATGGGGACGTGGACGCCCTGGTCATCGGCACACCCAACTTCCTGCACGCTCCACAAGCCATCGCCGCGCTCAATGCTGGTCTGCATGTGATGGTCGAGAAGCCGATGGCGATGAATGCGAGAGAGGCAGCAAAGATGCTCGAAACCAGCCAGAAGTCTGGGGCGCGGTTGATGGTGGCGCACTGCTGGCGCTTCGACAAAGATGTGCTTTGGCTCAAGTCGCAGGTTGGCAAACTCGGCAAGATCATCCGCACCAAAGGCTGCGGCGTGCACGTCAACTGGGGACCGGCAGGCTGGTTCACGCAGAAAGCGCTGGCGGGCGGCGGCGCGCTGGCGGATGTGGGCATCCACGCCCTGGATACTGCCCGCTTCCTGCTCGGCGACCCGCAG
>Ga0210036_1004561_pt1 | contig 12614 bp, 10 predicted proteins | sample CryGeymeta201515_FD_185469 | JGI IMG/M metagenome (GOLD analysis project Ga0210036, IMG submission 185469) | Groundwater microbial communities from Crystal Geyser aquifers in Utah, USA - Crystal Geyser metaG 2015-15 (SPAdes) (version 2) | ecosystem: Environmental > Aquatic > Deep subsurface >...
GAAGCCGTCTTTACCCCCCCTTCGCCCCCCCTTGGTAAGGGGGGGATGGGGGGGTGAGCAGTGAACAGTGAACAGTTTTTTAAAATAACTTTGACCCTTCATCAATAGCTCACCCTTCCTGTGCCTTGTACTACAGAGATGTTTTTATTTGTACCTTTATAAGTTAAAGCTACGGTCTGATCGCTTCCGACCGCAATGCCTCCTGAGTCAACAGGTGTGCCGAGAGAGTTAAAGTATATTGTAATTGTTGATACAGTAACGCCGCTGTAAGCACTGCATCTGTCGTCATTGAAGTCAACTATAAAATCCGAGGTCGTGTCAGCATCAGCTCCGTCAGAAGCTGTAGAGCATCCATCCCCTGAGCTTGGCGCTGGGTCAGCGGTATTGCCTTGTTCAAAGACCGTGTAAGTTGAGCCGCTTAAAACAACCCCGCATCTCTGCTGGGATGAGATGGCAAGCTTCTGGGAGTATCTGATATCAGCGGCAACCTTTCGCGTTGCGCTGTTGAGTTTGATAGTGTCAAAAGGGCTCCATCTGACAGCAACCACGGCAGCGAGGATGACTGCGATGACCATTACGATTATTGTCTCAATGAGGGTGAAGCCGCCCCTACGGGTGAATGGGTGAATGGGTGAATGGGTGAATGGGTAAATTCCGATTCACCAATTCACCATGATTTTGATGCGTCAGCATACTGCATTTTATCACAATATATTTGACAAAGTATATCCCTATATAGTTTAATAATAACTCTTTCGGGCGGATAGCTCAGCTGGGAGAGCACAGCCCTTACAAGGCTGGGGTCACAGGTTCAATCCCTGTTCCGCCTACCATTTTTTGCCTCTGGCAAAAATGGAGTTACAAGTTTAGAGTTAAAAGTGAAAAGTTGAGAATTAGAAATTTTTCAGAAAGTATTTAACTCTTAACTCTAAACTCTTAACTTTTGAACTCAAAAATCTGTTTTACAGATTTTTGCCTTGGGGTGGTAGTTCAGCTGGTTAGAACGCCGGCCTGTCACGTCGGAGGTCACGGGTTCGAGCCCCGTCCACCCCGCCATAACTTTGTGGAGGTCGTCCCGAGCAGCTCGGGGTCCACCCCGCCAGCTTCTCTACGCTGGACAAGACAATTTATTCCCTCCTTTTTATTAAATATTCACCAGATTCATTTACCTTGCAAATTGAAACAGTTTATTTTAATATACAAGGTATGATTAAACGGTTATTGCAGGAAAAAATTGAGACATCTCTAAAGTCATATCCTGTCGTCAGCATTATAGGCCCGCGGCAGGCCGGCAAAACCACGCTTGCAGGAATAATAAAAACCCGCATTAAGAAGAGGGCTGTCTATTTAGATCTGGAACTGCCATCGGATTACAACAAGCTGCACGATGCCGAGTTATATCTAAGCCAATTCAAGGATGCGCTTGTGATTATAGATGAAATTCAGCGCCTGCCTTCCCTTTTTCCTCTTTTGCGGGCGCTGGTTGACCAGCACAGGGTCGGCGGGAGGTTTTTAATCCTCGGGTCGGCGTCACCTGATTTACTGAAACATGCATCTGAAAGCCTGGCCGGACGGATAATTTATCACGAGTTAACGCCCTTTATAATAAAGGAAACAGGATATGAATCTGTCAAACAACTCTGGCTGAGAGGAGGTTTCCCTAAAAGTTATCTGTCAGAAAACAATGGCGAAAGCCTCGCATGGCGTGAGGCATTTATAAAGACCTATCTTGAAATGGATATACCGCAACTTGGCATTCATGTGCCTTCGGCTCAACTAAGGAGGTTCTGGACCATGCTTGCGCATTCGCATGGGACACTATGGAACGCAAGCAATATTGCGGGAAGCATGGGATTGTCCGCTCCAACGGTAAGAAAATATCTTGATATACTTGAGGATACATTTATTATCAGGCAGCTGCAGCCTTATTATGCCAACATAAAGAAAAGATTGATAAAAGCGCCAAAAGTTTACATACGTGATTCAGGACTGCTTCATGCGCTGTTAGGGCTCGGCAATTTTGAAGACCTGCAAAGCCATCCGTCTTTGGGAAGTTCATGGGAGGGGTTTGTGATAGAGCAGATAATCGGCATTATCCCTGATAACTGGCAGGCTTTTTTCTATCGGACTAGCGCAGGAACAGAGGTGGACCTCCTGCTGATAAACTCCAGGAAAGAAGCAATCGCTGTTGAGATTAAATATTCTTCAAGTCCTGCTATTTCAAAGGGATTCCGGACTGCATACGAAGATTTGTCATGTAAAAAGGGATTTATTGTATACCCCGGGGAAGAATCCTACCCGATGGGGAAAAATATTGTTGCACTGTCCTTAAAAGATATTTCTCAGATTATGAGGAGAGACTAACCACCCCGCCATTATTTCACTATCATGCCTGCGTAACCTACTACCTGGTCATAGTCTCCGCTGACTTCGCCTGATGTGGCGTATTTTACGAGCCTGGCCTCAATTGCTCCGAGCGCCTTTGCCGCAAAGAGCATTATTGTTGCCGGAAGATAGCCGCACATGGAAATTCTCTCCCTTCCTACAACCTCATAGAGTCCTTCAGGATTTAGCGCCCTAATCATTTCTATTGCCTTCCTGTCTTTCTGCCTTGCGACGTCATCAGACACATAATGGCTCATATCAGAGCTTGCGACTATGACAACGCTATAACGCTCAACGCTTGACGCTATAACGCTTTTTATTGCTTTTGCAATCCCCTCGCCGAGCAGACGGCATTCTTCAAGAGAAGCTGACATGACAACAATCGGCACGATTTTCAGCCCGCCTGAGGCGGATGGCTCTTTTGAAAAATATGCTATGAACGGAAGCTGCACCTCAAGCGAATGCTCAAAGGTATGCGCCTGTGCATCCTTTGAAATGAGCGGTGTGTTTGCGGCTATTCTCCGTGAAAGTTTTTCATCTATGGAGAAGACGCCTGTTGGTATTTCCCATTCGCCTGACGCCATCATGGAAACCTTTGCGCCGAGGCCTGTATGATTCGGGCCTATCAGCACGAATGTTTTAGGAAAAGCTATTGCTGAGTATACCTCTCCTGCAACAGAGCCGGAGTATATGAGTCCGGCGTGAGGAGAGAGTATTCCGATTGCGTGTTCTTTTACGGCGTTGGTGTTTATGTATTGTTTAACCTGCTGTGTCAGTTTTGATGCTGTGCCCTGATAAAACTGTCCTGCAACTGCCGGCGGCCTTTTCATTTTTAAAAAACCTCTTCTGTCTCGCTGTATTCCCTGTCGCTGTAATTTTCAAACCTCGTGTATTGCGGGAAGAAGGCGAGGTTGATTGTCTTGGTGGGCCCGTTCCTCTGCTTTGCAACATTGATTTCCGCCTTGCCCCTGTCATTAGAATCCTTATTGTAGAATTCATCCCTGTAGAGGAAGATTATGACGTCCGCATCCTGCTCTATTGCGCCTGACTCTCTCAAATCAGAGAGATTAGGCCTTTTGTCGTTCCTTTGCTCTACGCCTCTGTTTAGCTGGCTCAGCGCTATTACAGGCACTTGCAGTTCTTTGGACAGCCCCTTGAGTGAACGGGATATCTCGGAGATTTCCTGTTCCCTGTTCTTGTCAAAGCCTCCTCTGCCTCTCATCAACTGGAGGTAGTCCACTACTATAAGGCTTAATCCCTTGTGTTCAAGTTTAAGCCGCCGCGCCTTAGCCCTCATCTCCAGGACATTTATGTTTGAGGAATCATCTATGAAGACAGGCGCCTCTGTGAGTTTGCCTGCGGCATTGGTGAGTTTGCTCCAGTCCTCTTTTCTTATGAAACCTTTTCTTACGCTGTTGGAGTCAACCCTTGCTTCCGAACAGAGCATTCTCAGTGCCAGTTGTTCCTTTGACATTTCCAGACTGAATATTGCGACTGGTTCTTTCAGCTCAACGCCAACCTGACGGGCAATATCCAGACTGAACGCTGTTTTTCCCATAGAAGGCCTTCCGCCTATTACTATCAGGTCGCCCCTCTGAAATCCAGAGGTCAGCTCATCCAACTGGGTAAACCCGGACGCAACGCCTGTTATTGCGCTCTTTTTATCATAGAGATATTCTATAGTCTCAAAGCTGCCCTTTATCAGGTCTTTCAAAGTTACAAAGGACGCCTTTATGCGCTTGTCCGATATGTTAAAGATTATTCTCTCCGCATTATCAACAAGTTCGTCGGCGTCCAGGTTGTCTTCATAAACCTTGCCTGCAATTTCAGAGGCGGATTTTATAAGCGACCTCAGGAGAGCTTTTTCGCGGATTATCTTTGAATGATATCTTATGTTTGCGGCAGTGGGCGTCTGGCTTGCAAGGGCGGACAGGTATGGTTCTCCGCCTACCGCGTCCAGGTCGTTTCTTTTCCTGAGTTCTTCGGCGATTGTTATCAGGTCAATAGGCGCATTTTTCTCAAAGAGTTCTATCATCGCGTCAAAAATTTTCCTGTGGGATTCTCTGTAGAAATCTTCATGCGAGATAATCTCAATTGCTTTAGAGAACGCATTGTTCTCTATCATGATTGCGCCGAGCACAGACTGCTCGGCCTCAATGTTCTGAGGCGGCAGCTTGTTTGTCGTCAGGTCTGTATCTTTCATTATTCCGCTATTACCGTAATATTCAGTTGTGTTGTTATGTCAGGATGAACCTTTACGCCCACAGTGTAAGCGCCGAGCCTTTTAATCGGCTCGTCAATGGATATTTTTTTCTTGTCTATATCAATGCCCTCGTTTTTTAGCTCTGCCGCAATATCCATTGAGGTTATGGAGCCGAAGAGCTTCTCTTCTTCGCCTGCCTTTGCCTTTATTGTCAGGTTAAGCGCCGCTATTTTCTCAGAGAGCGCCTGAGCGGAATTCTTCTCTTTATTTGCCTTTTTCTGAATGACTTTTTTTTGGAGCTCAAGCGCCTTTATATTTTTTGTGATTGCCTCCACTGCGAGTTTTTGGGGGATAAGAAAATTTCTTGCATGTCCCTCAGCGACATTGACTATATCGCCCATCTTGCCGAGATTCTTCACGTCTTCCTTGAGAATTACTTTCATTTGCAGGTCTCCTTTTGGTTTGTAAGTTAAAAGTGAAAAGTTTTCTGAGGAAGGCTTTAAATTTAACTCTCAACTCTTAACTTTTTATTTATTTTGATTTAAACTGTGATAAAAATCAAGGGTATTCCACCTACGGCATAACCTTAAACGGCACAGGGATAAATGTCAGGATGAATATTATTGCTGTAATCCAGCTGATGAACCTTCTTTTGCTGTCCAGAGGCGTTTCCCAGTACATGACAGGAGGATGTCTTAGCCCCAGGATAATCAGCAGTATGGCCCATATAATCCAGCCCTCCCAGAATAAGAAGCCGAGTATCAGCATGGAAAGGACCAGTATTTTTGAGACATTCTCATTTTTTTCGCCCAGCAGGGCATAGGCAATGTGTCCCCCGTCAAGCTGTCCTACCGGTATCAGATTCAATGCTGTAACAAAAAAACCTATCCAGCCTGCAAATGCAATGGGATGCAAAAGCACATCGTATGATTCAGGAACTTTGCCCAGAATTAATTGAGAGAGCAAAGAGAAAAGCAGAGAGTCTCCGAGAGACAGGCTGCCTTCCAATCCCTTTGCCGCTATTATCCCGGAGAGCGGAAGGCCTATGATGACTGCCAGAAGTGAGACTATAAAGCCAGCTATGGGGCCTGATGCGCCAATGTCTATAAGCGCTTCTCTTGTAGTGATGGGAGATTTCATTTTTATAAATGCGCCGAGTGTGCCTATTAAGGTAGGCGCGGGAATGAAATAGGGCAGGGTTGCCTTCACTCCGTGCTTTCTGGATGCGATATAATGCGACAGCTCATGGCAGAGGAGTATAAGCATAAGGGTCAGCGCAAAGGGCAGCCCGGCTGTTATTTTTGACGGAGTTTTTATTATGTCTTCTATTGTCTGTGTCTGGAGCGCGCCCACTGAAAGGGTGGAAACAAAAGTAGCGATAAACAAAACTATATGCAGCCACGGAATTTTTCTCATCTTACGATAATCCCCTTTAAGTCATAATCATAAACATCTGTAATCTCAACAGTCACAAAATCGCCGACCATGACTGGTGAATGGGTGAAGCGGTGAATGGGTGAATGGTTGACTTTTAATTCAAAGGATGCATGATACCCCCCTTTAATTCCCCCCTTACTAAGGGGGGATAGAGGGGGGTTGTATCCTGAATCCTGCATCCTGTATCTTGTATCCTCCATTATTACCACCCCGTCTATCTCAGGCGCCTGGGAATACAGTCTTCCGACCGCTGTCCCCTCACTAACTTCGTCAATTACAGCCTTGAATCTCCTGCCTATTAATGCCTTGTTTTTCTTGAGGGATATATCTGCCTGACACCTCATTATTGTATCAAATCTGCTGTTCTTTACTGTCTTTGTCAGATGTCCTTTGAGTCTTGAGGCGGGCGTGCCTTCTTCTTTTGAATATTTAAAGGCGCCAAGCCTGTCAAATTCCGCTTCCTCTATGAATTTTATAAGCGAGTTAAATTCCTCCTCTGTCTCAGAAGGAAAACCAGCTATGAATGTGGTCCTGAGCGCAATATCAGGGACAGCGCGCCTGATTTTTTTGATGAGGGTCAAGTATTCCTTTCTGCCGCCTCCTCTTTTCATGAGCTTGAGGATTCTGTCCTCAGAATGTTGAAACGGCATATCCAGATACTTGCAGATTTTTTCTTCTCCGGCAATTACATTTAGGAGCGCTTCTTTTATTGACGCAGGATACGCATAGAGCAGTCTTATCCAGAAATCACCTTTTATTGAGCAGAGGTCTTTGAGGAGAGCAGCAATGTCAGCCGCCTCAGGCGGATTGAGGTCTTTGCCGTAGGAGGCGGTATCCTGCGCAACCAGCACAAGCTCTTTTACTCCTGCGTTTATATAACCCTCTGCTTTTTTCATAATCTCATCAGGCATGATGCTTTTGTATTCTCCTCTGATTGACGGGATAACGCAGTATGTGCATTTCCTGCTGCAGCCTTCCGCAATCTTGAGATAGGCATAGCTGCTGAATGGGTGAATGGGTGAGTGGGTGAATGGGTGAATTGGCAAATTTTGGGAGGGGACTGTCCCAGATTTACGGACGGAGCAGAGCGGAGTCGTAGAATCGGGACTGTCCCCCTCGGAGATAATCGGCAAATTTTTGCAGTACTCAACTATTTTGTCGTCTTCTCCGACTCCGAATATCGCGTCTATCTCCGGAATCTCGTTGAGAAGTTCGTCTCTGTACCTTTTTGCAAGACATCCGAAGACAATTAGCTTCTTATTATTGTCTTTTGATTCATGATTCACGATGCACGATTCACGATACCCCCCTTTAATTCCCCCCTTACTAAGGGGGGATAGAGGGGGGTTGAATCTTGCATCCTGCATCTTTTTCTGCCCCTTCTTTATCTCAGCCAGCTTCAGTATCTCTTCTATGGACTCTTTTTTTGCATCCTCTATGAACCCGCATGTGTTGATGAGGAGTATATCTGCATTTTCAGGATTATCAAGATGTGATAATCCGCTGTTGATGAGTTCCTCCGTAAGGGCGTCAGAGTCAACAAGGTTTTTCGGACACCCCAGGCTTGCAAGGAAAAATTTATTTGCCATAGGAACGCGCCTTTTTTATCGCATAATAAATAATAAAATAGCTGATAACAGCCGAGATGAAACCCATCAGCAGCGTGCCAAAGACAAAAGGTTTGAGCAGGGGATTTAGTTCATGCGCAAAGCTGCTGAAGGTGATATGCTGCCAGTTTATTTGAGGTATTACCTGTTTTAAGCCGAGGCATCTGGCTCCGATATAAGCGCTGAAGGTATAAATGGGGACGATAGTCCATGGGTTTGTGATGAACACGCCTGTGATGGTGACAATCCTGTTCAGTCTGAAAATCCAAGCTGCTGCGATTCCGAGAATAGTATGAAGTCCCAGCAGTGGAGACATGCCTATAAAGATACCAATGGAAAAGGCCATTGCCAGTCTGTGAGGAGAATCCTTAATAGATAAAATGTTTCTGAGCCTATCTCTGAATTTCAAAGTGTTGGTATCCCGAAGGTTTTAGTTGTGATTCCCTGCCTGCTGCATCAATGACGACTCTGCCTCTCTTTGTTATTTCTCCTATGCAGGTGATTTTTAGCTCATGGCTCATGGCTCGCGGCTTGTAGTCAGATGGCGCCGTGAAAAGCAATTCATAGTCCTCTCCGCCTGAACAGGCAAGTTTTATGGCGTCCAGTCTAAGCAGGGAAGATACTGTCCTCATTCTGCCGGAGACAGGGATGCGCTCCAGGAATATCCTTGCTCCAACCCTGCTTTCATCACAGAGCCTTGACAGGTCCATAAAGAGTCCGTCGCTTAAGTCAATCATTGCCGCTGCATATTTAGCGAACCCTTTTGGATTTCTTGCCTCAGGCATAAGGTGACGCTGAATCAACGGAGCGATAGTATTCCACTTTAGTCCCTTCTGTTTATATTTAACAGTCAGCGGATAGCTTTTAGCGGTTGGTTCGTTGCTGATAGCTGATTCCGCCTGAGGCGGATGATGGCTGATAGCTTTTTTAAGAATCTCCAGCCCGCATGCTGAATCCCCGAGATTCCCTGTTACATATATTCTGTCCCCTATTTTTGCGCCTGAGCGTCTTATATGCCTTTTCGCATTGCCAATGAGCGCTGCTGCAAGGACCATATCTTTTCTTGAGGAAGAAATGTCTCCGCCGATGAGAAAGACTCCGTATAATTTCATTGCGCGGCGTATGCCGTCCAGGAAACTGTCAACAAATGATTTCTCTTTATTTCTGTTCATTGCAATATCAAGAAGAAGATATTGAGGGGTTCCGCCCATAGCGTATATGTCGCTTACATTCACAGAGACGAGTTTGAATCCGAGCTGGAAGGGCGTTATAAGGTTCAGGTCAAAGTGAATGCCTTCAACCATCATATCAGTGGTTACGAGCAGATTTTCCCCGGGCGGTCTTATCACCGCTGTGTCATCGCCTATGCCTGCGATGACGTCTTTTGATTGGACGGCAAATCTTTTGCGGATTGTTTTCAGGAGGGATAATTCGCCGATTTCAGAGAGTTTCATATAAACAAATTCAAAATGCAAAAATTAAAGTTCAAAAAAAAGGAATTCATTAATTTTTACTTTTGATTTTTTTTTGAATTGGTTTTCAGCGCAGCTTTAAGCACGTCATCCATTGTATCGGCAAAGATGAAGGCCATATCCTTCTTTACATATTTGGGGATGTCTTCAAGGTCTTTCTTGTTTCTTTTCGGGATAATGATATGGTTTATGCCCATTCTCTTTGCCGCTAAAGCCTTCTCTTTGAGGCCGCCTATTGGAAGCACCCTCCCTCTTAGTGTAATTTCGCCTGTCATTGCCGTATCCTTTCGGACAGGTTTTCCTGTAAATGCGGATGCGATGGCGGTTGCCATGGTTATACCTGCTGAGGGGCCGTCTTTGGGTATTGCGCCTGCCGGGACATGTATGTGAATATCTGTCTTTGCGAAGACCTCATCCTTTATCCCGAGCGACTTAGCCCTTGAGCGGACATAGCTTAAGGCTGCCTGAGCGGATTCCTTCATTACGTCTCCGAGCTGGCCTGTGAGTGTGAGACTGCCCTTGCCCTTCATTGTAGTAGCCTCTACATAGATTATATCGCCGCCTGACTCTGTCCATGCAAGACCGGTTGAGACGCCGACTTCGTCTTTTTCCATCTCTTCTTCAGGAAGATATTTTGGAATACCGAGATACTTGGGAAGGTTTCTCGCGGTTATAACAAATTTTTTCTGTTTCCCCTCTGCTATTTTCTTTGCGACTTTTCTGCATAGGTGGGCTATCTCTCTTTCAAGGTTTCTGACGCCGGCCTCTCTTGTGTACTGAGATATTGTCATGAGAACTGCAGCGTCTGTTATCCTCAACACCTTATCTGTGATGCCGTGTTCTTCAAGCTGTTTCTGGATAAGATAATTCTTTGCAATGCCGATTTTTTCCTCTGACGTATATCCGGAGAGATAGATTATTTCCATCCTGTCGCGGAGGGCTCCGGGAATTGTGTCAACCAGGTTGCCTGTTGTTATGAACATTGTCCTTGAAAGGTCAAAAGGGACTGTAAGGTAATGGTCCACAAAGGTGTTGTTCTGTTCGGGGTCCAGCACCTCAAGAAGCGCGGATGAGGGGTCGCCTCTGAAGTCCGTTCCAATCTTGTCTATCTCGTCCAGCATGAATACAGGATTATTTGTGTCTGCTGTTTTTATGCCCTGTATTATCCTGCCCGGAAGCGCGCCGACATATGTTCTTCTGTGTCCTCTGATTTCTGCTTCATCTCTGACCCCGCCCAAAGACATGCGGACGAATTCCCTTCCAAGCGACCTGGCAATGGATTTGCCCAGCGACGTCTTTCCAACTCCGGGAGGGCCTATAAAGCAGAGTATAGGCCCTTTCATCTTTTCCTTTTTCAGCTTTCTTACGCTGAGATATTCCAGGATTCGCTCCTTTACCTTCTCTAAGTCATAGTGGTCGTCATCAAGAACCTTTTTTGCCGCTTTTATATCAAGATTGTCTTTTGTCTGTTTGGACCACGGCAGTTCAACCATCCATTCAAGATAGGTCCTTACAGTTCCCGCCTCGGCGCTGTCAGGGTGCATCTTCGCAAGCCGCTTGAGCTGCTTCTCCGCCTCCTTCTGGACTTTTTCAGGCATCTTTACTTCCAGAATCTTTTTCTTGAATTCCTTTATCTCTTCTGTGCGCTCGTCAATGTCGCCGAGTTCTTTCTGTATAGCCTTGAGCTGTTCTCTGAGGATGTATTCCCTCTGATTTTTGTCTATCTCGCCCCTGACTTCTGTCTGAATCTTTTGCTGGACTGTAAGGAGCTCTATTTCCCGGTTCAGTATTTCACTGACTTTTTTCAGCCGCTGGACAGGTTCGGTTATCTCAAGCACTTCCTGCGCCTGCTCTGTCTTTAATCCGATGTTTGAGGCAATGAGGTCGGCAAGTTTTCCCGGGTCTTCAAGATTTTCAATCACAATCATAATATCAGGAAGTATTGTTTTGCCGAGAGAGACTGTTTTATCTATCTGTTCCTTTACAGTTCTCATTACCGCCTCAATCTCTATAGTTATTTCTTCCGGCGGGGTATCTGTTATTTTTTCTATGCTCGCAGTAAAGAACGGCTCTTCCTTAAGAAATTTTACTGCCTTTGCCTTGCTCAGCCCCTGCACCAGCACCTTGACTCTCCCGTCAGGGAGTTTCAGCATCCTCATTATGAGCCCTACGGTGCCTACATGGTAGAGACCGGAAGGCGACGGATTCTCAGCATTAAGGTCTTTCTGCGCAATGAGCATTATCATCTTGTTTGTGCTTAATGAATACTCTATTGCCTTTATGGACATTTCTCTTCCCACAAACAGAGGGAGTATCATATAGGGGAAAACGACTATGTCCCTTATAGGAAGCACGGGAAGACTGTCAGGGATTTCAAGCTCTTTTTCTTCTTTTTCCACTGCTTTTGCCATTTTTATCTCCAGACCCCTTTATTTTCTAACACTGCCGCTGCATCAAGCAGATATTTGATAAACGGTTTTGAAACCTCCGGATTTTTCAGGGCAAAGCTGATAGTTGCTTTAAGATAGCCCAACTTATCCCCTGCGTCATAGCGCCGGCCCTTAAAAATATAACCGTAAAGGGGTTCTTTTTTAAGAAGTTTTTTGAGTCCGTCTGTCAGTTGTATCTCTCCGCCCCTGCCCGGAGGCAATTTCTCAAGTGCGCCGAATATCTGCGGGGTGAGAATGTATCTGCCTATTATTGCCAGGTTGGACGGCGCCTTTTCTCTCGCAGGTTTTTCAATGAGGTCGCTGATTTTATAAACCCCGCTGCCGCAGGGATTCCCCTTTATTACGCCGTATTTATGGATTTCTGTCATTGGAACCTCTTCAAGCGCAAGTATTGAACAGCCGAATTTTTCATACAGCCGCATCATATCTCTCAGCAATGTTTCTTCCGGCGCAATCACATCATCGCTTAACAGCGCTGCAAAGGGCTCATCATTTACAAATGGCCTGGCGCAGAGGATTGCATGCCCGAGTCCTAACGCTGCCTTCTGCCTTATGTATGCGAAGTTCAAATGGTTGAGCTTTGTTATTTCATAGAGAAGTTTTTTCTTATCCATCTTCCTGAGATTTTCTTCAAGTTCATAAGCCGAGTCAAAATGGTCTTCAATAGCGCTCTTATATTTGCCTGTGATTATTATGAACTCTTCAATATTGCATGCGATGGCTTCTTCAACCGCATACTGTATCATCGGCTTGTCAACAATCGGCAGCATCTCTTTGGGCGACGCCTTTGTCGCCGGCAGAAACCTTGTGCCAAGACCGCCTGCCGGGAATAAAGCCTTTCTTATTTTTTTGCTCATTTTTTTCTTCATAAAAATTAGACTGCTGTGATAAGATAGTGCATTACAATTTTGAATTATAACATATATCACACTTGTTTTTTTCTGTTTTTTTGAGATAAGATTCATCGGTAATTTTTATTTTGCTTTTCTGTCTTTAATCGGAATTTTTTCTGAGGGGACTGGAAAATAAAGAGGACTCTCTGTTAAAATTATAGCTGGTT
>Ga0210036_1004572_pt1 | contig 12594 bp, 10 predicted proteins | sample CryGeymeta201515_FD_185469 | JGI IMG/M metagenome (GOLD analysis project Ga0210036, IMG submission 185469) | Groundwater microbial communities from Crystal Geyser aquifers in Utah, USA - Crystal Geyser metaG 2015-15 (SPAdes) (version 2) | ecosystem: Environmental > Aquatic > Deep subsurface >...
TTACCTGGCGAAATATTACAAGTTCCTGTTGATGAAAACGAAACCTATTTAAGAACCAATTTCGACAGAAGTAATGAAATAAACTTTAGAGATGGCGATAAACGTTCTTCTAGAAGATTTGATCAAAGTTTTGGTGATGATGAAGAAACAGATAGCAATACTACAGAAACAAAGGATTTAATGTACAACTCTCCTAGACACTCTGTTACCAAAGATTCATTAGGAAATCTTGTAAGAGAATATGATAAGACTAATAACAGAACATCTTTAATAAATGATGAAGTTAGAGTTTACAAAGGTGGCTCTTGGAAAGACAGAGAATATTGGTTAGACCCAGCCCAAAGACGTTATTTCCCGCAAGATATGGCTACCGATTATATTGGGTTTAGATGTGCTATGTCTAGAGTAGGTTCAAAATCTAAAGCAAAAAATAAAACTAAGAATTAATAAAAATTCTTAAATATTATAAAAAAAGTCCTAGCAATTGTTAGGACTTTTTTTATACATTTAATTTATGGAAATAAACAAACTGCATGCTCTTTTTCTAGAATGCACATCGCTATCAACAGATACAAGAAAAATAAAACAAGGTGATATGTTTTTTGCCTTAAAAGGTGATAATTTTAATGGCAATACATATGCAGAACAGGCACTTAACCAAGGTGCTAAATATGCTATTATTGATGAGAAAGCATTTAATAATTCGCCATCTACCATACTAGTTAATAATGTACTTGAAACACTTCAGCAGCTAGCAACATTTCACAGAGACTATTTAAAAGTTCCAATCATAGCATTAACTGGAAGTAATGGCAAAACAACCACTAAAGAACTTATTAATGCTGTTTTATCTCAAAAATTTAATACAACTGCAACGGTTGGCAACTTAAATAATCATATTGGTGTTCCCTTAACATTGCTTTCCATGAACAAATCAACCGAAATAGGGATTGTTGAAATGGGTGCAAACCACCAAAAAGAAATTGAGTTTTTATGTAGTATTGCAAAACCAGATTATGGACTAATAACTAATTTTGGCAAAGCCCATCTTGAAGGATTTGGAAGTGTAGAAGGTGTTATTAAGGGGAAAAGTGAAATATATGATTTCCTGATTAAAAATAATAAAACCATTTTTGTAAACACTAATGACCCCATTCAAGTTGAAAAAACAAAACAAGCCAATAGGTTTACCTTTGGAAATAACTCTAGTGCTGATGTGAAAATTGAATTTATTGAAGTACAGCCTAATGTAAAAGTACAATTTAACAACTTAATTATTAATAGCCATTTAATTGGTGAATACAACTTCAACAACATTGCTGTAGCAATAGCGATAGCTAAATATTTTAAGATTGAAGGTAACGCCATAAAAACTGGTATAGAAAACTATACCCCAAACAATAACCGGTCACAAGTTTTAATTAAAGGCTCTAATAAAATAATTTTAGACGCATATAATGCTAACCCAACAAGTATGACGGCAGCTTTACTTAACTTTGAAAAACAAACAGGCAATAAAGTAGCTATTATTGGAGATATGTTCGAACTTGGTGAGGAAGCACCAAAAGAACATCAACACATTGCTGATTTAGCCATTTCATTACAAATTGACCAAATTATTTTTGTTGGTGAAAATTTTTATAAGACGGTTACTAAATCAAAAAAAATAGTTCAATTTAAAACCTTTGATGAGTTTAAAAATAGTTTTGATGTATCTGAAATTCAAAATGCAACACTTTTAATTAAAGGTTCAAGAGGCATGGCACTAGAGCGGGTTTTAGAGTTACTATAGAACAATATTAATATTACAATTTTCTTTGTTTGTTCTAGTAAAATAATGGATTTACAAATTTATTTTTTTACTAAAATTTTTAAATCATTAATAGTATTACATCCTACTTTTAAAAAGTAAATTCCAGTCTTGAGATTGAGTGTTTCAATATTTAATGGAATAATATTATTTGAGTTTTTATTACTAGTAGATGTCATTATTTTTCTTCCAGTGGTATCAAAAATTTCAATAAAAACTTCATCTTCTGAAATATTTGAATTAAAATTGATAAATAGAGTTTTTTCTACTGGATTTGGATATATTGATATTACATTTTTATTAAGCTTATTAGATTCAATATTTAGTGCTGACCCAAATTCATACGCACCAATATCAAAACCACCTCCAGAAGGTCTTGGATTACCATTTATATCTGTTGAAGGAGCTAGAGTTGATGAACCAGCATCTATAGCAGGACTTGAAGAACTTAAATAAAAGTCAGCGGATAGGGATAATGATGGATTCAAAAATTCTGGATTTTGGTTAATAGCATTAGTCCCATTCACAGAAGTACCATTCCCACCATAATATAAATTATTATCGACAACGATATTTGTACTGTTTACAACTGTATTTATTGGTTTATCTGATTTAGAATACATTATATTATTTCTTATCAATATATCATTAGAATTATTTGCGTCAATTTCACCATTAAAATTTACATCTGTTTGCTGATTATAATAAACAGAGTTGTTTATAATGTCCACATGTTCACTTTCATAAACATGAACTCCAGGACCACCACTTCCATAGATAATATTATTGGCAATAAGAGTTCTTCCTGTGTATGCCGGAACAGTAGAACCATTTTGAGTGTGTTTACTATCATCAATAATAATCCCATTCCCATCATATATCCCACAATTAACTAACCAGGGAACAAGATTGTAATTACCCATCAATCGATTATTTTTAATAGTCATTCTGTAACCCATCGAATTATCATAATTTGAATTTTGATATAAAGCTATACCGCTTGATCCATAAAGCGTATACCATGCATTATTGTACATCATATTGTTTTCTATAGTAATATAATCACATCTGCTCCCATAAATTGCACCAGCAGGACAATTAAATATGGTATTATTTGTAATATTAATATGATGTATTTGTTCTATGTTTGGTTCAGCCCACATGGTTATTCCGTTTCCATTATATAAAGGGTTAATTGTACCCGTTGGGTCATTACAGCTTCCTGGTTGATTAAGAGCCGATGCTAAGTTTAAATTGTCAATATTTCCCTTAATTGTGAAGCCATTAATATTAATATAACTTGCCTGATTATATATTGAAATGCCACTACCAGTAAAAAAAAGTAAAGGACTATGCCCTGGATAATTTGTATATGTTATCCAATTTGAGGGCGCACCAGAGCGGGTAATATTTACAATACTCCATTCAGGTTGCTCACTCATATACGTTCCATTCATTACAAAAACATTATCTCCAGGCAACGTAATATAAGCGGCCCTATTAATAGTTTTAAAAGCAGTTGATATACTCAGACCATTATATGAATCATTACCTGTATTAGCATTCACATAATAATCTGTTGCACATAAATTGTGATAAATCAAAAATGCCAGAAGTGTAAATATTATATTTTTCATATATTTTAAATTTACTTTCAATGATTGTTCTTCTCAATGCTCCAACAGCATTATATTCCTTTAAAAGATTACTATACTATTATATTCCCAATATGTAAAGTCGTTTTAAACAATTACATGTAGGCATTTTTATATAATATAATTTTTATAAGTCATTTTGGTAGGCTGCTTTATGGTTTACTTTTAATCTTTAACAGTTTTAGTCTTAAAACTATAAGACGGAGCATTTTCGCATACCATATTGGGAAATCCTGATATTTTCCCACCGACATTAACCGTCCATCTTAAATCATACAACGTAAGATAGTACCTATTACCATTTTTTGTTAAACTCCATTTAATATCATAATATGGATCAGTACCCCATAACGATGTATGATCATCATAAAGACCATTACTATAACGTGTAGATAGCCTGTTTCCTGTACCATTATCATATAAAACTACTTTATCTTCTTGCAAGAACACATAAGTATTATCTTGATCATAATCTTCATCCCAAGTTGTTGTCCAATTACCAATTATAGCAGCTTTATAAATTGAAATAGAGTCTACTTGTTTTAAATTAACTAATTCTGAAGATAACCCAGAGTTTTTAAATGCTGGTTTAATTTCAAATTTTGAATCTTGTGTACCCATAATAAAAGTTGCAGCTAGCTGTCCTTCATAATTTGTAGAAATGTTATTATTTTCCTTTAGTGTAGCATCACTAGAATTGGTTTTATTAATATTAAATGGTAAGCCAATAGCATATTCTTTATTTGCAGGAGCTGAAGTTACAATGGATTGTATCAAACTCCAGTCGATTGAATATTTAAATGTTGTTTCATTAACTATTGCAGAATAAGTATGCTCACTTTTTACCTCACCAGAAAATTCAGTTCCAGTCGGAGTAATAAATTCAAGCCCAGAGGTATTTGTTAATTCTAATTCTCCAAATGAAACTCCGTCATAATAATATCTAGTTTCCCATCCTTGGATATCTGAAAATACATAATCTCTAAGCAAAAGATAAAAATTTGAAGTTTCTTCTAATTTATTGAAATGCTTTGTAATTGATTCTATATAGTCTAAATATTTTTTTTCGACACTTGGAATACATTTTACTGCAGCTGTATAAGTATCTTTTGCAACATCTTTCACAAACTTATCCATGGCTATCTTATCTGTTATCACCAATGTTGCCGCAGATAGTTTCATATTTTTAAAGATGTCAATTAAAGCGTCTCTGCAGTCATTTGTTCCCAACCATTTTTTAATACCAATAGGCATAGCAATTGAAAGAAAATTGACCCCTATATTAAACCGATTAATTAGGTCAACTTTTGCTTCTAGAGATTTAGTACCAAAATTATCAACCCCGTTTGTAAATTTAACTTCATATTGCCCTTCATTTGGCAATTTAAACGTTCCAATGTTTTCACTCTCTTCGGTAGTAAGATAGTCATAAAGCCATTCTGCCATAGACCCTAGCCCCAATACTAAACCTTTTCTATCAAATATTTGAGGTCCAGAAACAGAAATTCCTGTAGAAGCATCAATAACTTCCATTCCTACAGTTGCGTATAAAGGAAACTTTTTATCCCATATTATAGTGCCATCTCTTGAATATGTGTATCTAAAATCGAATTCGTTTACCTTACTGCTTTTAGCTTGTTTTGAATCTCTTCCTTCAACACCAATACCTAACCCACTGGCATTTATAAGACTAACAAAAGAGGCATTATCAAATGGCGATTTATTCGCATTCAAAGATGATTTAACAAGACTAGCTAATTCACTATAATTTGAATTTTGTTTTATTTTAGCTAATAGTTCTGAATTTTTTAAACCTAGAAGAGCTATTTCTGGATGAAGAGTGAAATAAAACAATAATATATCATCAATAGATACCGTATTATTCAATCCGGTTTTTGAATAATAACCAAACATAATTTCATTATCTTTTAAAAATAACAATGGAAGGTTTTCAGCTATTGTATTGGTTATATTAGCTTGAAATCCTCCATCTTTATCAACGTCAGATTCCCCATCAATGGTTACCACCGTTAAGTCATCAAAATTGATTTTTAAATCACCTTCAATCTCAATAGTTTCGGTTGACAAATTAGTATTATCTTCATCATTTTTACTACATGAAAAAACTATTGTAAAAGAAAAGATTAGTATTAATACTTTATTTATTTTTTTCATAATTGGTTGGTTTTAATTAATTTTCTTTTCAAATTTTCTATAAATAGGTATTTTAAGTCCAAAATACACATCGGTAGTTTTAGAAGTATCGGAGAATAAATTGGTAAGAACAGAACCAGAACCCACCATAAGTGGACCAAAACGTAATCCTGCTCCCCATGCTAAATCTCCATATTGCCTAAAACTTACTGGGCTATAAATGCTGAACCATTTGGTTTCTAAACGTGGCGCTATAGTCACTGTATTTATAATACTATTAGAGTTTTCGGTATTTTTAGCCACCAATGAAAAAGAACTCGATACACTGGCAAATAATTTATTTTTAATTCTATAATCTATTAAAAGATTTAAAGCGGTAGGTAACTTTATTTTTGCACTTGCCGGTGTAGTAACACCGCTATAATTATCTTTTAAGGTTTGCTCAGTATCACCTGCATCAAAAACGGTCGCGTCAACAGTGTTATTTAAATCGTATCGGGTTATTTCTCCTTCTTTATAATTTATAGATCCAATATCTGTAATGGACGCTCCAATTTTAAGTTTATACTTTGTGTAATTTATCCTAACGGAATCGTTAACTACATTTTGATTTTTCTCATTCCATTGATAAGCAACACCTATATCAACACCAAAACCTGAAGTAAGATTTTTATAGTCTATATCATTTGAATCAAAATCTTGCTGACTCAATCCATAACTTAAATTTCCCGAGGTAGTTAATGTATTGGCTGATGCATTATACTGCCCAGACATAGATGGTGAGTTAAAAAAACCAGCTCCTGCACCTTGTAAATATTTTAATGTAATACCACTTTTCAATAAATGCTTATCGTTTTTTATTAAAATTCTACCATAGGTTAGACCTATTTCTCCCCACGCATGAATTGTTCCATTAAAATTTTCCATGTTAAACTCAAAATCATTAGTTTGGTCAAAACCATCAGCTAAACTTTCATATAATTCGCCGTTAATATTTTTAATATTTAAAAATGCTCGTACTCTAGTTGTAATTGCAATACTGCTCTTTTTATTTAAATTAAACATAAACGATGGTCCTAATATATCGGCATTAAAAAAGAAATTATTGTTGTTTTTAGGGAATTTTTCAGTATCTAAATCAAAATCAAATCCTCCATCAGAATTTATAATATCACTCACATTAATTCCTAAATAATCACTTCCACCAAAAAAACTGACAGAAATCAAATTAATATCAGCTTTAAATGGTGAATCAACAACATTGGCTGGGTTTGATGAAAGACTTTGTATACCTGAATAATTATCAAGGGTAAATCCAATATAGCTTTGAGCATTTGTGGAAATATTTAATAAAACTAATAGTATTGTTAAAAGAAGTGGTTTTTTCATAATTGGTTAGTTTTTAATAGTAATATTTGTGGAATAAATAACATAGAACTTAAGTTATATCTCAAAAGACATTAAATAATTATTTAGTTAAGGCATTTTATGTTTGTATTGAAACAAATAAGTGTCCATATAGCTATAATATAATTAAAGCGTAACAGACACCTAGTTCTGAATTCTCCCTAAGAATTAATTAATGGCTTGGTAAACTTAAACTATTTGCATTTCATTCAAAATACCTAAGATTAGGTATTTTTCAATAAAACAGATAGTTATGTAATTAAATAAAACTAAAAAAATACCTGAATAGAATAATAAACATATTTTTTTAATACCATCTCAATTACATAAAAGACAATCTATCAAGTTTTTATTAGTATAAAAATTGATTTTGCAATATTATTTTTACTACTTTTCGCTAAATATTTATTACCTCCCTAAAGTTTTAATTTCAAATCATAAATTTTAAATTAACTCTTAAACTGCATTAAATATGAATAAAGAAGATGGCGAAAAGGTTTTCAGCGTATGGACTGAAAGGAATTCGATTTATCAACCCAAAAAAAAGGAACTTCTCTTAGAAATTGTAGATCAAATTGCCTCCCATTTTGCTGCTGGGAGTTATTACTACTTCGTTTTAAATTTTGAGAATATTACCATGGATTATGTTCATGACGGTGTAAGGAATGTTCTAGGTATTGAACCAGAAGACTTTACAATGAAAAAATGCTTTGAAAAAATGCATCCAGAAGATCTTGCCACAATGAATGAAAAGGAAGCGCTTGTATTTGAATTTTTTTTTAATAAAATACCTAAAAAAGATTTTTTCTCTTACAAAACCGCATATATTATGCGGTTTAAACATACTGATGGTAGCTATAGAACCATTTTACACCAATCATCTGTTTTTAGCGCTTCCGATGATGGTAAAATTGAACAATCTTTATGCGTTCATACAGATATTACACATCTAAACATTCCTATAAACCATAATGTTTCCTTTATAAGTACAAAAAAACAATCCTATCATTTCACAAAAAACTCAGGAGGTTATTCAATTATAGATGAGAATAAGTCTGCTTTAGAGAAAATTCCTTTTAAAGATATTTTTTCTAAACGCGAAAAAGAAATTATTGAAATATTGGCTCAAGGAAAAACATTTAATGAAATAGCTAAAATATTATTTATATCTCCTCATACCATTAATACCCACAAGAGAAACATTTTAAGTAAATCGGGATGTAAAAACACCCCAGAGTTGATTGCTAAATATTATATAAATAGTCTTTTTAAAAAGACAGCAATATGATAGTTAGAAAAAATCTCTAAGAAATAATAAATCAAATAATCCATGCTAATGCTTGTTGAATTTTGAAAAGAAGCTGAAATAGAACATCAGGCTATTGTTGATTTATGAACAGATTTAAAATTTAATAAAATAGTATTAATTGGAGAAAATTTTTTTAAAACGACTCATCTAAATTTAATGAATACTAACAAGTATTCATCGTTTCAGGATTTCAAAACACAATTTAATCCTTCAGAAATTAATAATTCCACCGTTTTAATTAAAGGCTCAAGAGGCATGGCTTTGGAACGTGTTTTGGAGTTACTTTAATCAACAGAGCTGAAACGAAATATATCATTATCAAAAAGTATCATTTCCATATTGGCTAATTCATAATCAGTTATTTCTTCAGGTGGAAGCACACCAACAAAATTCGCAGAAACATCTGTAAAATAATAAATATATTCTAGACTATATAAATGATTACCATTAATATCAAAAGTGCCATACTCTAAATTGTCAACAGTTGGCTCTACATTTTTAAATGCCATACCCATACTAAGGTATCCATTAGAGTCTGCTTCAAGTGAGTTTGTGTCTTCATTAAGTTTTAAGGTAGTCATTTCAAAACCACGGTAAAAAATATTGCTGCTTGTAGATGGGTTAAAACTATATTCATATGTATCTCTCCATCGAAGAGGACGAATTCGAGTATAATAAATAAAACTGTTATTAATACTAGATCTAGCAAGAGGATCAAAAGTAGCCCCTGTATAGATATTGGGCAAATCAGCGATTATTGACTTAGAGTATACAGCAACTTTGGTTTCTGAGCCTAACTTTGCTATATAAACATAAAACTCTCCTGTTTGACCATATTGGGTTCCACAGTTATAATACTGATCCGTTTGTTGACCAACATGACCTAATGTATAGCTTCCTTTATACCAAGCAATTGGCTCAATAATTGGGTTGGTAGCAGCAAAAGCAACACAACCTTTTTCATCTTTAACCATAACATAATAAGTACCATTATCAGGAGCTGTGATATGTGAAGTAATTATACCTATATCTGTTTGTCCGGTAGACCAATAAAAATCATAATAATCAGAATCTCCATTTACAATAGCATAAAGTTCGTTTCCTGGATCCACACCAATAATGACACTTAAAGTTGAATTAACACATGGATTTTCAATCAAAGTTTTATCTGGCGGATTTGGAGCATTTGGGTTAACATTAGAAACAGGTGTTTCACTGGCAAAAACAGCACCTGTAAACAAAACTCCTGCTGTTAAAGCAGAAACGGCACTTACTCCCTTAGCAACTGCTACAATTGTTATAGCCGCAGCTGCAACAACTCCTACTACTATTAAATTTGAAATAATAGAATCCCAAAAAACTCCTTTTACTTTTGTAGACTTACCAAATAAGGTGTTAAAATTATAATTTTCTCCATCAATTTCTACAGTTGAAAAATGCACTACATTCTCCTCATTTGTTATCCAATTACGCTCAGCTACAACATAATTAATCAAACCTGGTTCTTTATAATAAAAGTATTGAACTTCAGCATTCTTTACCCCATTTGCTTCTGAATAAATTTGTGTAACTCTTTGAAAATTATCTAATATAAAATAATAAACGTCATCAGAATTGGTTTCTTTAAAAGCTAAACTTTCAACACTAAGAATATCACCATTTAAATCTGTACTGCCAAATATAAAAGTTTTGGCATCATTATCTTTTATATATGTTTCTGCTAATAATTGATTATCAACATTTGGCTCATTTTCATATCTTACTATATAGTCTTCTTTTACAATTTCTGAATCATCTGAATTGGAATCATTTTTTGAGCACGAAAAAATGATTCCAATAATTAAGATTAATGATAATATTTTGTCCGTAGCTTTCATAATGGGTTGTTTTAATTAATTCTTCTTTTGAAATTTTCTATAAATAGGCACTTTAAGCCCTACAAATACATCGGTAGTTTTTGAGGTATCCGACAATAAATTGGTAAGCACCGAACCAGAGCCTACCATAAGTGGCCCGAAACGTAAGCCTGCACCCCAAGACAAATCGCCATACTGCCTAAAACTTACAGGACTATAAATGCTAAACCATTTGGTTTCTAATCGTGGTGCTATGGTAACCGTATTTATAATACTATTTGAAGTTTCTGCATTATTTGCCACTAGCGAAAACGAACTTGACAAACTGGCAAAAAATTTATTTCTAATCTTATAATCTAAAAAAAGATGTAAAGCGGCAGGTAACTTTATTTTAGCACTAGCTTGTGTTGTAACGCCATCATAATTATCTTTTAATATTTGTTCAATATCACCTTCATCAAAAATCGTTGCATCAACGGTATTATTTAAATCATATTGAGTTATTTCTACTTCTTTATAATTTATAGATCCAATATCTGTAATGGACGCCCCTATTTTAAGTTTATACTTTGTGTAATTTATTCTTATTGAATCGTTAACGACATCTTGAGTTTTCTCATTCCATTGATATGCGAAACCTATATCAACTCCAAAACCTGAAGTAAGATTTTTATAATCTATGTCGTTTTCATCAAAATCTTCCTGACTTAACCCATAACTTAAATTACCCGAAGTCGTTAATGTGTTGGCAGCTGCATTATACTGTCCAGACATTGTTGGTGCATTAAAAAATCCAGCACCAGCACCTTGAAAATATTTTAAGGTAACACCACTTTTCAATAAATGCTTATCGTTTTTTATTAAAATTCTACCATAGGTTAGACCTATTTCTCCCCAAGCATGTATTGTTCCATTAAAATTTTCCATGTTAAACTCAAAATCATTGGTTTGGTCAAAACCATCAGCTAAACTTTCATATAATTCGCCGTTAATATTTTTAATATTTAAAAATGCTCGTACTCTAGTTGTAATTGCAATACTGCTCTTTTTATTTAAATTAAACATAAACGATGGTCCTAATATATCGGCATTAAAAAAGAAATTATTGTTGTTTTTAGGGAATTTTTCGGCATCTAAATCAAAATCGAAACCACCGTCAGAATTGATGATGTCACTCACATTAATTCCTAAATAATCACTTCCGCCAAAAGCACTAGCTGAAGCTATATTAATATCAGCTTTAAAAGGAGAATCGACAATATTGGCGGGGTTAAAAGTTACACCATGAATACCTGAATAATTATCATGAGTGTAACCAATATAACTTTGGGCTTTTATTGTGTAATGCCATAAGAATAGCAGTACTATTAAAAAGGGTGATTTTTTCATGCTTGGTTGGTTTTTGTTTAAATTCTTCTTTTTTTAATAAAATTCCCAATAACAATCATCATACAAATAATTACCCTGATTATCATAAACAGGATAGCAGTTATAATGCCATTCAGGAGATGCTGCTGGTGTAACAGCATTAGATTCTGAACTTGCTATACTTGTGCCAATAGCATTTGTTGCTGTTACCGTAAAGGTGTACTCTGTACCATTGGTAAGTCCAGTTACCGTAATTGTTCCGCTTTCAGCCTGTTCTAAAATACCAGCAATGTTATCTGGAGTTGAAGTAGCTGTATACCTTGTTACTGTTGAACCACCGTCATTTGATGGCGCTGTAAATGTTATGGTTGCTTCTGTATCTCCTGCTGTGGCTGTCCCTATTAAAGGTGGATCTGGTGATGTATTTGGATCATCTTTTGAACAAGATAACATTACAGTTATCATTAAAAGTGTAAATAATAGTTTTATTCTTAATTTCATAATTAGTTGGTTTTTTAGTTGTTTAAATTTTTAAAAATCACAGTTATAATATGGACCTCCCCAACTAGTATCATTAAATTTTACTTTATTCACATTAAAATAAATACTTGAAGCATTTTTATTATCAGTATAATAATAGCTTCTACTTGTTTGACCGGATTCAATTGAAAATCGACCTCCACCGTAACCATCTATAATTTCAACACTCATTGTAATGTTGGCATTGTAATTATTCTTGAATTCTATATACCATTTTCCAGGGTAATTGTCTTTTATAACATTATAGTATAAATATTTATAACAAGTTGTTTGCTTCCAGTTAACTTGATAATTGTTGTTTTTTTTCAATTCATTATTACTTGTAAATGAAACCAACAATAATGCTATTGTTAGTAGTTTAAATATTTTAATTGTTTTTTTCATAATGGTTGGTTTTTTAGTTGTTTAAATTTTTATGATGTATTAGAAATTATAGTTTGCAATTTTCAGGTTTTAGAATTTCTTCCTCGGTTTTACCATAAAGATTAAAAGCAC
>Ga0210036_1004581_pt1 | contig 12575 bp, 6 predicted proteins | sample CryGeymeta201515_FD_185469 | JGI IMG/M metagenome (GOLD analysis project Ga0210036, IMG submission 185469) | Groundwater microbial communities from Crystal Geyser aquifers in Utah, USA - Crystal Geyser metaG 2015-15 (SPAdes) (version 2) | ecosystem: Environmental > Aquatic > Deep subsurface >...
TCTGGACCGTCGAAGTCGCCGAGGACGGCGTCTATCGCCTCGACGTCGTCTATCAGCTGGTCCAGGGCAAGGCCGCAAGGCCAATGCTGCTGAGCGTGGCCGGCGCCGCCGCCGAAACCCTGCCCTTCGCCCCCAATGCGGCGGACGAAAGCGAATGGGGGCCGCAGGGCTTCACCCTCACCCTGACCGCTGGCGCCCACACCATCGCCCTCACCGCCCCCAGAGCCGTCGGACCCGACGTGGACTATCTGCGCGTCAGCGCCGCCCCCGAGCCGGAGGAAGGCTTCGCCGCGATCGACGGCGCGGGCCGCATCGAGCTTGAGACGCGCGACGGCGCGGCCACGATCATCGGCGACGCCGCGGCGGAATTCCGTTTCACGGTGGCCGAGGACGGCGTCTATGCGCTGGAGTTCGCCGCCAACGACGCCACAGCGGCGGCCGGGCGGCTCGATCTGACGCTGAACGGCGCCGCGCTCGACAGCATCGCCTTCCCCGGCGCGGGCGAGGCGGGCGAGACCACGGCCCATGTCTTTCTGACCGCCGGAACCGAGATTCGGCTGGGCGCGCGCTCCGATGCGCCGGGGGCGGGCGATCTAGACTATCTCGACGTGCGCCGCGCGCCCGCAGGCGGCGCTGTGCTGGAGGTGCGCGCCGCCGATCTGGACGCGGCGCTGTTCGAGGATCGGCTGGCGTTCTCGTTCATCGAGCGCCCGCTGGTGATCGGCGCCGAACAGCTCGGGCCGCGCGCCAACAAGGACGCCGGCGTGTTCGAGATCCGCAACACCGGCGTCGAGACGCTGGAGGTCTATGACGCCGCGCTCGACGGCCCGTTCGTGCTGACCGATCCCGCCACGCTCGACGGGCTGACGCTCGCTCCGGGCGAGACGCTGCGCGTCTGGGTGCGCTTCGATCCCGAGATCTGGGCGGACAAGCCGACCTCCAACGACTGGGAGATCATCGACGAGCAGCAGGTTCCCGCCCAGGGGTCGCTGACGCTGCTGACCAACGCCGCCGACGCGCCGCAGCAGGTGCTGAGCTTCGCCGCCCACTGGCAGCTGGTGAACGAAGCCGGCATGGAGGCGACGGTCAACGAGGTCTGGGAGATCGCGGGGTTCGGCAACCACATCGAAGGCCTGCCCAACGTCGAGGGCGGCGCCCGCTCGATCTTCAGCCAGACCGGCGCGGCGGTGGCCATCGACGAGACCGAAGTGATCTCCGCCTACTGGCGCGTCGCCGACGGCCATGACGGCGTGACCTTCACCAACCTGGCCAACTACTCCGGCCCCGGCGCGAAGTCATTCCACATTCACGCCCCCGGCGATCGCGGCGACGCGATCCGGGTGCTGCGCTCGGACGCGACGGACAGCCAGCGCATGCTGCCGACCTCGGGCGACGCCCTCTCGCGCGCGACCGTGGCGGCGGACGCCATCCCGGCGGCCTGGGCCGGCGACGGCGTGTTCGGCCTGCGGGCGGACGGTTACTCCTCCGACCCCCGGCTGAACAACCGGGGCGGCGAGATCATCGACGGCGTGCAGCAGGGCCTGTTCGTCAAGGTGTTCCAGGCGCTCGACGCGAACGGCGATCCGATCCCCGACACCTGGCTGATCATCCAGGACGTGAACGGCGCCAACGCCGACTACAACGACTCGATGTGGGTGATGCAGGGCGCGGCGCCGGTCGGCTCCGGCGCCCGGATCGCGGCGCCCGGGGCGCTGGTGTTCGACGACGACGAAGCGCCGGACGATCCCGGCCTGACGCGCAGCTTCACGCTCGCCAACCAGGGCGTCGCGGCCCTGACCATTTTCAGCGTTGTCCTCGAAGGCGCGGACGCCGCCGATTTCGAGATCGTCTCGGGCCTGAGCGCCGGGCAGACCATCGCCGCAGGCGCGTCGGCGACCGTCATGGTCCGGTTCACCGGCCCTGCCCTCGCCCTGGCCGAAGCGTCGCTTGCGATCGACTCCAGCGACGGCCCGGCGCGCATAGCGCTGAGCGCGCCACCGGATCTGACGCTGAAGGCGGGCGACGACGCCTTCGCGGCCAGCGCCGCCGCGCCGCTCGACGTGGACGCCGCGAACGGCCTGCTGGCCAACGACCGGCTGGGCGCGGGCGACGGGACGGTGATCGCCGTCAACGGCGTCGCGCCGGGCGAGGACGGCGCGATGACCGCGCGCGGCTCGGCGGGCGGGATGTTCACCATCGGCGCCGACGGGTCGCTGCGCTTCGATCCAGGCGACGATTTCACCGGACTGGCCGCCGACGCGGTCGTGGCGACCGAGGTGAGCTACGCCATCCGCGGCGCCGACGGCCTGATCGACAGCGCCTGGGTCACGGTCAGCGTCTCGGCTTCCGGCGGCGGCGGGACGGCGCCGCAGAACGGCCTGCTGGCCGAGTTCTTCGCGACGCCGGACGCCACTCAGCTCGCCCAGATCGACTTCAGCGCCGCCCCGGCGCATGTGGAGCGGGTCGCCGCCATCGACTTCGCCAGCACGCGCGGCGCGTTCTGGCAGGGCGGCCCGGCGGACAATTTCGCGGTGCGCCTCAGCGGCAAGTTCGAGACCCCGGGCGCGGGCGACTACACCTTCAGCCTCGCCGCGGACGACGGCGCCGCTCTTTATATCGACGGGCGGCTGGCCATCGACCATGACGGCGTTCACGCCGCGACCACCCGGACCGGCGTCGTCGCTCTGTCCGAGGGCGTCCACGACATCGAGCTGCGCTATTTCGAGCGCACGCTCGACGCCGCCCTGTCGCTGCGCTGGCAGGGGCCCGGGATCGCGGGAACGCAGCCGATGCAGTTCGGCGAACAGCAGGGCGCGACCACCGGGCGGGCCGAGTTCTACGCCCTGCCCGCAGGCGTGTCCGACCTGGATCAGGTGAACTTCAGCGGCAGACCGACCGCCGTGGACCAGATCCGCGAGGTCTCGATCGACGCGGCGCAGGGGGCGTTCTGGACGGGCGGCCCGGTCAACAACTTCGCCGCCCGCTTCACCGGCGACGTGCAGGTGGCGAGCAGCGGCGCCTATGAGTTCCTGCTGACCTCCGACGACGGATCGGAGCTGTTCATCGACGGCCAGCGGGTGATCGACAACGACTTCCTGCAGGCCGCGACGCAGCGCAGCGCCACGGTCGCCCTGAGCGCCGGGACGCATGCGGTGGAGGTGCGCTATTACGAGGCGGGCGGCTTCGCCTCGGTCGATCTCGACTGGCGCGGCCCCGACACCGGCGGCCAGCGCGCGCAGTTGCAATTCTCCGCCGACGCGGCGGCAGGCGACGCGCAGGCGGCGCGCCAGGTGGACGCGACCAGCGCCTTCTCGCTGATCGAGAACGCCGAAAACGTCGCGCTCGCCCTGCCGGCGCAGGACGACGACGGCGATCCGGTCACGATCGGCGCCATCGACCAGCCTGACCATGGCGTGGTCCGCATCGCGGCGAACGGCGTCGTCACCTACACGCCCGACGAGGGCTTTGCGGGCGCCGACAGCTTCCGCTGGTTCGGAGCCGACGCGGGCGGCGAGACCATGACCGGCCTCGTCACTCTGCGGGTGAAGCCCGCGCAGAACCAGCCGCAGACGGCGATCGACCCGAAGATCGCGCCGCAGATCGACCCGTCGGGCGACGCGCTGATCCTGCGCAAGGTGGCGACGCTGCCCGACGGCGAGGGCGGCGCCGCGCCGCGCATGGACAGCATCCTGTCCCACGACGGCGCGCTTTTCATCGGGACGGAAGGAACCCGCGCGGGCGAGAGCAAGATCTATCGCCTGACCGGCGACGGCGCGGGCGGCTACGACGCCGACCTGTGGTTCGACGTCGGCGCTGCGGTGTTCGGGGCCACGGGCCGCAACGTCAACAACAGCAACGCCCAGCATGGCGGTCTGCGCGGGATCGCCTTTCACCCGGACTTCGAGACCAACGGCAAGCTCTACACCGCGATCATGGAGGATCGCCCGGCGAACGCGACCGGCCATACCTATCTGAGCGACGCGGCGAACCCGGTGGTGGCCGACGGCGTGCTGCTGGAGTGGACCGCCGACCCGGCGACCGGCGAGATCGACCCGGCCAGCTATCGCGAGGTGTTCCGCATCGGGATGCCGGTGTTCGACCACTCGATGAAGCAGATCGCCTTCAACCCCTACGCCGAGCCGGGTGACGCGGATTACGGGCTGCTCTACATCGCCCATGGCGACGGCAGCGTGCAGTCAGCCATCGCGGGCGGCGGCCAGAACGCCGACGCGCTGGGCAAGATCCTGCGGGTGGACCCGCTCGCGGACGGCGACGCGCCCTACAGCGTGCCGGCCGACAACCCCTTCGTGGGCGACCCCGCCATGCTGGACGAGGTGTATGCGCTGGGGTTCCGCAACCCGCACACGATGGCGTTCGCCCGCGACGACGCAGGCGAAGTCCATCTGATCAACACCGGCGTCGGGCGCGACAACTTCGACGAGGTCAACATCGTCGAGGCGGGCGGCGACTATGGATGGTCGCAGCGCGAGGGACCGCTGGCGCACCTGCAGGACGGCGGCGGCGTACTGGACGGCGTCGCTCCGCTGCCCGCCGACGAGGCGTCATTCGACTTCATCTATCCAGCGGCGTTCTACGCCCATGACGGGGCGGAGGGGGCCGGCTTCACCGGACAGGCGATCGCGGGCGGCTTCGTGCTCGACAACGGCGGCGGTCTCGACGGGCGGTTCATCTTCGGCGACTTCGGATCGTCGGGGCGGGTGTTCTCGGTCGGCTTCGACGATCTGCTGGCCGCCGACACCCGCGTGCAGGCGGGCGAGACCGTGGCCGACGCGCTGTCCTGGGCCGAGCCGGGCGAGGTGCAGCTCTATCTCGACCACGACGGCGATCCGGCGACGCTGCCGGTGGCCTATGACAGCTTCTCGTCGCTGATCGGCAAGTCCCGCTCGGACTTCCGCTTCGGCGCGGGGCTGGACGGCGAGCTGGTGGTGATCAACAAGCGCGACGGGGCGGTGTATGTCGCCGACAACACGCTGCCCACCGACCACCCGTGGTTCCAGTCCGCCGACTTCACCGACAGCCTGCTGGGTTGAACAGGCGGGCGAAGGCCCCGCGCGGGGCCTTCGCCCGCGATTCAGTTTGCATCTGCCAAACGAAGTCCCGTAAGTTCTGCCGAGGGTAGAACAGCGTAAGGGTTTGCAGCGTGCGCAGGACAATGCCGCCGCCCGCGCGCCCCGGCGCCGCGCATTACGACGGCGTTCAGGCGCTGCGGTTTCTCGCGGCGCTGGCGGTGGTGCTGCTGCACGCCAATTTCTATGTTGGCCAGCGGCTGACCGATCAGCCGGTCAGCCTGTGGACCGGCGGCGCCTGGGGCGTCGATATCTTTTTTGTCATCAGCGGCTTCGTGATGGTCGTCTCGACGCAGACCCTGATCGGGAATCCGCGCGGCTGGCGCGTGTTCTTCATGCGCCGCGTCGTGCGGATCGCGCCGCTGTACTGGATCATCATGTCGCTGAAGGTCGTGCTGCTGCTGGCCCTGCCGTCGGCGCTGTTCAATAACCCGTTCGATCTGGAGCGCGTCGTCACCTCCTACTTCTTCATCCCCAGCCGAAATCCGGCCGGCATGATCGAGCCGATCCACGGCGTCGGCTGGACGCTGAATTTCGAGATGTTCTTCTACGCGATGTTCGCCGCCGCGATGTTCCTGCGCATCTCGGTGTTCCGCTTTGTCGGCCCGGTGCTGGCGTTCTGCGCGCTGATGTCGGTGCTGCGTGACGAGAAGACCTGGCCTGCGATAACCTTCTATTTCGACCCGATCGTGCTGGAGTTCTTCTGGGGCATGATCATCGCCCGTCTGGCGCTGCGCCATGCGCCGCCCCCCGCGGCGGGGCTGGCGCTGGCGGCGGCGGGTTTCGCGCTGATCCTCGGGCGCGATGCCGCCGGTCCGGTCGGGGAGGCGCTCGCCGTCGTCGGCGTCGGCCCCGCGCTGGCGGTCGCGGGCGTGGTGGTCATGGAGCCGTGGCTTTCCGGGCGAACGCCCCGGCCGCTGCTGGTGCTGGGCGACGCCTCCTACAGCATCTATCTGTTTCATCCGCTGGTGGCGCCGGTCGTGCCGGCGGTGTTCGCGAAGCTGGGCCTGATCGAACCCGACGCGGCTTTCGCGCTCGCCGCGATCTTTGCGATTTGCGCAAGCATGGTGGTGTATTACGGCGTCGAGATGCCGGTGCTGCGCTGGATGAAACGGGTGTTTTCCGTGTCGCTATCGGCGAAACCGCAAGCGGAGGTCGCGGCGCGCACCTGAGGCGCGCGGCGACCGGGGCGGCGCGACGGGCGCTTCGGTTTCACCGCTGTCCGGCTGGCGCGGACGGGGCTGCGGCGATGGAAGGATGACTAAAGACATGCGGATCAAGAGGCGGATGGCGGCGATGATGCTGACGGCGGCGCTTGCGGGCGCCGCGCCCGCCGCTGCGGCGGGCGCCGCCGACCCTGCGGCGTTCTTTGCGGAGAACTGCGCCGTCTGCCACGGCGCCGACGCGGGCGGCGTCGAGGGTCTCGGCCCGAACCTGACCGATGGCCGGTGGATATGGGGCGGCGACAGGACGACGGTGCGCGGGACCATCGCCTATGGCGTGCGCAACGGCGATGCGGCGGCGCGCGACGCCCGGATGCCCGCCTTTGGCGTCGAGGGTCTGCTTTATGACGACGAGATCGCGGCCATCGTGGCGGCGATCCTGTCCGCTGCAGGCGATCCCGGGACCGACGCCGAGGTTGCGGCGCAAGGGGCCGACCTCTACCTCGACCATTGCGCGATGTGCCATGGTGACGCGATGGAGGGCGGCTACATGCCCGGCGCCCCCGCGCTGACCGGCCCGAACTGGCTGTTCGGCGGGTCGGCGGCGGCGCTTTCGGCGCAAATCCACGACCCCGCCCATGGCGTCATGCCCGGCTGGCGGGACCAGCTGGGCGAGGCGGGCGTCGCGGCGATGGCGGACTATGTGCTGTCGTTGCGCGCCGCTCCCTGAAGGGCGACGCGCAAGCGCTCACAAGGCGGCGGCCTCTTCGGCGATGCGGCGCAGATAGGCGCCATAGCCGGTCTTGAGCAGCGGCTGGGCCAGCCGGCGCAGCTGGTCGCGGTCGATGAAGCCCATGCGAAAGGCGGTCTCCTCCGGACAGCCGATCTTCAGGCCCTGGCGACGCTCGATGGTGCGGACGAACTCCCCCGCCTCGATCAGGCTGTCGTGGGTGCCGGTGTCGAGCCAGGCGAAGCCGCGCCCCATCAGCTCCACCGACAGCGACCCCTCGTCGAGATACATCTGGATCAGCGACGTGATCTCGATCTCGCCGCGCGCCGAGGGCTTCACGGCGCGGGCGAATTCGGGCGCCCGGCCGTCGAAGAAATAGAGCCCGGTCACCGCATAGTCGGATTTCGGCTGCGCGGGCTTCTCCTCGATCGAGACCGCCCGGCCCTGGGCGTCGAAGGCGACGACGCCATAGCGCTCCGGATCGGCGACGCGGTAGCCGAACACCGTGCCGCCATCGGTCCGCGCGTCGGCGGCGGTCAGCATCGGCGGCAGGCCGTGGCCGTAATAGATGTTGTCGCCCAGCACCATCGCCGAGGCCGCGCCGCCGAGAAAATCGCCGGCCAGCAGATAGGCCTGCGCCAGCCCGTCCGGGCTGGGCTGCACGATCCAGGTGATCGAGAGGCCGAAATCGGCGCCATCGCCCAGCAGGCGCTGGAACTGCGCCTGGTCGTGGGGCGTGGTGATGATCGCGATGTCGCGGATCCCGGTCAGCATCAGCGCCGTCAGCGGATAATAGATCATCGGCTTGTCGTAGATCGGCATCAATTGCTTGGACACGGCGCGGGTGACGGGGTGCAGCCGCGTGCCGGAGCCGCCGGCGAGAATGATGCCTTTGCGCGCGGTCATGGGCGGTTTTCCTTCAACTCTTTCAGAACGGGTGCGAGAGACAGGCGCCAGTCGGGCTGCGAGACGCCGAAGACAGCGCGGATGCGGCTGCAATCCAGCACCGGCCGCAGCGGCCTGCGGGCGGGCAGAGGCCAGTCGGCGGTCTTGCTCGGCTCGATCCGCGGCTGCGACGCCCAGTCAGCCTGACGGAATATCTCACGGGTGAAATCGAGCATCGTCACCGCCGGGACGGCGGCGAAGTGAAAGACGCCGCTCGCGCCCTCGCCGCGCAGCCGGGCGCGGGCGACGCGCAGCAGCGCGTCGGCGATGTCGGCGGCCGCCGTCGGTCCGCTCACCTGATCGTCCACCACCTTGAGCACGGGCCGCGTCTCCGCTGCGCGCAGCATCGAGCGCACCCAGTTGGTCCCGTGCGCGGAGAACACCCGCGTGGCGCGCAGGATCACCGCCTGCGGATCGGCGGCGCGCACCGCCGCTTCGCCCGCCAGCTTGGAGCGGCCATAAGCCGACAGAGGCGCCGTGGGCGCATCCTCGCCGAGCGGCGCGTCGCCCTCGCCGTCGAACACGAAATCGGTGGAGATGTGCAGGAACGGCAGCCCGCGCGCGGCGCAGGCCTGCGCCATCGCCCCCGGCGACGCCGCGTTCACCACCGTCGCCCGCGCCTCCTCCGCCTCCGCGCCGTCCACATTGGTCCAGGCGGCGGCGTTGATCACCGCATCGGCGTCGCAGGAAGCGACGATGGCGGCGCAGGCGGCGGGGTCTTCGAGATTGGCCGCGTCGCGCGCCAGCGCCCGCACCGAAACCCCGTCGCCGTCGCGCCGCCGCAGCTCGGTGGCCACCTGTCCGGTAGCGCCAAAAACCATAATCCGCATTCCTTCGCTCCCCTCGTTCCCCTGCCTCACGCGCTTCGCCTGTCACGCCATGGCGGCGGTCGGGCGAAGAGACCGGCCCGGCGCGGGTCGGGCGGCGCGGCCGACGCCGGAGCGGCGCCAGTGGCGACGCCCAGAAGCACCCCTAACAGGATCAGCCCCTCGATCGCGATCGTCGGCGTGGTGGCCAGACACACGATCATGAATCCGGCCAGCGTTGCGACGACGACGCTGGCGAGCCGACGGTCCGGCAGTCGCAGCGCCCGCGCCAGCGTCGCGAGCAACAGCGCCAGCAGCGCTGTCAGCCCGATGGCGCCGGTTGCGTAGATCTCGTGAATATAGGCGTTGTGGGCATGAAGCCCGAGGTGGTGGGCCTTGCGCTCATAGGCGCCGTGGCCGAAGCCGAAAAGATGGACGACCGTATCGCCGTTGACGTAATCCGCCAGATACTTCGACCAGATGTACAGGCGGCTCGACAACAGCCGTTGTTCCTGAAAGGTCAGGGTCTCCGGCCTCGTGAAATCCATGTTGTTGAGCGCCAGCGCCTCGCCCAGCTCCGCAAAGCGTGCGGGCGGGTTGTAGATCAGCGCGGCGACGCCAATCCCGACGACCACCGCCGCCAGCACGCTCGCGCCGGGACGGAACCGGGCGGGGAATGCGGCGCGAAACACGCCGTAGCCGACCACCGCCGCCAGCGGCGGCAGCGCGAGGATCGTGGTGCGGTAATTGCCCAGAAGCAGCGCCGCGACCGCGAGCACGATGAAAAAGGGCGCGGCGAGCGGATGGCGCCAGCGGATCATCAGCGCCACCGCCAGTGCGCTATAGACCACGAAGGAGTAGATCGCTTCGTGGATGAAGCCGCCGCGATAGCTGACCGAGCCGTCGTGCAGCGTTTCCGCGCCATAGCCCACGGCGAAGGACAACAGACCCAGCAGCACCGGCATCGCGAAAGCCGGAAAGATCAGCCGCAGCGCGGCGTCACAGCCGAACAGGCGCGCCGCGCGCCGTAGCAGCAGCGCCACGATCAGCATGTACGTCCAGTTCAGCAGCGTCGCCACCGTCTGACCCGGCAAGCGGTTCAGCGCCCCGGAAAGCGCCACGAGGCCGAGATAGACGTAGAGCGGCGCCAGCGCGCGCAGCGTAAGTTGCCGCGCGTCCCCCGCCAGCAGCGCCGCGCCGCAGCCGATCACGCCGAGACTGGCGGCGGCGTTGATCGACAGCGGCCCCAAAACCGGGCTGGTCGTATAGTCGGCGAAGCTCGACGTCGCCATGCGCAGCCAGAGCGCCAGGCACAGAAACCGCGTCGGCGGATCGCGGACGTCGCGCAACAGCCACAGGATGAACCCGAGGCTGAGCGCGACGACCGTCAGGTTTATCAGGGGCCACAATCCGGCCATGCCGCCTCCCGTCCCGCAGGGTCAGCAGGGTTCTGAATCAGGATGCGTCACCCGCGATCCGGCGCGTCGCGATCGCCTGACCGGGGTACCCGAAAGAGGCGGCGACCGCGAGAGGAACGTTGGTCAGCACGAAGCCGTCCGGCCGGACGCCCAGCAGCGCCAGACGCTCCAGCGCCTCGCACACCGCGCCTTTCGGCGTATCGCCCCAGGCCACCGCCAGCACGAAGGCGTCGGCGTGCTGCGCCAGCATCGCGGCGTCAACGCTGCGCAGCACCGGCGGGGTCTGGATGATCACCACGTCGTGGCGCGCTCTCAGGCCGCTGATGATCGCGGCGGCGCCCGCTTCGGTCAGCGCGCCGCCCGCGGCCTCTGCGGCCTCGGCCAAACCCAGCACCGGGTAGCCCGCGGTCGCGTCCGGCGTAGCCGGGGCTGCGCCCGGACGCAACAGGACCGTGCGCGCGGACCGCGCCGATTGCGCCGCAAGACAGGCCGCCACATGATCTGCGCCCTCTCCCGGAAGGGCGGAGGCGATCATGACGACCCCGCCGCCCCGCCTGTCGTCAGCCTGACCATGCGCCGACAGCTGTTCGACAAGCAAAAGATGCAGGCCTCGGATCTCCTCCTGCGCGCGCGCGATGTCGGCGCGGGCGCGCGACCGCGCCGACGGCAGGGTGGCGAGATGCGGCAAACCGGTGAGCGCCGCGACCCGGCGCGCCGTCTTGAAGCCGTCGCGGCGCAGGTCGATCAGCAGCACGACGGCGCTGCCCACGGCCGCCGCCATAACAAAGGTCAGCAGCGTCAGCAAACTGCGGCGCGGCGCGCTGGGCACGGTCGGCGCCCAGGCGGGGGTCACGACGCGGGCGCTGACCTCGGCGAAAGAGCTGCTCTCGCGCGTTTCGGTCAGCCGGGTCAAAAAGGCCTGGTGGACTTGTTGCAGCGTGACGAGCCGCCGTTCCCTGGCGTTCAGCTCGCTGGTCAGGTCGTTCTTGCGCAGCAGCGCCTGCTCGAGTTCGGCGATGCGATCCTCGATTTCACCGGAAGACCGGGCGCCGGGCGCCGCGTTATCGAGGCGGACGGCGTCGCGCTGGGCGGTCAGATCGGCGATCTGGCGCGTGATCACCGCCTCGTCCGGCAGGCCGGACGCCGCGATCTCCGCCAGCACGCTGGTGACCGCGACCTCGGCGACGTCGATCTGGCGAAGCAGTTCCTCCAGGCGCCCTCTCAGCCAGTCGACGGTGTCCAGGCGCTCAAGGCGGCGGTTCTCGATCTCGAGCGCGATGTAGTTCTGCACGATCGAATCGGTGATGTCGGCGGCCCGCCCGGGGTTGCGGGAGGCGACGGAAACCTCCAGCAACGACGACAGACCGACCTGGCGCACGGTCAGCGCCGACGACAGCGCGCCTGTGGCGAGACCGCGGGGATCGGGTTTTCCCCTTTCGACGCCCGACAGCGTCGCGCGGATGATCGCCATGACCCGCGACACCAGGCCGGGCTTGGGTTGAAACTCGTCATACCGCGTCAGCCCCAGTTCATCGACAACGCGGCCGAGAACCCTTGACGACGACAGAACGGCGGCCTCGCCGACAATGTCGGCGTCAAACAGCGGCCTGCTGCCGCCGGCGCGGTTTTCCTCAAGAAAAGCGCCGCCGCTGCGCAGCAACTGGATTTGCGCCGTCGCCGTGTAGGTCGAGGGGATCGAGAGCAGGATCGCCGCCGCGATCATGGCGGCGACAAGCGCCGCCGCCAGAATCACCGGCGCCTTGCGCAGCAGCAGCGCGAACAGGCCGGGCACGCTGAAATATTCGGCGTCGCCGTCGGCGGCGCGCATCGGCTCGCTCGCCACACCTTGAGCCGGCCGGGATTTTTCAAGTCCGGCGTGTGGATCGTGTCGCGCAGGAAAATCTCGAAGCATGCATCACCCGTAGCCTTCGTCCAAACGCCCGACAGCGCCGCCGCGAACTCTTTCGTAAGACTATCTTTCTTATCCCTTGCGCAATACCTAACTGACCTGCCATGTCAAAACCTGAGAGTGATGCGTCCGGATGGTGACGGCGATGTCGAAGAACAACGCGATGTGCTGCGGCGGCGCGGACCGCGTAGCGCGCGCGCGCGCGTTGCGGACCGTCATGTTTGTCGCCGGACTGGCGCTTGCGGCGATCGGCGACCGGGCGGCGGCGGCCTATCTGCTCCAGCCGGGCGACATCGTCCGGGTTCTGGTCGTGGGCATGGCGGAACTGTCCGGCGCCGCGCCCATCGACAACGACGGCATGCTGAGGCTTCCGCAATTCACCCCCGTCGAGGCGGACGGCCGGACGGTCGAGGCGGTGCAGGAGGACCTGCGCCTCACGACGGCAGGCCGCCTCGTGCGCAGATTCGACGCCGCCGGAACGCCTGTCATGCTTTCGGTCGCAGGCAGCGAGATCTAC
>Ga0210036_1004584_pt1 | contig 12569 bp, 16 predicted proteins | sample CryGeymeta201515_FD_185469 | JGI IMG/M metagenome (GOLD analysis project Ga0210036, IMG submission 185469) | Groundwater microbial communities from Crystal Geyser aquifers in Utah, USA - Crystal Geyser metaG 2015-15 (SPAdes) (version 2) | ecosystem: Environmental > Aquatic > Deep subsurface >...
CTATCTCCAAGACTTGGATATATGAATCAAGGGGACCAAATTAAGCCCAGGTGGACTACGGCAGTTTACCTTGTCTCCTGTGATAGGACTCAGGAGTTAGGTGTTACTCTATTAGGTCGTGTGCCTAGCCTGCTCTGTATACACACACACACCACTAGTTTGCTCCTACTATTACCATAATATTCAATATTTACTCTAATATTCATGTAGTCTCCACACTAGCTTTTTACGCTCGCGCCAACTCATCATTCCGTACTTCTCGTACTCATTACGTTGTTATCGTCGTAGTATCGTATTCATCGTACTTTACACTTCCATCGTCAGCAGTCAGCAACTCATCATTATTACAAATTACAAACAGTGCATCCATCTATTTCCATGCTGACTACTCGACAATAATTTGTCATAATTTTATTATCAAATTCCCAGTACTGCTTTTATTTCCAACCGAACCATGATGATAGGCAACAACCGTCGCAGTACACGACTCCGTACTACCACTGCTGTCGATGAACTAGAGCTTCCAACGAAACTGCCAAACAAAGAACACAACAATATTGCAGGAGCAGCCGAAAAGAGTACGATTGCTGTTGAAACTTCTAATACTGATACTAATACTAATACTAATAGTACTACTTCTACTATTTTTGAAGATCGTCAATTTGAATTCGAAGGAAAGATTTACGATACCTATCAGGATATGGTCAATGCCAAGCGCAAAAGAAACGAAGAATACTTGAAACAAAATGGTCTTTGGAAGATTGGTGAAAAAATGCGTCAAGAAAGAACAACAGCAACAAATAATAATAATAATAACAATAAGGGATTGAAAAAACGCAAAGTTACAGCAGTGGAGGCGACGACTAATAACCCAACGAGAAGAAAGTCAAATCGATTGGCTGGTACTCCTTCGGATGGACGATTTGTACAAGAAGAACGAGGAGGAGCTTTCGTTATTGCTGCTGCCAACACAACATTGTTGAAGAACACGGACGGAAGCAATGCGATGACAACCGAACGTGCTGCTGATGCTGCTACAGAGATTGGAGTGTCACTAAATCTTGAAGAAGCCATGCATTTGTGCGATGCCAAGTGGGTACATGAATCGTCCGTGAATGATGCCAAAACATTTTGTACAGAAATCTTGCAAGCATCAGCATTGCAACAAGAAACGAATCTCATCAAAACTACTAGTACAGCAAAAGATATCAACAACAACAGCAACAATAACAACAAGGCCAGGGATAAAAGTCCAACGTCGGTAATGGTTACGACCAACAACAATAAAAACAGAAGCGACGATGATGATAGTAAATCGATGACAATGATTCAAACTCAAATTGATGCCTTATCATTAGACAATGAGGATATGGTAGCCAAGGTAACACCGAATCGTATCTACAGTGTTGCAGTTCATCCCTCCAAGAATCATTTGGTCGTGTGTGCTGGAGATAAGAATGGTTATGTTGGATTGTGGAATGTCAACCATCATAATTCATCTGCTGCTACTGCTGCTGCTACTGCTACTGCTACTGATGCTACTACTGAACATGCTGCTACTGCTTCTGATGGTAGGAATGCCATGGATGGTGTTTATTTGTTCCGTCCTCACACTGGCCCTGTCAGCATGTTGAATTGGATTAAAGGAGGAGCGGGTATGATATCCTCGTCGTACGATGGTACGGTACGGTATTTTGATGTCGAACACGAACGATTTGATCAAGTATTTGCGATCAATTATGATGAATACAGTGATAAATTTTACACGCAATATTTGGAATTGGATCATCGGTCTGCAACACAAGATGCCTTCTTCCTATCGACGTCGATTGGTTCAGTCTTGCACATTGATCGTCGTATGGGAGGCGCGCTAGCAGTGAGAAGCAGTCGAACCAATAGTATTATTGGTGACAGCAACGGCTCTGGCGGTGGCGGTGGCGGTGGCGTCACCTTTCATGCTTCACTGAGCGACAAAAAGATTAATTCGGTCAGGTATGTACGAGAGTTTTCTACAAGCTTTGTGTCAGTCTTGATCATGTTTGTTGTTTTATACAAAGAGTTCAACTCCTTCTAATTTCCAATTGAATTCTGGTCTGTAGCTTGCACCGAGATGGGTACTGCCTAGCGACTGCCGGTCTCGACCGCACTGTGAAATTTTGGGACCTGCGCAAATTTGGTGGCCCCAAAAGCGGAAGTAAACGAAGCTCGTCTTCGCTATCAACATCATTGGAACCAACAGAACCCAAGGGTGCTCTTCTCGGCGAGCATTTCAATACTTTGTCGGTCAATAGTGCGATCTTTTCTCCTTCTGGTGAATACATGGTGGCCACCAACATGAACAATGTTTTGAACGTTTACCACCAGGCTCACTTGAAAGTCACAGCTTCAACTGGAAAGAATGCAGGCACAACCATTGTAAAACCAAAGTATGCCATTCGTCATGACAACCAAACAGGTCGATGGTTGTCGACGTTCATGGCAAACTGGCACCCCGAGCTCGATATTTTCTGCGTGGGAAGCAAGGACAAGCCACGGGCCATGGATATTTTTGATGGTGCTACCGGCGAGCATCTCAGAGCAGTGAAAGGAGAGGCCTTGACGGCAGTGGCAAGTCGTTGCGCCTTTCACCCGTCTGCCAACAAAATTATTCTTGTGGGGGGAAATTCCAGCGGTCGTGTGACCGTTGCTCAATAAATTTTATTTGTTTGTCTTCTTGCGATTTTGCATTCGCCGGGAGTTTATACCTCATAGGTAACGATCCCAGGAGATGCCATACAGTAGGCTATATTGTAACTTATCTTTTTTTACAATTTTAACACCAAAGGCTGGTTTTTCTGTGCGCTCATGTTAAATCAAAAAGGCATAATCACCGAGACGTCCCAATGAGAAGATTAGCAAAGTTACTTCATTTCGAGCTCCGTTCAAGCCATAATTACCAGAAGTTGAGCTCACAACATAATATGAAAATTTGCGATTTACTGATTCTTATTATATGTAGTATATAAAGTGGTACTGGTGGTAGCCGCCCGTCATAACTCCTGCGTTTAGTTGGTGGTAGGCCTGGACCACCTGCGGACCGCCTTGGGTTCACATCCGCCCAAGTATTGGGTAGGCTGATCCCAAGTGGCGCTCGTGCGCTTCGGTGCAGTATCGCTGGCCTCCTTTGGTGGTGGTGTCCAACGTTTGATGGGAGCAGGCTCACATCCTCCAAGGAAATCATCGGGTTGATCCCAGGTGCGACTCATGCGCTTGGGTGGTTCCACTGGATCTTCCTTCGGGGGAGGAGTCCAACGCTTGATAGGCTTAGGCTCGCTTCCGGGGAGATAATCGTCATTAGCATATGCAGAGGCCCCATGTGTGGCTGGCTCGGAAGTAGCTTCCCCCTCTTCTCCCATCTCGGACTCCGTGACTTCCTGTTCGGATTCTGCTTCGTGGGCAATCTCTCCGAAGCTATGGTCGAAATCACCGCTGGAGGAGTTGGCAGTCTTCTCCGTGGTGTCCTCCATAGGCTTGTCGGCCTTGTAGACATCGAGGCCCTTGCTGGATGATCCTCCCATGAAATCAACGGGCTTCTTTGAAGGCTTGAGGAGAGCCTCGAGAGAAAATTCCTCATCTTTGGGCTGCAACCAACTGGCACGCAACTTCGTGCGAGGAGCCTTGTTCTTGATTTCACATCCCCCGATAAAATCGGATGGGTTTTCGTAAGAACTAACTGCCTTGATAGACGTCATATTGATTTTGTTTTCTTTTTTGTTTCTTTCTTGAGGTTGTCAATTCGATTTTGTGAGACGAAAAGATATGCAAAAGATGAAAGACACCAAAACGAAAACGATGCGATTCCGGAAGGTATGTTGGCAAGACAAAAAGTGAGGGTATCACGGATATTTCCAAGAAAGATCACACGACTGATTATTTATGGGTCAAGATGTCTTATCTTGCTTCGTGACACCCCTGTTGTAATGTTAGGGTTACTGCACCTCAGGTCGAAATAGTAGTTTTGTCGACACCAGATACTACTACTAGTAGTAGTAATCATAGCTAGCAGTAGCAGAAGGCTACTGATACAGTAGACTTACTACTGCCTCCTCCTCTCTATTGCAGTGCTGTACTCTAGCTACTAGTACTAATACCACTAGCTAGTAGAGGGTCCACTATTACTAGTCCATGTCCGTTTGCAAGCTAAGGGCTACAATATACAGAAGTTATGTAAGAAGAGAGGAATAAAAAATGTGTTGGTACTCAGGACGAGTGTAGACGATTTTGTGTCAGCATTTTTCATGCTACAGCTTCATCAAATACTCATGTGTCAGAAATTTTCTCTCTGTTGCTCTAGTCATGCTATTTCAATGCTGTGCCTTTCTGATTCTCTCCTAAAACGAGTTTCATTTAATTCAAAACGGAATTCGCGACGCAGATCGCTTTTTGAGTACTCCGAGTACGTCTATTCACAGTGCATTCCATTCCATTCCATGATCTTGACAAAGAAAACGCCGACCGAAAACTCGAAAATATGCCGACTTTTAATAATCGTAACTAGGGAACTTGCTATGGCCTGTTCAAAATCATCCAGTTCAAAAACTCCCAAGGCATTGGTTTTTCTTGATTGTTGCACGAGTGTCCGTAAAAAAACTTGCATGACAAAACAAAAGCTTCGCTCCATTTGCGCATCCGAAAATACCAATCACTTCTCGTGGAAAATTCATGAAATAGCTCTACTTGCGTTGCCCACTCTTCTTGCGTTGAGAAGCTCGTTCCTGTGCGGCTTCCAGCACATTTTTGGCGACGTACCCCTCCCCAAAAGTGAAACCAATAGGAACTGCCTCTAATTGTTCAATGTAATCTTGGTCCATTCGAAAATCTTTGGCGCCCTGGATGATAATGTTTCGGTAGGCTTTGCTGGGTGGAATGTCTCGTTTCAAAAAGGGATTATTGGTTACCAATGTACAGGCCTTGACTGTATTGGATACTTTTGCCGATTCCGAGAGGGCGCGACGACCAGCATTCTCGCCATCCCCTTGATATGGCACCACATCCACGACTTTCCACTGGTATCCAAAGGGCACTCCCTCCGACATGGATATTCGTGCAAAATCTTGTGGTGTCAAGGTATACATGACGCCATGAACCACGTCTTGGCTTGACGCCTCGACACAGGCCCACGACGGTTCGACCGCTGGGATGCCAGGAATGTTAAATCTCAACTTGTGTCCATCGAGAATCGCAGCTGTGCATTTGACACACTGAATCTCTCGTAGATCTGTCATAGTTGGAGAGTATACGTTGGACCCATAGGCAAAGTAATTGAATGTCAATGCTTCGGTGGATTGTAGATTTTGTAGTAGTTGTTGTTGTAGAAGGAGGAGGAGGCAGGATGCAATAAAACCCCAGCGTGGCATCACGCAAGAAATACTTTTCGGTTGCGGCATAGTCAAAGTCCGCCTTCTTCGGCAAATAATGAAGGACTCTAATATTTTGGCATCGCAACGGTGCTCGTCGACAGATTGCTGAAGTAACAAGGTTGCTGAATGCTGAATGCTGAAGTACTCTAATACGTACGTTTATTATTAGGACATAATTTATTTATTTTCGTCGCTCGTAGTGAGTCACATCCATGGATGAAAATCCATCGCCACCAAAAGTTTTCTTAAGATCAGGGATTGGAAATTGGCAGCTGGCGTCGATGCGATCTCCCAAGGCGAACAAACTAATGGTCGCGCGATCTTACCGCGCGATTTTACATACGGAAAACGTAACGGATAATCCTTATAAACACCTCATCGTCATCGCTCTCGCTGATGAAGCTCTTTCTTCTTCTTTGGCTCAAATATTACCGTAGCTACTCGAGTAGCTAGTACGAAGCCAGTAGTACCATACTACGCATTCCGTCAACTACGCGAATCTAAAGACACATTAAGTTAATAAAAGAAGAAAACAATAACAAGATGGCCAAGGGACCTAACGAAAAGAAAGGAGCCAAGATCTTCAAGGTCAAGTGCTCGCAATGTCATACCGTTGAAGAAGGAGGAGCTCACAAGCAAGGACCGAATCTGTACGGTTTCTTCGGCCGCCAATCCGGACAGGCCGATGGATACTCTTACTCTAGTGCCAACAAGAAGTCTGGTATCACCTGGGGTGAAGATACTCTTTTTGAATACCTCGAGAACCCAAAGAAGTATATTAAGGTATGTCTTTCATCAACATTTGTTGTCAACTTTTCCTCGGCGTCCCTTCTTGTTATGCTACCGGTCGTGATTATCACGGGTTGGTGCTGATGACTTATGACGATGTTATCCAACGAAAAAAGAGTATAAGTATGCCACTGTTAGTTTCGGATGACGAAGTGATGGAGTTGTATTCGTCAAATTTCAAAATGAGCATTATTTCGAGAAATAGTTTACTCCCAAGGTTTCAAAACGTTTTACGTTTATCTCACAATTTTCATTATTATCACTCTTCAAAATCACAGGGAACCAAGATGGTGTTTGCTGGACTTAAAAAGCCCAAGGATCGTGAGGACCTTATTGCTTACTTGAAGAAGGAATGCACTGCTGCTTAAAAAATGTCCAACAAAACGTACCGTGTAATATTCGATATGGACGAGAAAAAGATCATCGGATGAAGAATAGGAGGCACGGGTCTTGTCCCAAACTTTTTCTTCTCTCTAATCTCACGATTTAGACATTTATTTTTTATATGGCTTCAGAAACTCGGTGTCCATTCCCTGCAACCAATTTCATTTGGCAAAGAATTGGAAGCGTTGGCGACAACAAAATAATTTTTTATTTAATGGATTTGGTTGCGTTACATACGGACGCTATGCAAGTACCTTTTATTATTATTTTTGAGCGCAAGTGATGTATAAACATCTCTGGAAACAATGAATATCGGCTTTCTGGAATCCATTTTGTTTGTGGTCGTTTGAAAAAGTGGCACGGAGCATTTACTGATGACTCAAGTCAGTACCTTTCATGTTCAGGAGGTTTTTCTCTCTTCTGTGGTTTGTAATAGGGACCATCATTTCATCCTAGACCCTATTCTAGAAAGCCAAAGATTTTCTCCAGAGAAGACGCATGAGTGATTCATTCGTATTTTCCTTATTATTTAGGTTGCATGAATCATCCTGTCTAGGCAGTGGCTCTTGCGCGAGAGATCGAGTTTCTTGTCTCGTTGGATTTTGTAACATTGCATTCGGTAAATCAATATAATGTATTGAATTTCATAGCTTTGCTGGACAAACTGAATTTTGCCGGACTTGAAGCGTGCCAGGTAGTGCTTTGTCAAGGCGATATTTTACGACAAACTGTAGCCGCAAAACCTTCATCAGCACAGCTGTTCCAGCCGAAGGTGAAAAAAAAAAAAATAGAACAGGATGGGTATTTTCTTTGCACAACATTTTTCTTCTAGCTATGAAGAAGAAAAAAATGAAAAAAGGACTTTCAGAGATCAGATGCTCCATTGCAACCCTGGTGCTCTGCTAATAACACATGCTACAATACTCTTCCATTATTTTTCAGACTAGTAGTCTAGTTAGCAAGCCTTGAGATGAGTTCTGCACGCTGCCAGTACACTAGCTACTGTGAAACAATCCCACTTGTTATTAGAATGAGTTTCCCTCCCCCCCCAGGCATTCAAAGATGCGCGATGAGCTGGTTAACCCGGATGTTTCCAAGGATCGGAAGGAATTGCTTCAACCTTCAACAAGCAAATCTCACAGAATCATCATGCAATCACTTGTCTACTAGTAGCACTAGCTAGGAGTACTAGTAGCTCGTAATACTGGTACTTCTCTCGTGAACGATAACCAATTATAACGAAGCAGCGATGTCTTCTCTTCTAATAATGAACTTCCCAACTCCTCGCAATAGCTAACCTAGCTAGCTAGGAGTAGCTATTTGGAAAACGAGGATTTAGTTTTATGATATTAAGTTAGGTAGAGTTAATCTGCTCTTCTACTGGTCGAGCATGATGACAATGTCCTTCTTTTCATCCCTGCTTTTACTGGTTGGCTGTTGTTCTCAGGCGAAGGCATTTACTACGCTTGCTGCTACTGCAAGAATTTCTGGCCAAAGGACGACAACTGTCCATGTAGCTACTGATATTACTACTCCTATTGACGATGCTCCCATCACGCAAGATTCCCAGTCTCGTCCTCCCCGGGAGCAGCGTCGGATTCTCGGTTCACAAGAAAACCTGATGCTCCCTCGACAGTACTCACCTGGTAAGGATGTCTTTCCTCAAATGAACCACGTTTGTGTGGCTGTCTTGTCTTCGACTCCTTCGGAACAGGTATTGCGTCAAGCTATCGATGAGACCATGGCCGCTCATCCTTTCTTGCGCTGTAAGATTGATGGCGATGGAGAACCGGACGAACGTATTGATCTCTTCCAGATGGTACGAAAGGGAGAACCGAATCCCTGCACCTTTTCGTCGAATGGACCTGGCCAGTTCACATCTAGGGATGTTTTGCAAGTCATAGATGTCCTCAATGATGACGATCGTGTGGCGTTGTATGCATCTTGGAAAACAACGTTTAGCAACGACATTGATGACGGTTCGTGGTGTAATTCCCAAAAGGGTCCCCTGTGGAAGGTCGAATGGCACCGTACCAACGAAGATGTCACTGACAAATCTTGCGCTTTGGTATTTTCCTTCAATCATGCCATTTCGGATCAGAGCAGTACCAATCGCTTGGTCGATATGATTCTGGGAAATATGGCTGCCATTGAACGAGACGGCTCTGTTCAAAACAAACCAGTCGAGCAACACATGCCCGTCTCGGTCGAAGAATCCGTTTTGGGATTGAATAAGCGCTGGGCCGATGTAGAACTGAAAGGTGTAACACCAGGAACCATTGCCTATGTAGCGGGAAAAGCTGCGGAAGGGTTCAAGACGCCTGTTATCTTGCCAGATTCTGAGGATAACGGCAGCTCGATATTGGGCGCCCTTAGTATCATTACAGGCAAGGCTGCCGGTGGGGAAGACGAAGGCAACGAGACACGCAGGTCAGCGCTACAGTTTCGGACCCTAAGCTCGGATACTGTGATAGCACTGTTGGCCAAGTGCCGGGAAAATTCCGTCTCCATTTCGAATGCGTTGACTGCCGCCATGACCTTGACGTCGACCGATTTTGTTGCCGGAGGCTTACCGTCCAACAAGAGTCGTAATTACAAGATCTTACAGTCGTTAGATCTTAGGCGATTTGGAGCTCAATTGGATAAGGGAGAGACATTTGGATGTCTGGCGGGAAGTATGGATTTGATTTATGGACCACTTGCGGATCATGCAGGCGAAGCTCTGCGTCGCGATCCTAATCCACAACGCGTCGACGAGTTTTGGAAACTGGCACAGAGCGGACTGGACCAAACCAATGCCTTTGTGGCATCCGATGGACCTAAGCATGCTATGCGTGTCTTTGATTTTGCCATGACCGTGGCTGATTTGAACAACTTGGTTTACCTGACGGCGCAGTCCAAAGACAGCAAGGGTCGAGCATACAGTGCTGGTGTCACCAACAATGGTGTCTACGAGCGACAAGAAGCCTTTCAAAGAAAAGATGACGAGCGACGACCATGGTTGCGATCCCAACATGGACGCTACAAGATTGAAGATCTCTTTTATGGAGTATCACACGCCAGATCTGGTTGCTTATATCAGTTGTCATGCTTGACCATTGGAGGAGAAATGAAGCTGACCTTTCATCCTGCCATGCCTATTGTCAGTGAAGAAACAAATGCAGAATTTGCCGATGCCTTTGTGGAAATGATCGAGACTATTATTTGTGAGCAGTAAGTTTACACTCAAGCAACTTCCAATATTACAACGACGAGTGAAAGAGGCGCTATTTTATATTCTATATGCTGGCAAGTCTGGAGTGTGGTAACAATACTATGAAAATGGAGTCAAGGATCTTTTGGTTTTGGTCTTGTCGAATCAGGATGAAAAAAGGATTTTAGGATACAGCGACGGCTTGCCAAAATAGTTGGATGACGTTTGGCGTGAAAGCGGGCTGATGAAATGAATATTAACTTGACTTGGAGGTATGCAAGGTCTACGCCATACTCTTTCTGAGTAACCACATGCCAACATGTCCGGGTACCAAATTCTTGTATTGTGGTTGATAGAATCCTCTTTGTGTTCCCAGTTGCTTGTGGATGTTCTTCTGGTACTCGATTACATAAGGCTCTCCAGCCAGCATGCTCTCGCTTGGCTGATACTCGGAACTAATATCAATGACGGCAAGTACGCCGCCAGGACTCAACAAACGACGAGCCTCTTCCAGTATTCGCTGGCGGCCTTTCTTGGGAGCTTCGTGGAATGCATACATGATGGTGACCACGTCAAAGGATCCATTCTCGAAAGGTGTACTCTCGGCGTTTCCTCTAAGGAAACTTGTTGATAGGATATTTCGCGCACCCGCCTTGATTTTTTTGCCCTGATTCTTGAAAACATTCTCTACCATGGGACCGAGGTGACAAACGTGTGCAGAAATGAATCGAGCCATAGCCAGCATCTGAGGTGACGTATCAACACCAACAACCTTTTCAGCATCCGGAAAAGCATAGGTCAAAGCTCGGGTAGAGAAGCCAACGCCACAGCAAAGATCGATAATTTTGGCCTTTTCCTTGCAGTACTTGGTTCGCAATTCTTCTGCAACCATGGCTCGAATATCGACACCTTCGTAAGCAATGTTATCAATCATCTTGGTGGAAATGGGTGCAAGGGCAGCGTGCAACTTTGGAAAATGATTTATGGAAGAAGACATGTCAGTTACCTGTGAATATTATTCTCAACAATACACACGCACGCAAAACATAACGACGTACCGCTCCCATAATGCCTTGATTACCCAAAGTGTGGATACGAGAATCGTACCAGTACTCCTCTTCGTTCTGGTTGTCAACTCCCCACTTCTTGTGTTTGACAGTATGAGCGGGGATGGTCGAGGCCATTTCAGATTTGGACGCCGCCTTGTTATCCTTGCTGGTTGTCTTTGGTTCGGTGACAACAGCAGAGCTTTTCTTAGGTGTAATATTGGCAGACTCAACCGCACGTTGTATGGCAACATCGAAGGAGCCTTGGAGATCCTTGACTTGCTGATGTGGCACGAAGGCCACACCAGGGAGTGTAAGAGACAGGACGGCGGATGAAATAATCAACAAATTCGAAAACTGCATCTTGCTCAAATTGCCGGAAAGGACTTGTAGATAAAGCAATGGATGGATGAGCAATTCTTCGGTTAGATAATTCTGAAGCATTCAATTCTTTTCCAGTCACCGAACATGCAAATCATCCCAGATGTCCCTTAGAGAACCAGGCCGTGCCGCGACCGACAAGTTTAATTAAGTATACACCCGTTGATGTATAGTTTACTCACCTGATATTATAGATTAACTTTTTTAAAGTTATCAAAAAGTTGATGTTAATGTGATTGACAATGACAGAAAATGAAAATAAATGTCTTCTATCATTATTTCTAATTTCTAGTGCACTGGCTGGCATTGGAAATTAGAAGAGAACTCTTTTTTTCTGGGAATTTTGATGCCTTGCTTCGAAAGTCATGATGGGCCAAACATGCCGTTACACATTGTTTTTGTTCTTCGGAAATGCTACCAAGTACTCGGCTAATAGTAGTAGTGGTACCAGGTAGACATTTAGTAGAGACATGCTGGCTGCTGCTGATCGTCGCTGCCACCGCAAATTGGACCCCGATGGCATCTGACACCAACTTCGAGAGAAATTAACAGAAATTTTCTTACTTGCACGTCATCAATATTTTTAGTATTTTTAGTATTACTACTAGAGTCTACTCTAGTATTTTTGATTACGATGCTGCTGACACGTATGGGTGCCACAGCTCTGATTTCCAAAATTCCGACTGAATCAGATTTTGCTGGTTGTTACGGTACTACTGCTCCCAGTACCGTGCCGTACTGTGGAGAACACAACTTATCACTCTTGAACATGAGTACCGGATTATTAAATCAATGGGTGATAGCATCATGTCACCAAATCTCGAGAATACACAGAGAAAAGATGGCCAGGGGGCAATGTTTACGGATATTATAAATTTCTTTTTCTTTCTACACCATTAGTAGTAGCTAGTTTTACTTTTTCTATCGACAAGCCCCAAAAGGGGGCTTCACGCTAGTAGCTCTGTCGCCGCCTTTATCCAGCAAGGAAATGTCAAGACAGTGTCAACAAAAGATGCATTTACAATTAGCTACAGTACATGCCTTGACAATTATTTATGGTTTCTCCTCCCCTGGTAGGTTCCCGGTCGATCACGAGGTGGCCGCTCGTTTATTTTTAGTTTCGAAGACTCAGGAGGAGCGGCGGCACAAGCGGTTTAACTTATTTCTCGCGGACTCTTCCTCCTGTAATAAGCAGACGTATTTCAATGATATTGTGGCTTGCTCGCTTGTCTGTCTGCTTGCCTGCTGCGTGCTGACACCAGCATCAACAGGCCACGAAAGTGCATGGAAGAACGATGACCTACTGTAAAACAATGACCTACAGTTTTCAGCCAACAATGTCAGCGACGTAGCCAACCCCCCCCCCCCCCCCCCCCC
>Ga0210036_1004603_pt1 | contig 12531 bp, 16 predicted proteins | sample CryGeymeta201515_FD_185469 | JGI IMG/M metagenome (GOLD analysis project Ga0210036, IMG submission 185469) | Groundwater microbial communities from Crystal Geyser aquifers in Utah, USA - Crystal Geyser metaG 2015-15 (SPAdes) (version 2) | ecosystem: Environmental > Aquatic > Deep subsurface >...
GCATTCAGATCGGGGAAGCCAATATTGCAGTCATGCTTTTCAAAAGCTCCTCGAAATGAACGGCATGATTAGCAGCATGAGCCGGAAAGGTGATTGCTGGGATAACGCAGTGGCTGAAAGTTTCTTTGGCAGCCTGAAAACAGAACGGGTATTTTTCACAAATTACAATACCAGGAACGAAGCCAGGACAGACATCGTTGACTACATCGAGATGTTCTATAATAGTAAACGGCGTCATTCTTATCTTGGATATCTGAGTCCCAGGGAGTACGAGCGTATGTGGCTTTTAAGAAAGGCCGCTTAAATAAGTGTCCATTTTTACTTGACCACCTCAGTTGTTGCCTTCCCCAAGGGGAGAGTCTCTATAGATATGTTTGCTATGTCCTCCAAAGACAACTTCTTGCTGGCATCTAGGATTTCGACACCGATGATGTGGCCCTCTTTGTCCACATCCACGGTCACACCTTTTTCGATGTCAATGTTGTCATCCACGTATGCTTCACGAAGCTGGATATACAGGGCATCGGCTTCTGGATCATATTCTATCTTCAAGATTAATCACCTCCATCCTTTTTTCTTCTTCACAGCGGTTATCACAAGGAGTGCGTCCGTCTCTTCCTTGTATGTGACCCGAAGGTACTTGTCAGATGTTTTGATCCATGCGTTCGATCTTCCTTCCACGGGAGATTCTATATGCTCAGGTTTCTCTACGGCCAATTCTATTTCTTGCTCCGAGATCCTATGCCAGCGCATCCGATTCTTGGCATGCCTGGTGTATTTAATTGGTTTCATTAGCAAAATACTAACACAGGAAGATTTTCATTTGCAAGGTAAAATTGCGGACGAGACTGATGGGGACGGTTCCGGAAAAGAACATGATACCGAAACCGGGCTTTATTATTACGGAGCCAGATATTACGACCCTGCAATAGGGCGGTTTATCTCCGTGGACCCGGCGGGGGGTAAGCCTGATGCACCCCAGACCTGGAACCGGTATGTCTATACGCTGAACAATCCGTATAAGTATGTGGATCCGGATGGGAGAGATGTCTGGCTCGTTTTCAGAAGTCTTAAGGCCCCTTTGGGTCAGGTCGGTGTTCATTCTTTTATCGAGTACGTTCCTGACAACCCAAATGATCTCGGTGGAAACAAGAGATGGGTTACAGGCGGGTACAAGAAGAATGGGAAATTGATTTTAGAAATCAATAATAAGGACGACTTAAACTGGAAGGGCGAACTAAAAGGAAGAGTGCTGATTCCGACACCGGAAGGGAAAACAGATACGCAACATATCGTGGACACAATGCGGGCATATTACAGGTACGAGTCCGGTAGTCGAGATTGGGCATTCCGGCCTGAAATCGAAGACAACGAAGGCAATTGCAATAATATCGCCACTGGTGCACTCGTTGGCGGTGGCGCCCCAATTGAATCGATCAGGGGGCTTGACCCGTCTGGCATAAACTGGGGGCTTGGAGAACCGCTTCCCGAAATGCTTAAGCCTGTGAGCTCTCGATTCCCAGAAATGACCAAATAGGGAAGGATCTTGAAGAATGGAAACTTTGATAGATTATTTGATAATGTACATGTTCTATTTGGCCTCAGCCTTGCCATTGACTGCCGTGATTTTTCTGATTTTCCGTTTAGTGTTGAAAGCGAAGGTCTGGTATTTCACAGACTTGGTTGGTGTGTTCATTCCAGGTGCACTCTGGGTGGCATTGTATGAACAGGAATTGATTGGGGTTTTTCGGGACTTGAGCCATTCAAAGGGTATGGGTAACCTCATTGTCGAGCAGGGAGGATTAGGCATTGTCTATAGTTTGCTTTTTCTTTTACGGTCTATAACCGGGAGAAAATACCCCGGCTATTCAAAAGGAATTTCCCTTTTGGGTCTTCTAATGATGGTCTTAATGACAGTTGCGATATATGTATTTACGCCGGGTCTTCCGGAATGAGAACCTCAACCCAACTGAAGCCAGACCAACACATTTTACAAGGCTGGCCCAAGAATTTGAGGACCGAAGGACGAGGAAATAATTTGTAGTTATTTGAGATAGAAAGGGAATATAAGGACCGTCCCCGCATAGGGTAGAGGAGGAGCCGATGTTGAAGAGGATCAGTTTTCTCTGCATTTTATCTTGTTTATTGATACTGCCGAGAGCCACATGCAGCCCAACCTACGCGAGCTTTTTTATGTTGCAATGATTTTGAGGAATTTGGAAACGGAGAGAATCGTGATATCAAACCTTGATAAGAACTTCTCAATATTAGGATCAGCTTTGATGTCATCATCTCTTGTGACCAGATATTGCACTCGACTTTTAACTGCTGTTTCAAGGATCAGGTCATCCTCTTTGTCTCGGCAGATGTTAACGTCTCCGGAAACAAGAACATACTCGGCACGTTCTTCGATTAATAGCAGGAGTTCCCGAATGTCAGTAGCGGTCACACCATATTTGTTTCTGAACCTCGGTCGTGAAAGGACGTCGGCAATCTCTTCAAGCATGGGTTCGGAGATGACTGCGGTAAATAGCCCCTGTTCAAAAGAGGATCTTAATAAGGCGGGATATCCGGAAGGGTTGAGTAAGGCAGAGATCCAGATGTTGGTATCAATCACTGCCCTAACGGTCACGTTTTTCCTTCCTGCCCTCTTTAATGGTTTGAGTGATGTCTGCTTCTATCTCTTCACTTTTGTATTGAGCAGTCTTCTTGTGTATTTTCTCGATGATGCGGTGAAATCTTTTTTGCCATTCGTCTTTGGAAAGGACTCGAATCTCAACTTTTTCGTGCTCTTTGATGTTGATCTTTTCCAACGGCTTAAACACGCCGTTTTCAAATATGGCATTGATGATCTTGCCCATTCAAAACACCTCCTTATAATTAAATTTAGAGTAACTAAAGTGAGGAATGAAGTCAAGCAGGAATTTGAAAGTGTCAAGCCAAAGTAGAAATGTCCTATTGTTACCAAAATAGAAATGTCCGGTTTTAGGAGCGGAAGGGAGAAGATCAATGTCCCCCTTGCCGCTCGTAGTGATTTTCTGTTTGAAATGCATATCAGGCATCTTTTGTTCAAAAACGACTTCGTAGGATCGCCGTATTTGAGTTTTTGGGAGATGATCCATACCTAAGTACCACCCTCCCAATGAGAGAATCGCCCTTCCGAGCCGGATCGGTTCGCCTCTTGAAAGGCATGGCGTATCGGTTTATACGGCAGCCTCCAGGGATGATCCTTGGATGGTGTGTGACCCCGATCCTTCATCAGGACGACTTCCTTACGATTCTTCTTGATCGGCCGCGTGGCGATCTCTTTGTACGCAAGCCTCCGGCCCTGGTAGGTGATCTCCATGGTCCCATTAAGCCGTTCCTCTACAAAAACTTTCTTAGCACGGGTCTTCTCGATGATCTGATAGCGCTTGGTATCATGGGCAATGGTGAAATCATTGCGCACGGTGCGCTCGATCTTGATGCATAGGATGCCCGCCAAAATCCTTTTGCCGGGGTTTGGGCGGTGCAAATCGGCCTCCTTTGCCGGATCGTTGCAAAACTTCTCGTTGTGTTTCTTGAGGTAGCCGTTGTCTATAAACCGATTCGCCTCTTCCTTGGTCTTGATCCCCTCAAGCCGCATATCCTTGACCAACCGGTCTTGAAAGGTCCGAAACAATCTCTCGATACGGCCTTTTGCCTGGGGGGAACCGGCATGTCTGACCTTTACGGTAAGCTCGGAAAGCGCCCGCTCAAACTGGCTTTGAGGATCCCTGCCTGAAAGCTCCTCCTCAATCGTCGGCTTGGCCGTTGACTTATAGGTTGAGTGCCTGTCCAAATACACGCTCTGGGGCATGCCGTATTTCTCGATATAGCGCCAAAAACTGTCCATGGCCGGATAGGTCCCCTCATAATCGTAAAAACGGGCGTAGACCCTTCCGGTGGCGTCATCAATGTACGACATGAGCACACATTTCGGACCCCGGCCCTCGAACCAGTCGTGGTGGGACCCGTCCATCTGTACCAGCTCGCCAATATGCTCTTTCCGCTCCCGCCACTGCCGGTGCTTTCTTCCCTTACGGCCCTGATACGTAATCTCTGCTTCTTTGAACCAAAGCCGCAAGGTCTCGTCGCTTATCTTGATGCCGTCTCGCTCCAAAAGCTTTTCACTTGCGAAGGTAGGACCAAATCCTGAATATATCCCTCGGCAGAGCTTTATGACCTTGTCCTTTATTTTCTTCGGTATCCGACGATTTGAAAGCCTACCCCTGGAGCAATGGCAAATCCCCGTCTCTCCCTCCTTCCGCATCCTCTTTATGAGCCGCCGTATCTGTCGATCACTTAACTCAGTCAGCTCACCTGCCTTTGCCTGCGTGATCTTCTTCTCCAGCGCCTGTTTGATAAAATGAATCCTGGTTAACTCCCTTCTGCTCATTTCGATCATGTCCTTTCTCACCATCATACCCTCCTTTTAAGGAAGGCATTATAGCCTACTATTAGGACATTTCTATCTTGGCAGAATAGGACATTATCATTTTGGGATTACACAGTAATGTTCCTGGGACGGCTTCGTAAAAAGTCCATCTGCGGCGTTGTGCTACGTCCTTCGTCATTGCAGCGTAGCTGTAAGTACGCCTCATTCCTCAGGACTTGCGCGCGGAGCTATGGAGCTTTTTACTTTGCCGTGGGTGGAATTGGTGTCTGACCCCAATTCCCACATTCTGCAGGTGACAAGTCAACAATAATGTTTGTGGGACGGCAGTGCAACATTCTTACCCTCTCCTGACCTCCTGACAAGTGGAGTGGGGAGGATGAGGGGGTTAACCGATTTTTCGGGTTCAACAAAAAACACAGGTTCAACAAAAAACCTTGACATTCAGCAGTCTTAGAATCTATATTAAAATAAATCCTTAATATAGCGAGCGAGACATAACCATGAGCAGCAAACTTAATGCAACCATCACCAAAGAAACGCCTAAGAGTATTCACTTGGAGATCAACAAAGAGACCTTTGAGGCGTTCTGTGATGCCGCCGGGCTTTATCGCGCGGACTTCCTCAAACTTCTCGACCAATCTGAAGAAGATCACAGAAGGGGCCGAACGACCAAGAGAAAATCCCTCTCTGAACTCCTTGACTAAATGAAAATTTCTACCACCCAGACCTTTGACAGGCTTTTCAAAGACCTTCCCAATCTGATAAATAAATTCCTGGCGGGTCTAATGAGGGAACAGGCAAAGGAGGTATCGAACGATGCCGGATATGATTCTCAAGCTTTCCGCAGCGCTTCATGTGATCGGGGTGGTGATCTGGATCGGCGGGGTGGCCTTTGTGACCATGATCCTTCTGCCCATGGTCCATGGCATGACCGATCCCATGGAAAAGGCGCTCCTGTTTCAGGGTGTGGAGCACCGGTTCTCAAGGATCGTTAAAGCGGTCATCATCGTCGTGGGGATAACCGGGCTTTACAATCTGTTCCAGAAGAGGCTCTATCTGATCATGCCCACCTGGCAGGGGTTTTGGCTCGACCTCATGATCGGGGTCTACATCTTCTATTCCCTGCTGATCTTCGGCCTGGAGAAGGCCCTTTTCAAGAGGATCTTCAAGGATGTGAAGAATATGAATGCCGACCAGGTCTTCTTCCGTATGAGCGTCTTTCACTGGGTGGTCCTGGCCTTGAGCCTCCTTGCCGTGGGCGGCGGTGTGATCGGGGTCCGTTGAAATTCACTGCACCATCCGGCGCGGATCTTTACTTGGGAGTTTCTTTGGTATCGTCCGCCTTTTTCAGGTATCTCTCCGGATCCTTGAGAAAAGTATCCTTTTCTTCTTTCATGCAGAAATAATAGACATTCCCCTTGTATTCCACCTGGTCCACTGCGTGATCCCTGCTGATCTTCATTCCGCAGATCGGGTCAAGTGCCGTATTCAGAGATTCTGCCGAGGCAATTTCGTGATGTCCCTGTTCCATGGCCTGATTGGATTTACCGCAGTCGGCCGAATCGCATTTCCCCATGTCGCAAGCTGTGGCGGAAGAGAAAGAAATCACGGATAAGGCGATCATCAGAAAAAGGCTTAAGAAAAATCGATTCATTTGAGGGCTCCTTTTTTGGGTTTTCATCATCAATAATACATAGCATACAATAAACGGTCCACTTTGGCAAACGCAACGGAGAGACCGTGAGTGCGACAAATTTATAGGTCAATATTTCTCTAAGAGCGTCATTCCCCGATCGGGGGATCGGAGGGCATGCTTGATCGGGGAATCCAGACAATAAAAGACTGGATTGTCCGGTCAAGCCGGACAATGACAACCATATGTAATCCTGATGTGTACCAACCCCCGATCGTAGTCGAGGGCAGGCATTTTTGTCGCAGACCCTGAAGGCAGTCCATTTGACAGGCCGAAGAATAAGAAGTAATTTACAAGAATCGAGGTATTTGCTATGCAATGGGCGTCTTCGATCTCCGTGAGTTCCAATCCGGATGAGAATATCCGGCACTGCGTGGACGATATCCGGAATCAGTTGAAAAGTCCTCCGGATATCGCATTGCTGTTTGCGACCAGCCACTTTTCCAGGGATTATGAACGGATACAGTCCGCATTCTACGACCAGTTGTCCTGCAAGACCCTGATCGGCTGTTCGGCCGGAGGGATTATCGGTGAGGGCAAAGAGGCGGAAGGGATGCCCGGGATCAGTCTGATTGAGGGACGCAAAGGCATCCGCATCAGACCTAAATGCGGTCCTTTCCTCTTTCATCGAGAGGCGCCAGGGTTCGGGATATGCGGGGGCGCTGCTCTTCTCCTGCCTGGGAAGAGGGCAGGATCTTTACGGTCATCCGAACCATGACTCGGATTGCTTCCAGCAATATTTAGGCAGGATTCCGCTGGCAGGATTCTTCTGCAATGGAGAGATCGGGCCGGTCAGCGGGATGACCCACCTTCACGGCTACACCAGTTGTTTCGGGATATTCCGGGCTAAAGAATAAAATCCTTCAATGTTATTCCCCGGCTGGACTGGGGAATCCAGTTATTTTTTAGGTTCTTCTCCCATTTAGTGGGTAAAAAGGGTCTGAGGATTCAAGGGGTCAAGGGGTCAAGTGAAATACTGATACCGGTAAACCGAGTACAAGAACGCAAGAAAAATCTCCAGAGAAAAATACTGGACTCCAAGATGCCTTAGTGTAATAGCCGTCGCAGACTGTCCCGGCCCGGTAAAAAAATAGATTCAAGGAGATGCCGGGATCTAACGACAAGAATAGAGAAAAGCGGGACACGCGAAGCGTAACCCTGGGGTCCTCGGCCCTTTATGTTTTCAGCACTTCACTTGAACCCTGGAATCCTTGACCCCTTGACCCCTTGAACCCTTGAACCCTTATATTCCCACCCACTCTTTTGGAGATGATTCTTCTTTTAGTAACTTCACACACCTGAATCCAATCGAGTCCGACGCGCTCATCGGGTCCTCACACGAGCGGTGCGCGCTCCGGATCCAGTGTTTGTAGCAGTCCCATCCGCCGCCGCGTGTGCAGCGGAACTCCCCGGTCTCCGGTCCTGTGGGATCAACGAGCGGGGCATGGGCGTAACTCTGGGTGTCGTACCAGCAGAGAATCCAGTTCCATACATTTCCCGCCATGTCATAGAGGCCGTACGGGCTTTTACCGCTTTCGAAACTCCCCACCGGGAGGGTGACCGGGATGCGGGGATCGTAGTAATGCTTAAACCTATCCCACCATTCGCCCCATTCCTCGTCGTTTTTGATCTCCTGCCGGTTCAGGGCGTCGGCGCAATGAAGCCTGCTGAAATCCCACTCGTCTCCCCACGGGTAGCGCCTGCCTTCGTTTCCCCGGGCGGCCTTTTCCCATTGGGCCTCGGTGGGGAGGGTCTTGCCGGCCCATCGGGCATAGGCCATGGCATTGTGCCAGCTCACATAGATCACCGGATGTTCCTCCAACCCTTCCGGATAGCTCCCCCCATGGAAGTGTTTTAAATAGTTGTGATCCGCCTCCGGATGTCCATCGTAGCCGGTCTCATCTATGAATCTTTTATATTGCCGGTTGGTGACCGGGGTGCGGTCCATATAATAGGCGCTGAGCGTCACCACACGGACCGGTTTTTCCGGGTCCTCCACATCGTCGCCCATGACAAACGGGCCCGACGGGATCAGCACCATCCCCTGCATACCATCAGGGTTGAGTGTATCATCCAGGGGTTCCTTATTTTGACCCTTGATTGCGTGTTCTTTGTCCATGCTTAAGATTATTACCGCGGTTTGGCGTAAATTGCAAACGGTGGGTTCTGTCTGCGGGCTATGGGCAGGGTTTATGGTTATCGAGGCGCAGCTTATTTTTTTGATATGCCGCCTGATACAATAAATTTCATGATCTCAGCGCTGTCTGCATTGAGAGGGGTTATCTGTTCTTTCGGTACAATGATGAGGTTCCCGGCAAAGTTGTAGGATTGGGGAAGATATACGGCCGCGCGATCAGATAGTCCCAAATGATTCAGGCTCTCATTGGTCATGAACCCTATGACCTGAACGTTGCTTCCCGGCGATAAAGAGACCAGCACAGGTTTTGTGAAGCCTTTTTTATCGCCCACAAATGCGCCAATGAGGTCTTTTATAGATGTATAGATCATCTTGACAAGCGGCAGACGGGTGAAAATCAGGTCAAAAATCCCTACCAGTTTTTTCGTCAGCAGACTTGAACCGATAAACCCGACTGCGGTTATGATGAGAATTGTGATGATAAAACCCATGCCGGGGACCGGAAAGTCATAGAGATTGTCTATCTTTACGAAGATGATATACACAACATAAACTGTTGCTGCTATTGGAACCAGTAATGCAATCCCGTTAAAGAAATATTTTGTGAGTTTTTTCATAAGACCCTCTTGGCATAAACGGTTACACAGATTATTTATAATCTTTAAACGGAATCAGGCTCCTCATTATTAAGGATTCATATTGAGACTACACAATAGACCGAATGGAGTCAAGGGATAGAAATTTTGAGTAAAATAGTGACATCAGTCAAGTTTTCTGGTATTTTCTAAAACAGCTTTAGAAAACAAATTTTATTATTTCATCACCTTATGGAAAAAGAGTTTCTCAAATACTGCGGTTATTTCTGGGCCGGTCACTTTCTGTATCTGGGCCGCTGCCCCGCCAACTCCGAGCACATGCACTATGCCCTGCAGGTCATCGTCAACCGGGAGGGGCTTTTTCGGTTGCGAAGGGGTGAATCCTCCATCGAATGCGGCGGGGCCGTGATTGGGCCGGGCCGGCCCCATCAATTGTTCAGTCCAAGCGATTGCCACTCCTGGATCCATCTGCTGATTGACCATGAAGCCGAGGTTGCCAAAACCATTGCAAGACGGCATCTCGGGGAAGGGGGTGTCAAAATACTCGACGGCGCTCTTCTCGAGAGGCTGCGGGGGTGTATCGATACCCCTGGCAATTTTCTCGGGTCATGCGGAGAGGCCCACGATGTGTACAGAAAACTCGTGACCGAACTTGACGGCTATGCCGGACATGCCGGGGAAGCGATTGATCCTCGGATACAGGATGCCATGGACCTGCTCAAGGAAAAATATCTCACCCAGAAGGTGGCCATCGCTGAACTGGCCCGGCATGTCTGTCTTTCCCAAAGCCGCTTGATGCATCTGTTCACCGGGCAGGTCGGCATCCCGATCCGGCGCTATGTCCTGTGGCTGCGGCTGATGACCGCTGTCCAGTTCGCCGTTAAAGGAAAATCCCTCACTGAAGCCGCGCACAGCGCGGGTTTTTCAGACTCCGCACACCTCTGCCGCACATTCAGAAGGATGTACGGCATCACCCTTTCCGGCTTGGTGAAGAATAGCCAATTCGTTCAAGTAATCTCCTGCTTTTCCTGATATTCTCCAAGATAGACGCACAGGCCAAAGGCGGTAGGCCCGCCTGGTCGGGGCTGGTTTGAGAAATCGGCACGAGCCCGAAAACAAGAGAGGCGAGGCATGAAACCACAGAGAGCACGGAGGAGTGCTCTGTGTTCTCAACTGACTCAACAATAGGACCATTCTTGAAAACGTGAAGAATGCAGAAAACGAAATAAATGCTGTAGTAAGAGTGAGCAGAGGGGGAGGATAGTAAAAAGCCTTAACCATTTTGAGATTTAAGGATTTCTCTGTGTGCTCTGTGGTTATTTTTAACATTATGCCCGGAACCATGAGGAGGTGACCCATGAATGCTGGTATGAAAGTAAACGATCGAATGGTTGATCAAGCCGAACTGCGGGTCCATCAGTTTCTTATGATCACATTGTTTCTGACCGCATTTGTTTTGGACCGGTGGGAACTGGTTGCGGTGCAGACCGTGATCTTTGCCTTCACGTTTATGGACCCGGGATTCAGCCCGTACATCGCCTTGTACCGCCACGTCCTTCTGCCGGCCGGACTCATTCGTCCGGATCGCCGGCTGGACAATCCTGAGCCACACCGTTTCGCCACCATGATTGGCCTTCTTGTGTCGTCGTCGGCTACCTATCTTCTGGCAGCAGGATACGCGTCTATTGGCTGGGGTTTGGTGTGGCTCATAATCGTTCTAGCCGGTATTGCATTTTCCGGCTGGTGCTCCGCGTGTTTTATTTATTATATGCTCAATCGACTTGGTGTGAAAGGTTTCTTTAAAAATGCGCCAATAGGCGGGGCATTTCCCGGGTCGCGGCCGCCAAAATCAAAACAGATCTAGGGATGATATGTACGAACGCCTGGCAATCACACTATTCGTCCTGATCATTGCGGCCATAGGGATGCGGGTCGTACGGCGCAGGAGGATACAGCGTGCGCAAACCGTGATGCAGCATTTGGGAATAACTCCCGGCATACCCGCTATCGTGTACTTCTGGTCCCCCGGCTGCCAACAATGCCGAACCGCACAGAAACCGGTCCTTGAACGCATGGTGGAAGAACACGGCGAAGAACACCTGCAGGTTATTTCCTATAATGTGGACGAGTCTTTGGATCTTGCGAAAGCATGGAGCGTGATGACGATCCCAACGACATTCATTGTGGATCAGAACGGCGAAGTATTATTCGCCAACAACGGATTGGCCACAGATGGGATGCTTCATCGCCAACTGAACCTTTAAAGGAAAGCTTAGTGAACGGTTGTTTGACAAATAAAATCCTGAGCAGAGGAGAATATGCCGCAAGAAATCACCGTGCCGTTGGAAGTGGACGAAGTCAAAATCACGACCGTCATGGACAACAGTATTGATGTGCTGATGGCCGGCACCGAAGTCGCCCGGCGCTTTCCCCTCGGCCCGAATCCGTTTGAGCGCAATCAGCTAATGGCCGAACATGGCTTCTCAGCGCTGCTCCATGTCAGGAAGGGTGAGAAAAAGGGAATGGTCCTCTTTGACACGGGCGTCAGCCGGACCGGGATTCTGTACAATATGGATGTGCTGGGCCTCAACGCGGCGGATATCCAAGCCATCGTCCTCAGTCACGGCCATACCGACCATGCAATGGGATTACCCGCGCTGATAGACCGGCTGGGCACGCGGCATCTGCCATTGGTGCTGCACCCCGATGCCTTCCTGGAACGCAAGCTAATGCTGCCGGACGGTTCGGAAGTCAACATCCCCCCGCCCCGAAAAGCTGACTTTCAACGCGAAAACATCGAAATCATAGAAGAGGCCGCCCCCTCGATGCTGGTGGACGGCATGGTGCTCGTCTCCGGCGAGGTCGCCCGCACGACCGACTTCGAGAAGGGATTTCCCCTCCACTATGCTAAACGTCACGATGTTTGGGAGCCTGACCCGCTGATCATGGATGATCAGTGTGTGATCGTCAACGTGCGAAGCAAAGGATTGGTCGTCGTGACGGGGTGTGGTCACTCCGGGATCATCAACATCATTCGTCATGCGCAGGCGATCACAGGGATTGAAAAAATCCATGCCGTCATCGGAGGCTTTCACCTGACCGGCGGCTTGTTTGAACCCATCATCCCAGCCACCGTCGCAGCTCTGAAGAAAATCGGCCCGCGCTATCTTGTGCCCGGCCACTGTACCGGCTGGTCGGCTGTCCACCAGATCGCGCGCGCAATGCCGGACGCTTTCATCGCCAACAGTGTCGGCACGACCTATGTGTTATAGCCGGGAGACTTATGCGCAACTTCATCTCCCTCCGGCATCCGCCGCTTCTTCGACATCGCCGCGACGATGAAGAACGTGATTACACAACACATACCCAAAAAATCATTACAGATGATCCGGTATTACGGCTGGGGTCAGGCCACTCAGTGCCCACGACAGAGATCCAAGATTAACCTAAGACGAAGAATCAGGTTCAATCTTTGGAGAGAGCGTTGTCAATATTAAAGATTTGACCCTCAAGGGCTGCCGACCCTCAGGGCTTGCTCAGGGCTTGCTCTCAGGGCTTGCTCTGAAAGATTTGACCCTCAGGGCTTGGCTCAGGGCTTGGCTGACCCTCAGGGCTTGGCTTTGGCGGGCGGTATCAGGCCGGTTTTGACGAAATGCTTGTTAAATAGGGAGATGACGCCGCTGTGCTT
>Ga0210036_1004606_pt1 | contig 12529 bp, 11 predicted proteins | sample CryGeymeta201515_FD_185469 | JGI IMG/M metagenome (GOLD analysis project Ga0210036, IMG submission 185469) | Groundwater microbial communities from Crystal Geyser aquifers in Utah, USA - Crystal Geyser metaG 2015-15 (SPAdes) (version 2) | ecosystem: Environmental > Aquatic > Deep subsurface >...
TATTTAAAAAAGAATTAATCGCCAAAAACGTCAATTGGATTTCCGGCAAAGAACCCAAATTACCTTTGAAAATAAAAGCCAAAATTCGCTACCGCCACTTAGCTTCACCAGCCACTATTTATCACCCCGAAGGAAAGCCTTCGGCTTCCTACGGGGCAGGTCTAAAATCTAATATCTATCATCTAAAATTCGAAAAATCCCAGCGAGCCATCACCCCCGGCCAATCAATAGTTTTCTACTTGCCCACCGAAACTGGAGCTAAGGCGGGTAAAGGTCAGGAAGTTTTAGGCGGCGGAATAATTTGCTAAAATTATCATAATGAAAAAGATTTTTTTGGCATTACTTCTTATTGTCCTGGGTTTTACAATGAAAGCCGATTTTATTTTAGCTCAAGAAAATCAGGTTGAGATTCATTTTTTCTATAGTGCTATTTGTCCTCATTGTGCCGAGGAAGAAGAGTTTTTGAAAGAATTGGAAAAAAAATATCCCGAAATTGAAATAAAAAGATACGAGGTTTTTTATCAAACAGAAAATCAAAATATTTTAGGAGATTTTTACGAGAAATATAAAGTACCGGAAAAAGAGCAAGGATTTGTGCCAGTGACTTTTACCCCGACAAAATATTTTGTTGGTTTTAATGAGCAAATTGGAGCTGAAATTGAAAGCTGCATAAAAGAATGCTTAAGAGGAGAAAAATCTGCTCCTCAAAAAATTAAAATCCCTCTTTATGGCAGTGTTGATATTTCCAAAATGTCTTTGCCGCTTTTAACCGTAGTTTTGGGAACTCTGGACGGATTCAATCCCTGCGCAATGTGGATTTTAATTATTCTAATTTCCCTGCTTTTATCACTGAAATCTAGAAAAAAAATAGCTTTAGTCGGAGGAACATTTATTTTCGCCGAAGGGTTTTTATACTTTTTGTTTATGACGGCCTGGCTAAATATCTTTTTGGCAATGAGATATGTTACCCTGACCCGAATTTTAATTGGAATCTTGGGAATGATTTTCGGAATTTGGCGAATTAGAGAATTTTTAACCTGGAGGCCGGGCGTTTGTAAGGTTGTAGACCATTCGAAATCCCAGGAGAAAATAATTGATAAAATGAAAAATATTTTAAAACCATCGGCCGTTCCGGCGACAATTTTGGGAGTAATTTCTTTAGCCTTCGGAGTAAATTTAATTGAATTTTTTTGTTCGGCCGGATTTCCGGTAATGTATACCCGAATTTTGACCCTCCAAAATATTAGTGGAATTCAATATTATCTTTATTTATTTTTCTACAATATTTTTTATATGCTTGATGATTTAATCGTCTTTGGCTTTGCCTTTTTCACATTGAGTCGTTTTGGCTTTTCGGACAAATATAACAAATATTCAACATTAGTAGCCGGAATTTTAATTTTTATTTTAGGAATTTTATTAATCTTTAAACCCGGACTTTTAATGTTCGGCTAAAGGGTTTAAAACCCGGCGTTAAACTATGTCTTATAGAGGAGTATTTTTTGAAAAAAATCAGCCATTTCACATTGTTTCTCGGGGAGTGGAAGAAAGAAAAATTTTTGAGAGGGAAGAAGATTGTTATCGATTTGTATTCCAAATTTATGCGGCAAATGTAGGAAAGCCAGGCTTTAACCTTTGGAAGAAAGATATAATCAAGGTAGCCAGAACAATTTTAGAAGGGGAAGAAGTTTCTTCAAAATTTATCATTAAAGAACATTCCCCTTTGGTGGACATTCTTGATTGGTCGTTAGTAATGACGCATTTTCACTTTTTTTTAGTTCCTAATATCGAAAATATAGTGCCAGTTTTTATAAAAAAATTAAACGGTGGATTTGCCAAATATTTTAATTTAAAATATAAAAGAGAGGGAACTTTATTTGGAAGGAGATATAAAGGCATTCCAGTGATGAGTGAATTTCAATCCGATGCGGTTAGTAGATATGTAAGTATAATTAACCCTTTGGACGTCTATCAGCCTGGTTGGCGCGAAGATGGTTTGAGAAATTTAGATGAGGCTTTTGAATTTTTGTTAAATTATCAATTTTCAAGTTTTCCGGACAAAGCAGGAAGAAGAAACTCAAAGATAACTGCTCCAAAAGAAATTTTAGAAAAATATTGTGCGACGAGCTATTTAACTAAAGAGGAGTACGAGAAATTTGTGAAAGATTTCATAAAGAAAAAATCGTCATCTCAACATCTTTTTCTAGAATAAAAGTTTAACGCCGGGTTTTAAACCTTATTTTAATGGTTGACTAAAAAGCGTGAAGTATCAAAATACAATTAAAGGTCGTAGGTTTTTAAATTACTATAATTCATTACAATGAATACTGATTTAAAAGGAAAAGTTGCCATTGTTACCGGAGCGAGAAGGGGAATGGGGAGGTCGCACGCTTTATTGCTGGCTGAAGAGGGAGCAAAAGTAGTGGTTTCAGATATTTCTTTGGAAGATTGCCAGAAGGTTGTAGATGAAATTAAAAAAATGAAGGGTGAGGCAATGGCAGTAAAATGTGATGTGGCGAAAAAAGAGGAGGTAGATAATATGGTAAAGGCGGCTGTAAAAAAATGGGGAAAGGTTGATATTTTGGTGAATAATGCCGGAATTTGTCAATTTAAACCTTTTTTAGAATTAACCGAGGAAGAGTGGGACAGAACAATTGACATTAACTTGAAAGGATATTTTTTGTGTGCTCAGGCAGCGGCTAAAGAGATGGTAAAACAGAAATCTGGAGTGATAGTTAATATTGCCTCAATTGCTATGGGACAAACTGGAGTTGGTTTTCCAACCCTAACTCATTACAGTGCTTCGAAAGGAGGAATAGTTGGAATGACCGAGACCTTAGCTTTGGAATTAGCGCCCTATAATATCCGGGTTAATGCCATTTCTCCGGGAGCAATTGAAACTCCAATGATAAATTCCTTAAAGGCTGATTCAAAAACGATGGAAGGAACATTGGCCAGAATTCCTCTTCACCGAGTTGGAAAACCAGAAGAAGTTTCCAATTTGGTTTTGTTTTTGGCTTCGGACGCTTCATCCTATATGACTGGCTCAACAGTAGTAATTGACGGCGGCTGGTTGGCTGGATAGTCTTCGGGTAGATTGCCTCGGGTGACACGCAGTCCGCTCATTGGTAATATTGAGTTAATCTCCGCGGCTGCTATTTCTCGCCGAGCCCCACAAACTTTTAAAGAAATTCATAGTCCTTCTTGGGCTCGGCTGCGAAGTGTCACACCTCGGCAACTGCCCTCAGACTTAATTAAATTTATTCGTATATTCGTAAAAGATTCGTACATTCGTTGATTTTATGAAAATCACTGAAAATACAACTTTAGCCGAGATTTTAGAAAAGCCAGAATTTGTTAAAATTTTGGTAAAATACAATTTGCCTTGTTTGGGTTGCCCTTTCGCCAAAATGGAAATGGAAAATTTGAAAATTGGTGAGATTTGTAAAATGTATAATATAAGCGTTGAGAGATTGCTCAGGGAATTAAACGAGATTGACAGAAAATGAGACTTTGGTATTATAAATTTATGTTAAAAGATTTAAACAAATTAATACCGATATTGATTCTAGTTGCCGGGATTTCAATTTTCGGGACCTATTTTTATTTAACTAGGACAAAACCTCCACAGGAAAAATTTTTATCTTCCCAAGAGACGGCCCAAAAAGCATTAAATTATATCAATGAAAACCTTGTCCAAGAAGGTGTTGTCGCTTCTTTGGTAGATGTAGTGGAAGAGAATGGATTATACAAAATCCGTCTTAAGGTGGGGGAGCAGGAATTTGTTTCCTATGTGACAAAAGATGGCAAGATTTTATTTCCTGAAGAGGGGATAGACCTTGAGAAAAAAATAGCAAAAGAAGAAACTCCTTCTGAAGAAACTCCGGAAGTTCAAAAAAGTGATAGACCGGATGTTAAACTTTTCGTAATGTCATATTGCCCTTACGGTCTGCAAGTTCAAAAAATGTTTTTACCGGCTTATGAGTTATTAAAAAATAAAGCAGAAATGGGGGTTTATTTTGTCAATTACATCATGCATGAGAAGAAAGAAATTGATGAGAATTTAAGGCAATACTGTATCCAAAAAGAAGAAAAAGAAAAATATTACGATTATTTGAGTTGCTTTATTAAAGCTGGAGAATTTGAAAAATGCCTAACTGAAGCAAAAATTGATAGAGAGAAAATGGGAAATTGCATTTCTGAAACAGATACTAAATACAAGGTAATTAGCCAATATAATGATAAAAGCACCTGGCTTAATGGAAATTATCCAAAATTCGATGTCTATGATGACCTTAACAAAAAATATGGAGTCCAGGGTTCGCCAACTATTGTGATTAATGACAAGGTAGTTGAGGTAAGTCCGCGCTCACCGGAAAAATTTAAGGAAATTATTTGTCAGGCTTTTAATTCACCTCCAGAAGAATGTTCTCAAACACTTTCAAATACTGCCTTTTCTCCGGGTTTTGGTTTGAAAGCTGGTTCTGATAGTGGTGGTCAATGTGAATAGTATGGAAGAAGTTAAAAAAATCAGCCTAAAGTTCGTGTATTTACTACTCCCATGTGTCCATTTTGTTACGTTTTGAAGGAATTTTTGAGAGAACATAAAATAGAATTTGAAGAGATTGATGTTTCAAAAGATGAGAAAGCCAGGGAAGAAATGATAAAAAAAACGGGCCGGTTGGAAGCACCCATCATAGAAATTGATGGTCAGATTGTGGTTGGCTTTGATAAAGAAAAAATAGTAAAACTATTAAATATAAAAGAGTGAGTCATACGAATTAAGATACGAATTCAATTCGAATAATGCGAATATGCAAATTCGTATATTTGCATAATTAGCATAAGATTCGCATCAAAATTCGTATGGAATCCATAAAATTAGCATTATAATTCGTATGGAATCTATGATAAAAGTTGCTATCAATGGTTTTGGCCGAATAGGGCGTCCTGTATTTAAAAGAATTATTGACAATCACCCCAACTTGGAAGTTGTGGTAATTAATGATTTGACCGACACTAAAACCTTAGCTCACTTGTTGAGATACGATTCGGTTTACGGAATTTTCAAAAAATCAGTAAAATTTACTGAAAAAGAATTGTTGATTGATGGAACAAAAGATGGAAAAAAAGTTTCGGTTTTAGCCGAAAAGGATCCTTCAAATTTGCCCTGGAAAGAATCGGGAATCGATATTGTGATTGAGTCTAGCGGAGTTTTTACTGATTATGAGGGAGCGAAAAAACATCTTGAAGCTGGAGCAAAAAAAGTGATAATCTCTGCCCCTTCAAAAGATCCTGATAACCTGCCTACCGGTCAGGCAGGAATTCCATCTTTTGTCTTAGGAGTGAATGAGGATAAATTTGACCCGAAAAAAGATGAAATAGTTGACATGGGTTCTTGTACCACTAATTGCCTGGCTCCGGTAGCTAAAGTTTTAAATGATAATTTTGGAATTGTTAAAGGATTTATGAGTACGATTCACTCATATACTAATGACCAGAGGATTCTGGATTTGGCCCATAAAGATTTGAGAAGAACCAGGGCAGCTGCCATAAATATTATTCCAACCACAACCGGAGCAGCCAAAGCTATTGGGAAGGTAATTCCGGAATTGAAAGGAAAATTGAATGGCATTGCCTTTCGGGTTCCTACTCCGACCGTTTCGGTTTTGGATTTAATTTGTGAAGTTAAGAAAAAGACAACTGTTGAAGAAGTGAATTACATTTTTAAAAAAGCTTCTCAAAAAAAAGAACTAAATGGAATTTTAGGTATTGAAGACGCTCCATTGGTTTCTTCCGATTATATAGGAAACTCTTTTTCAGCAGTGGTAGATGCCGGACTGACAATGGCGCAAGACAATCTGGTAAAAATTGTTGCCTGGTATGACAACGAATGGGCATACGCCTGCCGTCTCGCCGAATTCGCCGAGTATGTTGGTAAGAAACTCTAATCTTACATAAAACAGTTGCGACCGCAAGTAATTTATGTCAAATTGAATGTCGGGGCGTTGCCCGGTAGTAGATTTTCGACTAGGTTTTTCTTTCAGAAAAACTTAATATCGCGAAGCGAGTCGAAAATTCACTACCGGGCTTTGCCCCGATTTTTTATTGGGGTATAATAAATTAAATGCAAAAATCAAAATGCAAAAATCAAAATGATTAAGAATAAAGATTTATACTATCCGAGCGAGGATTTCAGAAAAAAAGCTTGGGTAAAAGACAAAAAAATATATCGGGAGGTGGCAAAAGATCCGGTGAAATTTTGGGAGAAATTAGCCAAAGAGCTTTTTTGGTTTAAAAAGTGGAAAAAAGTATTTGAACATAATCCTCCTTATTTTAAGTGGTTTTTGGGAGGGAAAATAAATATTACTTCCAATATCTTTAAAACCAACACCGGGTGTTGGTTAAAATTAAAGGATAAAATTGCTTTAATTTGGGAGCCAGAGCCGATAAATGAAGAGCCAAGAAAGTTGACCTATGAAGAACTTTTCAAAGAGGTTAATAAATTAGCTAACGCTCTTTTAAAATTAGGAGTGAAAAAAGGGGATAGAGTAGGAATTTATCTGCCAATGATTCCGGAAGCGCTCATTTCAATATTAGCCTGTGCCAGAATTGGGGCAGTTCATATTGTAGTTTTTTCCGCTTTTTCTCCCCAAGCTTTAAAAATAAGATTACAAATTACCGAAGCAAAAATTTTGATAACGGCTGATGGATATTCCCGCCGAGGAAAAATTATTAATTTAAAAGAAAATGCCGACGAAGCGATAAAACCCTCCTCCGCTGAAGCTTCGGCGGGCAAGGAAACAAAAGTTGAAAAAGTGGTTGTGGTAAAAAGGGCAAAGTTCAAAGAGCAATGCTCTTCTCACGCCTCAGCTAAAGCTTCGGCAAATGAAATTCCTTGGGACGAAAAAAGAGATCTTTGGTACGATGAGTTAGTTAAAAATGAAAGTGATGAATGTGAGCCAGAAATAATGGATAGCGAAGATCTACTTTTTATTCTTTTCACTTCTGGTACGACTGGCATTCCTAAGGGTTGTTTACACGTCTGTGGCGGCTACACCGTTCAGGCGAATTTTACGGGAAAATGGATTTTTGATTTTCAAGAAGATTCGATTTTATGGTGCACCTCGGATGTTGGGTGGATAACAGGAATAACATATACTGTTTTCTCGCCATTATTAAATGGCATTACAACTTTGATTTTTGAGGGAGCTCCGGATTGGCCAATGCCGGACCGATGGGCCAAAATTATTGAGAAATATAAAGTTTCAATTTTTTACACTGCGCCGACTGCAATTAGGATGTTTGAAAAGTTAGATGGCAATATTGCTAATCAATATAAATTTGAAACCTTAAGGCTTTTGGGTTCGGTCGGAGAACCAATTGATGAAGATGCCTGGAATTGGTATTTTAAAAATGTGGGAAAAGAAAGATGTCCAATTGTTGATACCTGGTGGCAGACTGAGACGGGCGGAATTTTAATTACCTCTTTGCCTGGAATCGGACCTTTTAAACCGGCCTTTACTGGTTTGCCTTTTCCGGGAATAAGAGCCGACATCTTAGATGAGAAGGGGAAATCTTGTCCGCCAGGGAAAGAGGGAAATTTGGTTTTACTTCCTCCTTTTGCCCCAGGATTGTTGAGAGGAATTTATAAAGATTCAAAGAGATACAAAGAGACCTATTGGAGCCAATACCCTTCGGCAAGCTCAGGGCAAGCTGGCGGTGTTTATTTTACTTCCGATGCTGCCTTAAAAGATAAAAATGGTTTAATTAGGATTTTGGGCAGAGTTGACGATGTCATAAAAGTTGCCGGCCATAGAATATCCACTGGAGAATTGGAAGCAGCAATAAATACCCATCCTGATATAAGCGAATCTGCTGTCGTTGGGATTCCGGACGAGATAAAAGGAGAGGTACCAGTAGCTTTTGCCGTTTCAAAAGGAGCTAAGCTCCTTAAGGATGCGGGGGTAATTAAAAAAGAAGTTATTGAACAGGTGAGAAAAGAAATCGGCCCCATCGCCTTACCAAAGGAAGTTTTTATAGTTGAAGATTTGCCAAAAACGAGGTCGGGCAAAATAATGCGCCGAATCCTGAAAAGGCTGTTCACTGGTGAGAAATTAGGCGACCTAAGCACACTTGCGAACCCTGAGAGTGTCGAAAGAATAAAAGAGGTTATCAAATAATATTTATCAAAAGACCACCTTAGCTCAACCCCGTAGAAGTTTTTGGACCGAAGCTTCGCTTCGAAAATAATAAAATTAGTCCAAAAATCTCTACGGGGCAAGCCCCGAAATCGTCGAGAAGATTAGAGAAATAATTAAAAGTTAAAAACTATGTGGGACAATATTTCTCAAATTGCGATATTTATTTTAGGAGTCACTTCTATTATATTAGTTGCTAGAAAGAATAAATGGGGTTTTGTGTTTGGATTATTAGCCCAACCTTTTTGGTATATTACGTCGTTTGTCAACAAGCAGTGGGGAGTGTTTTTTGTGAGCATAATTTATACTTTTTCTTGGATATACGGAATATACGAATGGTTCTTCAAAAATAACAAAAAACAAAATCCGGAAACATAAAAATCACGAGAATCCCGTACCATCGCCCCTGGCGAACTACGGGACAGGCATCTCATTAGTTTAAGGCGCTTCAACTTCGACGTTTTATTTTGCGATCGCTTTTTTATACGTAGCAATTATGAGGTATAAATATTATTTTAAAAAACCAAAATCGGAAATTACAAAAGATATTATTTATTGGCTATTAGTGAGCGGGGCAGTTTGTGTTGCTGCTACTTCTCCTTATTTTTTCTTGAATCTTTTGAAGGGAGCAAAAAAATGGCGAAGATACAAAAATCAAAGGAGAAAACTATCCGATGCTTTTAAGAGATTAAGAAAACAAGGCTGTATTAAAGTTGAAAAAAGAAATCACCAAATTTATATCAGCCTAACAGAGATTGGAAAGAAAATGGCGGGATGGCTCCAAATCGATGCCTTAAAAATAAAAAGGTCTAGAAAGTGGGATGGGAAATGGCGGCTGATAATTTTTGATATTATGGAATTAAAAAGAAGTTACCGAGAAGCTCTTCGAGGAAAAATAAAGGAATTAGGTTTTTATCCACTTCAAAAGAGTGTTTGGATACATGCCTTTGATTGTTGTGACGAAATTGAGCTTTTGAGAGAATTTTTTGGATTAAGCCGGAAAGAACTGAGATTAATTATTTCCAATAATATTGGACCCGATAATTGGCTTAGAAAAATTTTTAAAGTCTAAACAATGCGACGTATAAAATCACGATCGCAAAATAATACGTCGCAATTTGCGCGACACTTTTCGGTTAGCGGTAAGCCCCGTTAGAAAGATCCGTTTTTCTTACTACTAGCTTTATTTTTTTATTTTCACTTTCTAACTTGGGCTTTCTAACGGGGTAAGCGTTTTTATTTTTAGTTGATAGCCCTAAAAGTTTTTGATAAAATGGGGGATAGACATTAAAATGAAACAAAAGCCTCAAAAATTTATTTTGTGGTTAAATGAAATTTCTAAAGAAGATGTTCTCTTGGTAGGAGGAAAAAATGCTTCTTTGGGAGAAATGTATAATCGCTTCGCTAAAATCAAAAATCAAAAATCAAAAATCAAAATTAATGTGCCTGATGGTTTTGCTTTAACGACTAAGGCCTATTGGCATTTTTTGGAAGAAAACAAAATTGACCAAAAATTAAAGGAAGTTTTTTCCGCCTTCGCTAAAGCTTCGGCGGACAAGGAAAAATTTAGTATAAAAATTCTAAAAAAAGTAGGGGAAAGGGCCAGAAATTTATTTTTGGAAGCAAAATTTCCAAATGACTTAGAAGAAGAGATAATTAGGGACTACCATGAACTATCAAAGAAATATGAGCAAGGAAATGTTGAGGTAGCAGTGAGGTCTTCGGGAGTTTCGGAAGATCAACCGGGGGCATCTTTCGCTGGCCAATTTGAGAGTTTCTTAAATACCTCCGGCGAAAAGGATTTATTGGAAGCAATAAAAAAATGTCTTGCTTCAACCTTTAATGACCGCGCTATTATTTATAGAGAAGAAAAAAAGTTTCCTCAATTAAAATTTGCTCTTTCAGTCGGAATTCAGAAAATGGTGAGGTCTGATTTGGCTTCTTCGGGTATAATATTTACCTTAGATACCGAAACCGGTTTTAAAAATGTTATCTTGATTAACTCAATCTGGGGGGTAGGAGAAATGATTGTTAAAGGGAAAATTACCCCGGATCAATTTTATGTTTTTAAACCAACCCTTCGACTCGCTTCGCTCGCTCAGGGTAAACCCTATAAACCGATAATTATTAAAAATTTGGGGAGGAAAACTAAAAAGTATATTTATGCCAAGGGTGGAGGATTGAGAGAAGTTTCTGTTCCCCAGAAAGACCAAATGAAATTTTCTCTAACCGATGAAGAAATTTTGACCTTGGCTCGATGGGCGATAATTATTGAGAATCATTACAAATATCCCCAAGATATTGAATGGGCAAAAGATGGAAAAACTGGTCAGCTCTTTATTGTCCAATCGAGACCGGAAACAGTTTTTACTCCCAAGAAAATTCAATCTTATGAAGAATATGAGATAAAAACTGCCAAAAAGAAACCAATTTTAACCGGCATTGCCATCGGAAATAAAATTGGTCAGGGGAAAGTTCATATTATTGAAAATGTCTCAAAAATTTCAGAATTCAAAAAAGGAGAGGTTTTAGTGACAAAAATGACTGACCCAGATTGGGTCAGCGTATTTCCACTGGCTTCAGCTATTGTAACCGATGAAGGAGGAAAAACAGCTCATGCCGCCATAGTGAGTAGGGAACTTGGTTTACCTTGTATTGTTGGAACAAGAGAGGCGACAAAAGTTTTAAAAACTGGTCAAGAAATCACAGTCGATTGCACCTCGGGCTCAGAAGGTAGAATTTTTGAATGGAAAGTGCCATTTGAGGTAAAAAGATATGATTTAAAAGCAATTCCGAAGTTGAAAACAAAAATAATGATAAATATTGGCGCGCCGGATATTGCTTTTAAAACTTCATTTTTACCAAATGACGGAGTGGGATTGGCAAGAATTGAGTTTATTTTGGCTGAGAAAATCAGAATTCATCCTTTGGCTTTGTATCATTATCAAAAATTAAAAAGGCGGGCAAAAAAAGATAAAAAAATAAGAGAAATAATTAAAAAAATTGATGAAATTACAATTGAACATAAGGATAAAAAAGAACACTTTATTAAAGAATTGGCAGAGGGAATAGCCCAAATTGCGGCTGCCTTTTGGCCAAAGCCGGTGATTGTCAGATTTTCTGATTTGAAAACAAATGAATACCGAGCTTTAGTTGGCGGAGAATTGTTTGAGCCGGAGGAAGCAAATCCGATGCTTGGTTTTAGGGGAGCTTCAAGATATTATGATGAAAAATTCAGGCCAGCATTTGAAATGGAATGTCAGGCACTCAAAAAAGCAAGAGAATCTTTTGGATTAAAAAATATTTGGGTTATGGTTCCCTTTTGCCGAACTCCTGAGGAAGGGAGAAAAGTTTTGGATTTAATGAAAAAATTTGGATTAGAAAAAGGAAAGGACGGTTTAAAAGTTATCGTCATGTGCGAAATTCCTTCCAATGTTATCTTGGCAGAAGAATTTTTAGAAATTTTTGATGGATTTTCAATTGGTTCCAACGATTTAACTCAACTGGTTTTAGGATTAGATAGGGATTCAGCAATTGTGGCAAAAGTTGGGGATGAGAGAAATGAGGCAGTAAAAGAAATGATAAAAAAAGTAATTAAACTTTGTAACGAAAAGAAAAAATACTGTGGGATTTGCGGCGAAGCACCTTCAAATTTTCCGGAATTTGCCGAATTTTTAATGAAAGAAGGAATTGAATCGATGTCTTTAAGTCCAGGCTCGGTAATTAAAACAATTTTAAATTTAGCAAAAATTAAGTTATAATAAATAACGCGATACCAATATACTAATACATACTAATGATACGAATAAAAAAATTAGTATAATTAGTATAATTCGTATATTAGCATCGAACTATTATGGCAAAAATTACAATATCAATTATTAAAGCGGATGTTGGGAGTATTGGCGGGCATTTAAAACCCAGTCAAAAACTTCTCCAAACGGTCGAGAATTATGTCAAAGAAAAGGGTCGGGGATTGCTCATTGATTTTTATGTTGGGCATACTGGTGATGACATTGCTATTTCGACAACTCATAAAAAGGGTGTTTCAAATCCAAAAATTCATAAACTTTGCTTTGATGCTTTTTTAGCCGGGACAAAGGTTGCCAAAGCCCAAGGATTATATGGAGCTGGCCAGGATTTATTGAAAACAGCATTTTCTGGAAATGTCAAAGGAATGGGTCCTCAGGTTGCCGAAATGGAAATTGAGGAAAGGCCGGCTGAACCCTTTTTGATGTTTATGGCTGATAAAACCGAACCCGGCGCTTATAATCTACCCCTTTATTTATCTTTTACTGACCCGATGCATTGCGCCGGTTTAATTTTAT
>Ga0210036_1004607_pt1 | contig 12529 bp, 9 predicted proteins | sample CryGeymeta201515_FD_185469 | JGI IMG/M metagenome (GOLD analysis project Ga0210036, IMG submission 185469) | Groundwater microbial communities from Crystal Geyser aquifers in Utah, USA - Crystal Geyser metaG 2015-15 (SPAdes) (version 2) | ecosystem: Environmental > Aquatic > Deep subsurface >...
CTGATATCAAGTAGTGATATCAGAGTCCTCTCACTTTAACAGTATTATCTAATAATAAATACAAGTATCATCAAGTGACCATACAAAGTATAGACATAGTGTTTGAATTGTCTATTCAACAGTCTCGCGGCTTGTCGTACTCGTTCGTAGTTGCAGTCGCATCTTTGGGAGTATTGCGTGGAGAAAAATTGAGTTGAAACAGTTGTTCGCAGGTCAAACAAAGCGTTAATTTTTCCTTGGCAAAGGAAGCTGAGGCGTGTTGTTTGCAAACCGGATCCCCACAAATCAAGCAAGGAATTCCCTTGGTCGGTGGCTTTTTCTTCATTTCCTTTTTGTTGTCGTGTAGTGACTGTTTTTTCGTTTTTAGAAATCCAAAGGACAACAGACCACCCGTGTGGTATTGAGTCGTGGCTTCTGCTGTCATATTCTGCTTTATTTCTCCATCGTCGCCGTTGCTAGCACCAGAAGTCAAGAGGCACAGGACACATGTTTCGTAGTCGCAGTCAATGCCCAATGCATGACACTCCGCCTCGAGCTTCAAACGACGCATTTGTTCCAACGATTCGTAAGCTGCGCTATACTCGTCTACGGACATGGTCCTGCGCACACTAGATGTCATTGGTGATCCCTCAGGAATATAGAGCTTGCCAAAGGTGAGCTGCACCACGGTGGCGCCATTTCCAGCCGAATCATTCTTATTCACGCTGTCTTCTTGCTGCTGCTGCTGCTGCTGCTTCGAAGGAGTTCTCAAAACCGTGCCGTGGCCATAAAGAGTAGACACTGTGTCTCCTGGCTTCATCTTCAATTGGTTAAAAGCACCAACATCAACAACTGATTCGTTTTTTTTTCGCAGATGTCTCCTCCAATCTTTCGAGGAAGTCTTCGTTTTCGTTGAAAGTACCTGGTATTTTAACTACTTAAGGATCGAATTCAGCAGAAATCGACTACGACGCTGAGTCGTGCAAATTAACCCTAATCTCAAACCAGAAATAACAACCAAATCAGTCATCACTTGGGCTACTACCACAAAACACGTCTCAATGAAAATAATATCTTCGGATACTATTTTAATTTATCATCAAACAATTTATCATCAGGCAACCATATTCGCCAATGTCTGACCTATCAGTTGTCGTATCGTTCGAGGACACATGCGTGGCCCATTCCTCCGTCAGCGCAAGCAGCTAATAGCGCAAATCGTTGATTTTCATCTTGAAGACGGCGCGCAGCGGTCGTTACCAATCGAGATCCTGTGGCACCAAAGGGGTGGCCGATGGCCAAGGACCCACCGTGAATATTCATCTTGTCAAGATCCACTTTTCCAAGTCGCTTTCCTCCGAAATTGTCGTCGGCAAATTTCTGGGAATCCATTGCTGTCAAATTGGATAACATTTGTCCAGCAAAGGCTTCGTGAATTTCGTACACTCCAATGTCTTCTTCCATCTTCAAACCCATCCGACTGAGAACCTCGTGACTGCAGTATGTAGGTCCAAGAAGAAGCTCCTCGAAAGGATCACATCCTTTGAAACTCCAATCGCGCAAATACGCCAATGGTTTGTAGCCCAAGGCCAGGGCCTTCTCTTCGCTCATAATAAGAGAGGCAGCAGCACCATCGGTCAAAAAACTGGAATTAGCAGCAGTGTGAGTTCCATGGGGCTTGACAAACGCAGGCTTGAGCTTGGAGACAGCTTCAATGCTGGTATCTGCCTTGATTCCATTCTCTTCCGTGGATCCGTTGTAGGCTGTAATTTCGTCCTTGTACCATCCATTCGCGTGAGCTTTTGCCGCCAATTTATGAGATCGCACCGTAAATTCATCTTGTTCTTCACGGCTAACTCCAAACTTGGCACTTAAGCGGTCGGAACTGACCCCCATAATTTCGCCCGTGGTGTAATTGGCAATGGCAGGTGTTTCCAGCGAAATATCGGACATTTTGAGATCCTTCAGCACATGTTGGATGGCACCCATGGTTCCGCCCTTTTTCATTGCCTTTTGAGCCGTAATGGCCTTTTGGCGTAACACGCGACTGAGACGAATGGGAACATCCGAAAAGGTTTCGCATCCACCGGCAATCACAACATCAGCGTGTCCCGTCATAATTTTTTCAGCACCAGCACAAATGGCAGCATTGGCAGAAATACAAGCTTGGGCAATCGTGTGGGCTCCCGTTGTGACCTGAAGCGAAACAAAAAAGTAGGAAACATAACAATTAAAAACCAAGCAATAATTTCATCCGAAACATTTCATTGCTTCATTTCATTTGTTACGTACGGGTAAACCAGCATTAATGGCGGCCTCTCGAGCAATATTCGATGTGCGAACTTCTTGAATCACATTTCCGCAAATTCTGTGAGGTTAAGAGTTGAAATGACATGGGAGTGTGTGAGTGTCAGAAGCATTATTTTCGAAAATTGACAAAAGGATCATCATACGATTTTGGATGCCAATTTTTTTCATCAGAATAATTTTTTACGGCAGGAGCACACAAGGAGCACGCGCACGTACACGTAATCGACTTCTTCCTTCGGCAACGCCGTCTTGGTCAACAAGCCGGTAATGGCCAATCTCTGAAGATCTACGGCCAATTCATCCATGTAAATACTGGTCGTAGTCGCAAAGGGCAATCGAGTTCCTGCAACAATCACCACATTTTTGACAGCCTTGGAAGAAAAGGAGGCCTTCGAGGAAAGCGTCGCCAATTTGGAGACCGATTTTAATGCGGCCGAAGAAAATAACATTATTATCTTAAAATGGGTGTCAAGTTGTTAAAGAATAAATTGTGAAAAAGCAAGCATACATTAAACGCAAAGGCTCAGCTCGGTGTGTGATAGTTGCGGGACAAACTCTGCTTGAGCTTATCGAAATATTTCGAAAGATGACGCTGCGAAGTGCGAAGCCAGAAACCCAAGTCAATCGGAATAGATAATAAATCTTGTCGAGGCGTCGATGATGCCTTTGATTTGTTTTGACACTTGAGTCACGTGATCTTTGAATCACGTCAATAGAGTTGAAGTTGTCGTTCAGAGCCGAGAACCAACCAATTCTTTAGTCTAGTAGAGTAGTTTTCTTCAACAGCTTTTGTTTCCAAACCTCCTCTGCTCATCGAGCAGAGTACATCTCACTGTCTCTGTCTCTACATCATATTCGTTACAATCTTAACCTCAAAGAGACAGCACCACAAGATCGCCACAACGAGACTATCGAAATATTATGGCTGCACCACGAGGAAGAAGAAAGAATAGCCATGGCGATGATGAACCTGCCGCCGAGATCACACCTCAGTCTTCGTCGCGGCGTTCCACGAGGTTGCGCAGTCAATCGCACGAGGAAATCCAACCGATCGTCGCAGTTCCGCAGAACAAGAAGAAAGCTGGACGTCCTCGCAGCAAATCGGTGCCTGCCAAGTTCGAAACGATTGATGCAGAAATTAGTGTTGACCACATTGTTAACATCAACGACGACCATAATTATTCTATCAGAACCAAGAAACCTCGTAGTTTGTCTCAAGAGAAACACACAAACACAGTACCGCATGCTGGCCCTGAAACTAAGAAAGCTGGTACAAGAAGTAAATCCACAACGTCGACGTCTACCAATCGTAAGAGAAGTAAATCCACGGCATCGACATCTTCCGAAAGCAACATAAAAAAATCTACAACTCCACTCAAAGCACCAGCACCAGCATCGATGGAAGCCGCATCGATGGATGTTGTATCCGTGTCCCAATCAATCGTTAACGCATCGGTATGTAAGCCAACTACAGCGGCACCAGTTCTGTCATTGTCGCTAACAAACAAAATTAGAACCAATTCGGCTGATAAAATCAAGAACAATATACACTCAAAGAGGGCACCCAGAAACGAACTGACCAGCTTCATTCCGGGTTACACGGCTCCTCTCCGATTGGATTCGTCCATGTTGAACAATCAACGACCAGGACTTGAGACGCTTCGCAAGCGTGCCTTGACAACGGACAAGTCGACCATGGCCTTTGTCAAAGGTACGGTTGCCAATCAGCAACAAATTCTGACCATGGCCGCTTCCAAAGCATCGAATTCCATCACCGCGACCGCCTTCAAGAATCCTCCCAAGAAAGAGGCTCCCAATCATGCGGGGGATCAATGGTTCAATATGGTCCCAACACCTCTCACGGACGCTGTTAAGCATGATTTGAACGTTATTAAGAGTCGTAATTATCTGGACCCCAAACGTTTTTACAAGTCCTCCGACAAGGCCAGTAAGTTTATGCAAATTGGGACCGTGATCGAAGGCAATGCCGAGTACCATTCGGCCCGTTTGACCAAGAAACAGCGCCGTACGAACTTGACGGAAGAAATGATGGCCGATCCTGCCACGGCCGATTATGCCAAACGAAAATATGCCAAGATGCAGCAAGCCAAAAGTGCCACACACAAGAAACAACACAGCTTCAAGAAACATGGGAAAAAGCGATTTCATGCCTAAATAGAATGTTGAGATTTGGTAGCGCACATCTTGTTCAGTACGAATGGCAAAATCTTTCATTACATTTTATAATTATTTGGTTCTCATTTCATCATCTTGGGAGAAATAATAATAGTTGTAGCACTAGCGGTACTTGCTCCCAACCAATCTTCCCAGCCTTGCCATTCATTTTTGTAATACAAATCAGGACGATAAGGCAAACGAGCTACCGGATGATCATCACTGCCGTCATCGTCATCGTCCCAAATTTTGTGTTGTTCGAATACGTTCATCCACTCTTGTGGAGACGTTATTTGGAGTTTATGAGCGACTTGTTTGGCCTGTTCGTACGGATAGGGTATGGCCAACCAATCGTCCCAACCCTTCCATTCTGTGGCAAACATTCGATCGGGATGAGTGGGAAGGCGATAGGCACCCGGACAGGTGTAATTCTGGTATTCTTTCTTGGACTCAAAACCGTGACTGCGAGCCATTCTTCTCGCTTCTTGGAACGTGTAGATGCTCTTCTTCTTCTCCTCCTTCCTGTCGTTATCATTATTTACTGTCGTCATGGTGGCCTTAATATCATTTGAATATATCTAGAGTTCAGGATGACGAAATAGTGGCAGCAACGGCCGTGGCAGTTGTTGTTTTGATTTTCCAAGAAGGACGGGCGGACAATCTTGCGAAACACCCAAGGCTCGTCGATACGGATACATTTTATTACAAAATTAATTATTATTACGAGTATTTTTTATTTTCATTATTATTATGATGGTGCTTTTATACCCTATCCCTATTCAAGATTTGATACTGTACTCGAGTACTCGAGGAGCGAGGAGCAAGTGTATCTACTGTACAGCAGCATGTACAAGAGACTCCTCGAATTTCAATCGAAGTGACGAGAAGAGAGACTTCTAAATACTTCTCTTCTTGGTCGCCTCAAGATCTTTCTCGAGCACCAACTGCATCCTGCCTGCATCCTGCCTGCATCCATCAAAGATCTAATCCGTATTCATTGGAGTAGTATTTGTTATTTTCGAGTATCATCATCTTAAGAGTACTTGCTGCTGATTCATAATTCATAGAGTAATTTTATTGCAGTCGACCCAGTCAGCCAATATATTATATAGTAACCAACCCAACAAACTACAGTAATATTTTAATTCGCGCCATCATGGTCCAATCTTGCATGTCCGACTGCAGTGGCAAAAAGCAGCATGACGATTTGCATGTTGGTTTTGAAGCTCAAGAAGATGGCCTTAACGACGATGCGGAAACCTTTGACTGGATCCAAACTTCTTCTCTCAGCATCGTAGTCGTCGGGGCCAGTGGTGATCTGGCCAAGAAGAAAACCTACCCCTCGTTGATGAATTTGTACGCCGAGCAACTCTTGCCGGACGATACGGTCATTTATGGTTACGCCCGATCGGACTTGACCGACGAAGAGTTACACGATCGTTTGCGGCCCTTTTTAGAACAAGACGATCATCCCAAAGCCAAGATAGATTCGTTTTTAAAGCTTTGTCACTATCAAAGCGGTGAATCGTACGGAGATCAAGATGCCTTTACTAAATTGCAAAAGAAAATTCAAGACAAGGAGGATAGCTTTACCAAGAGTAGTAAAAAGAATCGCTTCTTTTATTTTGCCATTCCCCCCAATGCCTTTGGAGAAACAGCCGTTGCCATTAAGGAAACGTGCTTGCAAAAAGAAGAGAAGGGATGGAGTCGGCTTGTGGTTGAGAAACCCTTTGGACGCGATTTGGAGAGTTTTGAAGAACTCAATGATACCATGTCTGTTTTTGATGAAAAAATGCTCTACCGTATCGACCATTATCTTGGTGTAAGTAATTGATGGTGTCTGGTACTTATTGATCAAAGTCGTGTTATGACTGACATTCTCCAAACACTCGTTTTGTTTTTATTTTCAGAAAGAGATGGTCCAAAATTTGACAGTCCTTAGGTTTTCCAATATATGGTTTGACAAAGTCATGAATCGCGACAATGTCAAATGCATCATTCTTACCTTCAAAGAACCCTTTGGCACACAAGGGCGTGGTGGCTACTTTGATAAGTATGGCATCATTCGAGATATTTTGCAAAATCATCTCCTACAAGTTCTGACACTCCTAACAATGGAAGCACCTGTCGTTGTAGAAGGCAAAGGTTCCGGAAAGGCCATTCGGGATGCCAAAGTTGCCGTCTTAAATGCTATGTCCGAAATCAAATTGGAAGATGTCTTGCTAGGACAGTACGAGGGATATACTGACGACGATACAATTGAGAATAAGGATACCAACACTCCGACCTTTGCTGTCGTTAAATTAAACATTAACAACAAGAGGTGGGCCGGAGTGCCCATGATCTTGAAGGCTGGAAAAGCTCTCAATGAGCGAAAAGCAGAAATGCGCATCCAATTCCAAGACGCTCCTGCGGGAGACTTTTTGTTTGACGGCACACCTTGTCCTCGCAATGAACTTGGTACGAGCTGTCTATTTTTATTGTATTTATATTGACAGGTCACTTTAGTGTTCGTTTGGCAGCCTCTCACTCCTAACATTTTTCGTTAAAATTATCAGTCATGCGCATGCAACCGAAGGAGGCTATCAACATGAAGACAAATGTAAAATCACCAGGTTTTAGCGCCAAACCGGTACAGTCGGAGTTGGAAGTGAACTACAATACACGCTTCTTTAGGAATACCAAAGAGTCTAACCCAGATGCTTATACACGGCTGATTTTAGATATTTTGCAAGGAAAACAAGCTGCTTTCGTCCGTGATGACGAATTGCGACGTGCGTGGGAAGTCTTCTCGCCGGTCCTCCACAAGATTGAAGATGAAAATGTCCGCCCAATTATTTATCCTCAAGGAGGTCGTGGACCACAGGAGGCGGATGCTTTCATTTTTAAAGTCGCAGGATATGTCCGATCGGAAGATTACGTATACTACGATAATGAAATTCCTTTTAAATCATCCAAGTCCGCATCAATACCAAGACCATCTGACCCCGCCGCCGCCAAAGATGAAGCGGAGGAAGAAAACGGCAGCCCCAATGATGTCCCTGAGGATCAAAAATGTGATATCGGTCTCTTTGGTCTTGCAGGCAAGTACAAATATTCCTGCTTCAAAAGCGATGCTGTTGCGTTGTTTCTAATTACTCATACTTTTTTATTTGGCCTCTCAGTGATGGGGCAGAACTTTGCTTTGAACATGGCATCTCATGGCTTTCCTGTCTGTGTTGGCAACCGGTCCCCCGCCAAGGTCGACATTACCTTGGAGCGTGCCGCAAAGGAAGGCAACCTTCCGCTGGTTGGCTCCAAGAATGCCGAAAATTTTATTAAACATCTAAAGAAACCTCGAAAGGTTATCATCCTGGTGCAAGCAGGAAAACCCGTTGATGAGACCATTGGCAAACTTGCCACTCACATGGAACCAGGCGACTTGATCATTGATGGCGGAAACGAATGGTTCCACAACTCCATCCGCCGTGCAGAGTTCTTGGAACCGAAAGGAATTCATTTTATTGGAATGGGAATTTCTGGAGGAGAGGAGGGCGCCCGCAACGGGCCTTCGCTTATGCCAGGAGGCCCCAAGGAAGCTTACGACCTTGTTGAACCAATTCTGACTAAGTGCGCAGCCCAGGTAGAACGTACCGGCGCTTGTGCCGGATACCTTGGCCCAATTGGCACCGGTAATTATGTGAAGACGGTGCGTGCGTGGGAAACAGGGGAAAATGTGAAAAGCTGCAAATTGTGAATAGTTACTTTACTTGGACGACTTCTCATGTTTTTTACCATACCCCTTATTGTAGGTTCACAATGGAATTGAGTACGGTGATATGCAGCTTATTGCGGAAGTTTATGATATCTTCAAAACTGTCGGCGGCATGACAAACGAAGAAATGGCAGATATTTTCGACGAGTGGAACAAAAGCGAGCTTGAATCCTATTTGATTGAAATCACAGCCAAGATACTTCGCAAGAAAGACGTCGAGACTGGCGAAGGCTACGTTTTAGATTACATTCTGGACAAGACAGGTATGAAGGGCACCGGAAAATGGACCGTCCAGGAAGGCGCAGAAAAAGGAGTACCAATTCCAACTATTGCCGCCGCCTTGGATGCACGAATGCTGAGCGGAAGAAAGGAAGAGCGTGAAGCTGCGTCGTCCATTCTTGATTCTCCAATCATTGAGAAGATGGATCGCCAGCAGCTCATCGACGATGTGCGAGCAGCCCTCTATGCTTCCAAAATTTGCTCTTACGCCCAAGGATTGAGCCTGATCAAGGCGGCATCCGACGAGCATACTTGGAATGTCGATTTGTCCGAGTGCGCTCGTTTGTGGACTGGAGGCTGCATCATTCGAGCCCAGTTGCTTGGTGATATTCAGAAAGCATTTTCTGCCGACAAAGAGCCGGTGAACTTGTTGGTGGACAAGAATTTTGCTGGTCTATTGAACGAACGGGTCCCTGCATGGAGACGCGTCGTTGCCTCGTGCATTTCAAATGGCATCGCTTGCCCAGCGCTTTCCAGCTCCATCACCTACTTTGATAGTTATCGCCGTGCAAGACTACCTGCCAGCCTTACTCAAGCTCAGAGAGATTTCTTCGGGGCACACACATAGTAAGTTGTCGGTTCTTGTTAAAGTTGGCTTGCATGAAAATCAAATGCCACCCCCATTTTCCACTTTTCCACTCATCTATCTTCCCTCTTCTGTTTGTAGTGAACGCACCGACAAATCGGGTCGATTCCACACTGCCTGGACGGAAGCTCACAAGGATATAGGCGACGCGGGGGATCGCACTCGAGGCGAAACATCTCACGCATAGGGGATCGGCTTAAATAATTATCTACTTTACATTCCTGATTTATCTTTGTTCATTGGTACAATACTTGGACAATAATGTATTTTGTGGAGGCACTGATACCCGTAACACTGAGGCGAATTACCTCTTAAACTGAAGTAACTAGATCTACCACGGTATTATGAAAGTGAAGAAATTTTTATGTAACAAAGTATTAATTGTTTACTGGAGTGACAACAGTAATTGTCCCATAATATTATTGTTCGTTATCGGTGGAGTGGTACCGAAAGAAACGCCAGCCTTCCATCTGCAAGACCATCATTCTTCATTATTTACTTGTTGGTGAGGTACGGTACAACTTGGAGAGGTCACCCAAATTAAGCCCAGGTGGACTACGGCAGTTTACCTTGTCTCCTGTTAGGGACGATGATAGGACTCAGGAGTTAGGTCTTACTCTATTAGGTCATGTGCCTATGCTTGCTCTTTATGTCTCCACACTAGCTTTTTACGCACCTTTTGATTTTTTACGTTTTCCTCGCAGCATCTTTGGGGCATAGATCATACGAGCTGTAAATCTTGATAATACCCTCTTCAGATTTATAGTTTGTAGTCATCCTCTTGCCATTTTTACTGAGAGTGATATTATTTCAGTGGCACTTCGGAAAGAAAGTTATACAAAAGTGGCGAGGCTAATAATTAGCAAAGTGTGAATGAATCTGGCCAACTTCCGTGTCTTAGTAGGCCTCATCTAGCAAATAGAATAGCTTGAGTAATCGGACCATCTCAACCAACGCACGCAGCAAAAAGGTCCCTTTGCAATCACCGATTGGTGAAATATCAAACTGTTGGTTTTGGTTATCATCCATTTCATTGAAGTGAACTCGCCCTTTGTGCCTGGGAAAACCTATATAGTGTCATCAAACGGCGACCCAGACGGCCGACAATTGAGTTGGCGAAGTCTATGATACGGGGCAGGGAGAAAGCGAAAGTGGGATAAAAATAAACAGCTATCTATCTGGTGACGTTAGATTCAAAATATCTGCCAACGGATCGACGTAATGATTCGGGGGCATAGGACCGAGAACTTCATCAATTAGCCTCATGAAATTAGCCTCGTCATGAGGAGAGATGTCGAGGCTTCGACAACCAGAAGGGCGTTGTCTTTGCTGCTGCTGCTGTTGTTGTTGTTGCTGCTGCGTTTGATGAGGCTCGAGCGAAGCTTGCAGCAAAAATCTCCCTGAAGCATCGGTAACGACAGGTATCGTTGAGTGACATCCAGAATAAGGGTTTCCTGATGATTGCATGGTAGGGAATGCGTTTGCCTGTCCTGCGAAGGAAGCTTGATATGAATAAGCGTCATGAAAGTTGACAGGCTCCGGCATGTCAGACTTCATTTCTCCGTATCGAGAAAAAGCGTGCTCCCGGGATGCAAAGTTATTTGGAACGGACTGCTGCTTCATCTTCTTTTGTCTCCTTGTTTCAGTAGTAGTGGTAGCATCGCGTATAGCATGTGCTACCTTGTCCCTGCAAGCCCGATCATCAAGAGCTAAACAAATGCAAACGCGTTTCGAGAGAGCACGAGAACAGAATCCAGCAGACACGCTTTAGCTCGAGATGGCCTGTATCACAGAGGTTTTATTTCATCATGGCAAACACGGCCTGAGTATTACTTACCGTACCAATCATCACTCGAATTCGGATCTTCCTTCAAGAATCTCCCCCCTCGTCTTCGGATGTCTTCCACGATGGAATGCACAACCAACGACTTTTCAAGTCTCGTTTTTGCTCGATTGTATTCATCGACAGATTCTATAACAATTTCTCGAAATATCTTGTTACCCTCTTGAATTTTTCACAAACGAGGACCACGAAACATCCAAAAGCAAGTTCAGAATCATCAAGGTTGAAATCGAACAGCAAAACCTATTGTATCATGCAACGTCCCAGTACCTACCATGATTAAATGCTTTCTTACTTCTCCCGCAAAGGACGTCGGCTGTTTTAATCTCTACATGTCTGTCCTCTTCTAAAGCAGCAGCAGCAGCAGCAGGTGCAGACTGTTGGCTTCCTCGTTTTCTCCTTCTCCGTTGGGATGTTTCTTTCGAGTACGAAACCGGGCTGCTGGAAATCTTTTCGTTCAACGACTCGGAACCAGAAGAAATGGCACGTTGGCAATCCTTGTCCTCATCAAAGTTCATGGTGATTGATGTATGATGAACGGCTGCAACTTGAGTTGTAGTACTGGAGTACTGGATATCTACTTACAACCTACAATAAAACCTAAGCATCGTCTGCCTTGCCAATTGTCTCTTCTATGCGCCCACCAGGAACAACTTTAATACCACCTATATTGAAGCTTTAATCTTCTTGCTTAATCTACTACAAGACTATTATTTCTGCCTCGTGTGCTTCCCCACTGCCCCACTACTAGTTACTGGCACCAGTAGCCACTAATGCTTCTAATAGTAGAGTGATGTTTCACACTTGACTACGTGATACGCGTGAAAGCTTTGCACTTCCCTTTGCTGTTACCTGGTACCTGGTACTCGTACCTGGTATGCACAGTTTTTCAACCGTATCTCAGGCATTGATTGACAAACTCATTCTGTCTTCATACAGGTTAGCACTTAACAGATGAGGATCAATTGCCAAAGCCACCGACAATACAAGGCCATTCACTAATTTTGGGATTTAAGAGAAACAGAAATCCCCTAATAGGTCCGGAATCATGTGAATTCCGAAGAAAAACAACATCTGTTATTAAAATTTAAAATAGTACGAGGACTTGCACTGAAATTGGAAGCTGTCAAAAGTGCAGTGTGAAAATATTAAGTAAATAAATAATTCACCTCGCGCACCTGTAGAATGAAAGTCCTTAATTGCGAATGCATTGGTCGAATGTTGCACGTTTACGCTACACTTGATGCTATCTGGTACATCTACCTACTACCATGTACCGTACCAGTAGTCTACTACCAGGTACCTGGTAGTACCTGGTAGTAGACGACCTGTTATTGGTATAGTAGTACCGTACCATAGTACCAGGTAGTAGTCAAAGCAAGCAACAGCTACCACTGGTACCTGTTAGTACCAGTTAACAACATTATTCTGCATATCAGTGGTACCGTAGTAATACTACTACGAGCTAGAGTAGGTAACTGGTACCTGGTACAATAATAACCTAGTACCGTACCAGTTACCAGGCACTGTATCTCCTGCGAATGAAGCCCTCCGGAGCTCCCCTGTACCGTGACTGTAGCTCATGACTCACAGTAGAAACACT
>Ga0210036_1004609_pt1 | contig 12520 bp, 7 predicted proteins | sample CryGeymeta201515_FD_185469 | JGI IMG/M metagenome (GOLD analysis project Ga0210036, IMG submission 185469) | Groundwater microbial communities from Crystal Geyser aquifers in Utah, USA - Crystal Geyser metaG 2015-15 (SPAdes) (version 2) | ecosystem: Environmental > Aquatic > Deep subsurface >...
CGAACTGGTCAAGGGCGCCAGCCACGACTTCGACGCCGAGCGGTATCTGAAAGGAGAGCAGACCCCGGTATTCTTTGGCTCGGCACTGAACAACTTCGGCATCATCCCGCTGCTTGACGAGTTCGTCGAATACGCGCCGCCGCCCCAGCCGCGCGCAACGCTGGGCCGTACGGTCGAACCGACCGAGCCAAAACTGACCGGTTTCGTGTTCAAGGTTCAGGCCAACATGGACCCGGCCCACCGTGACCGCATGGCCTTCATGCGAGTCTGCTCCGGCGTGTTCATCAAGGGCATGAAACTGCACCATGTCCGGCTCGGCAAAGAGCAGCGCACCCACGGCGCCCTGACCTTCATGGCCGACGAGCGTGCCACGGCCGAAGAAGCCTTCCCCGGCGACATCGTCGGCTTGCACAACCACGGCACGATCGGCATCGGTGACAGCTTCACCGAGGGCGAGCAACTGCAGTTCGCCGGCATCCCGAGCTTCGCCCCGGAGCTGTTTCGGCGGGTCCGTCTGCGCGATCCGCTGAAGTTGAAAAGCCTGACCAAGGGCCTGACCCAGCTTTCCGAGGAAGGTGCGACCCAGTTCTTCAAGCCGCTGATCGGCAACGACCTGGTACTGGGCGCGGTCGGCCTGCTGCAGTTCGACGTGGTCGCCTACCGGCTCAAGGACGAGTACAACTGCGAGGCAATCTTCGACAACGTCAACGTCACGACCTGCCGCTGGGTCTCGACCGACAACGAGCGCGACCTGGAAAAGTTTCGCGACAAGAATATCCAGCACCTGGCCGAGGACGGCGGCGGCCGCCTGGTCTACCTGGCCCCGACCCGGGTCAACCTGCAGCTGGCCCAGGAACGCCACCCGGAAATCAGCTTCCGCGCCACCCGCGAGGTGAGTGTTTACGTTGCTATCGGAAGCAATTCCTGAATTGAAAGCATCTCACTCCGGCCGACTCGTGACGGCAGTGCGCCAGATTGCCAGCGCAAGATAAAGCAACGTTAGTAGCGCGATTGAAAGCACACCGCGAACATAGCTGCCTGGCCCGAACACAAAGCCCATATCATCGCGCACGAAATCAGCCAGCCAAGCAAGGTGTGCTTGCCCGGGTCTGTCATAGGCGGCATTGAGCAGCATTTCGAAGCCCCAGCGCGACGGCAGCAGGTCTGCAATCGACTGGGTCAGAGGGGCCATTCCTGTATAGTAATCGGGCGCCAGGGCTCCGCTGAGCACCAGTTGCGGAAGAACAACGGCAACGGCTAGAAGGACCGATAAGCGCCCCGGCGTAGGGTCCAACGATGAGACCAGCAACCCCAGTGCGCAGGAAGCCCAGGCGGTTCCGACCAACGCCAACAGGGCCGGGGCCAGTTGCAGTTCACGCATCTCGGGCGCGAGCAGACAGATGCCGAGATACAGGGCACACTGCAGCAGCACCAGAAAAAACAAGAAAGGTAGCCGTGACAACACGTAGACACCAGGTCCGAGCCCAGCCATCCGCTCACGTCGGAACACCGAACGATCGCCGGACAACTCCATACAGGCCATCAAGGTTCCGCTGAAACTGGCCATCATCACGAACATCAACAATACTCCCAGCGGCACCGGAAGATTAATGACTGTGCGTGCCTGCAGTTCAAACACGATTTCCGAACCCGCACGTGGCTCCGCGCCTCCCGCTAGCGGGAACAAGCTACGAATCAAACCGTCCCCGCCGGGAACTGCCGCAATCGCGCGCTCGATCCGGTCGCTCAACTGCCCCAGTTGTTCTGCCGATCGCTGCTCCGGAATCGTCATTGAAAGCGTGACCAACGCCAATACTAATGGCACCAACAAATAGACCACCAGGGCCCGCAAATTTGCCAGACGTATCCGCCAGTGCCGCGCAGTAAGAACACCTAACTTGCGTCCGATATAGCGGCCGCGAGTCTCAGGCAGCAGTTTCCGCGGCGGGCGCAGTACCGTTCCAGAATCATATCCACGCTTGAGGACCTGACGTCCCAACCGACTCATCGGCCCTAGAACATGTTCATCGAAATACGGCGATTCCCGATACCAGTCGGCAAATTGTCCAGCAATCCGGACCAGGGTAGCGTTGTCTGCAACACCGAGCGCCTGACTCGGCTCCAGGCCGCCTTCGAGCAGTTCGAAAATCCGAGTCGGGCGAATCGTCTGCGTCGGACCTTCGGGATCATGCCGGCCGAAGAATTCCAGCGCCTGCTCGGGCCGTCCTAGAAAGCATAGACGTCCCCGCGAAAGAATGACGACCCGGTCCAGCAAGTCGAGGTTGTAAAGAATGTGCGTTGTGATCAGCACTGTGCGACCGGCACTCGCCAACGCCCGGAAATGATGCATCAAACGTTCTTCCGTGCTGGGGTCCAGCCCGGAAGTCGGCTCATCAAGAAAGAGGATGCCCGGCCGGGTTATCAGCTCTGCCGCGATCGAGACACGCTTGCGCTGGCCGCCGCTGAGACGATCGATCGGAGTGGCGCGCACATGGGACAGGCCCAGCGTCTCGATCGTTGTATCGAGAATCGATGCGCGCTGTGAAACATCAACATCGGGCGGCAAGCGCAACCGAGCGATATAGTCTAGACAGGCCTCGACCGTAAGCTCCACATGAATAATGTCGTCCTGGGGCACGTAACCAATGCTCGAGCGAAATAGGTCGAATTGGGTGTGCAGTGGTGCATCATTGAACAGCACCAACCCTTCGCTCGGCAGACTTGACCCGTTCAAGGTCCTGAGAAGCGTAGTCTTGCCGGCCCCGCTAGGTCCCAGAATTCCTGTGAAGCAGCCAGGCTCAAGCGTCAGAGAAATGTCATCAAGCAGTTTGAGCCTCGGGCCGGCCAAGCGCGTCTGAACACTCCGTCCGAGCTGCAAGGCCTGAAGCTGGATGGTGTCGGATGAACCCAGTTCGTGAACCGCAAGTCGTCCATCGTCAAGCAGCTCGAAGCGCAGTCTTGAGTGACCGACCGCAACGACGTTCTCAGGTCGCACGCGGGCTCGATTGACCCGTCGGCCGTCCATAAAAGTGCCGTTCAGCGCCTTGCAGTCGCGTAGCTCAAGGCCGTGCGAGCCGGGCCACAATTCGGCATGACGAAGGCTAACCGCAGGATCACCCGGTAAGGCGACATCGACGCGCGTAGACCGACCGATGACCCAGGGCCGGTTTGCATCGATCACGCGCTCGCGCGCCTTACCGACATCATTATCACGGTAGAACAGAAAATCCGGTACGTCCGAATTACCAAGCCCAATTGCTTGTCCGGACAACAGTCGCATAGGCTCGGCGATCCGACGACCGTCAATGAATACGCCATTGGTCGAATCAAGATCCTCAACCAACCAGCCATCGTCAAGCTCGGGGCGCAGCCGGCAATGACGACGTGAAACCGTAGTGCCCGAAACCACGATATCGGCATGCATCGCGTCACGGCCGATGACCGTGCTTCTGACGAGTCGATACTCGCGCTCCAGCGACGACGTACCCAATGAAAGCAGAACGGCGCGACCGGAGGTCACGCCGTGCCCGGCGGCATCCTCGGACATGCCGAGCTGGCTCAGGGATTACCTTGCAGAAGAGGGTCCGCAAGATACGGCGAATCGACGGCCGGCATGCGTTGATCCAATTCGGACCGTGCCGCCGTAATGGCAGGAATCGGCGGCGGCGAAATTGCCTCGAAGATGGCCGACTGATACTGAATCTGCCCACTTCGCGAAGGATACTCGAGGCCAATCTTGAGATTATGCGAGCCCCCATCGACTGGGACATAGGCTCTGAAGGTCACGATATAGTCGTTCTGCATGATCCCGTGCAGCCCTTCGACGATCGGTGTCATCCGTCCAGGATTGTCCGAAACATCAGTATAAGAACCGAATGAAGCACGCGACAATGCATCCAGGTTGAGCAACTGCGATGGATCAGCGGCGTTGTAGCCAAGGCTGTAGATCGGCACCGGAATCGCGAGCGTACCGATCCGATTCATCAGGTCGGCGCGTGAAAGCGCACTGCCCTCGTCCTTGCCGTCGGCAAAGACCACGATCGAAGTCGAGGCCACGCTCTCCATCGCACCGCCCTGTCCGGATGTAGCCGACATGGCCATAGCCGCAGCGATCGCATCATAAATGCGAGAGGACGAGACGTTGGCATCCAGATCTGCGATTCGCCGTGCCAGGGCCCCTGGGTCGCGCTCGAAATCGGATACGACTCGATGCCCCACCGAGGAGTCGTCCAGCGCGATCACGGCGACCTGATCCTGCGGACGCTTCGCGTCTATGAACCTCGCTGCCGCCTCCAGCGCGGCGTCGAACGGCTTGCCACGCATGCTGCCGCTGGTGTCGATCACAAACACTGCACGGACTGCATCATTTCGATTTGCTACGGTCTGAACCAGATATTGGCGCTTCATCGGATCATAGGAACGCCCGTTGACCATCACACCGATGTTCAGCTCGTTCAGGTTGACCAGCGGCGCCATGTCACGATCGAACGTCCGGAAATAGACCTGAACAAACGGATACAGACTGGCGTCGGCGCGGAAGACCTTCAAGCCATAGCCGCTACCACTCTGCGCGCCTGCATTCGAGACCTGCAGCAATAGGCCAAGCGCAGCTACCAATCCTGCACCGAAAATCAGGAATGGCTGTCGAAACATAGTTCTAGTCATTTAATTTCCCCTGGTCATCAAACATAAATTCGGCCAATCCGGCCTTGTACATGCAATCACTAAAGCCTTTCTATTGAACTCGTGTCTACCGATCCGATATGCAGTTCCAGCCCTTTGGCATCCTTCTTCAAGGCATCGGCAATCTCTACCACGGCACGACGACCACTGCCCTGAAAACTGATGCTGCTGCGACGACGCACCTGAAGCGCAGCAAGCCACTTGAAATTTGACGATCCCAAAGCATCACGGCCGTTCCGTCGAATAGAGCATAGGTCAGCAGGCACGAGGTCGTCAACCGCTCCAACCCGCCGTTCCCGTCATGATTCCGGAGCAAACCGAAACGGAATCGGGCAAGTGTAGATGCTGTTTCAGCCATAGATCAAGCACCTGATATCTTAGCTGGCGATCCTCTGAACAAGTCTTTCGTGGAGCGCCGATTGTTGAACAATCCGGCCGGAGAGAAGCCGCAGATCATGCGTGCCGTCACGAGTGACAGTAGCCGTAGCTATGGCCGAGTCGCGTCGCGTGCGAGATGCGGCTTCTCCGGCGAAACCCTTCAGGGACGGGCCTTTGCGGGACCTCCGCCCCGTTTGAACTCGCCTGTTCGGAAACAACCAAACCGCGCTCGCCCAAGCCGAGCCGGAGCCTCCCGCAACGACGCCATTGCGTCCGTGTAGACTTACTCAGAGTTGGCTTTTGGTCGATACGGACGGGTCAGTGGCCCTCAGCCATTCCAAAAGCACGGCGTACTCCTGTGCGGCGCGACTCGAAGTTGTGTTTGCTGGCAAGTCAGCGGCCATTCCCTGCGAAACGTGCCTCGATTCGTACCGACGCAGCGGCTCCGAGCCTTACGGTACGATCCGAATGGCCCACCATTAGCAGCTACTTTCCAGGCGCTTCTGTCACTGGACTTCAAGCACGAAGTCATCGAAAACCCAGCCCTCTCTGCCTTCTTCATCGCGAATATTTACCCAACCATCGGCTCGCGCCATAACTTCGACCACAGTCCCAGACCTCAGTGCAAACAGTACGGCGTTAGCACTTCCCGGGCCGGATCGGACGTTCAGGGATGATGCAGTGACTACCACCCGATCCGAAGCGGCCTCAGTGCCGCTGTAACCCGATTGATCGATTGAATTTCCGAGCGAGTCATAGCGCATCATCTCTGCCGGAGTAACGGAAATGACATAATCCACTGCAGAATCGATGACCGAGCGTAGCGCCTTTTCGCGTGGTGTGTTTTTCCAGGTCGACAGTGCGCCGCCCAAACCGGCGGTACCAGTAGCTCCGCCAAGCGCACCCGCAAGGTTGAAGTCACGCGCCTCACCCTCGACACTGGTAGCCGCGAGGATGCGACTGCTAGTGGCATCGACGACTCTGAGATCGATGGCCATGTGAGCACTGCGGCTGCCCCCGGCAATCGCGCCAAGAACCTGGCCGAGACGCCCGCCTCCGATCGCTCCCTGGGTACCGCCAGCATTATCCAGGAATTCAGTAACCGCCGCGACAACCAGGAGTTCCGCACCTTCGATCTCTCCAATTGCGGCAGCCGTGTCACCGCGCACACGTCCACTTGCACCAAGATCCTGTTCGCCAAGCACCATATCCAGACTGCCGCGCTCAAGAACTATGTAGCGTCCCGAATTGACCAGAGCGGTGGTCAACATGTCGGCCATACCGTCACCGATGGCTGGGCTGTACCAATTCTGCGCATCGGCGGTTTTGTTGTCAAACCGTGCCACGGCTATACGCGCCTTTGGTCCGTTGTAATATTCGGCTGCCACGTCGGCCATGTTGCGGCCCGAGTTGTCGCGAATATTGGTAGTTGTGCCAGTGCCTGCAGGGCATCCGGCCAGCAGGCCGGCAAGGCCGATCAATGCAGTGACGTGGATTAAATGCCTCAAGTTCATTTGTTCTTCCTCCCTTTAAATTTCAGATTGGATCAGCCTGGTTTTGAACTCCTCTGGATGTCTGGCCAAGGAAGGCCATTGAATCTGTTCGATTCGGCTCCGAAACGATGCGTTCCAGCTTCCCAGCACGGTCATGGAATCCATGCCGATCCAACAGCGCCAACGAAATTGTACTGATCGTTCCGGAGTCGTGATTATGCCCATAAGAGCTACCCCTGTCGACCCCTTTCGGCCAAGTTTTGCCTCGCCTCTGGCCAAACCGGCCAGGAGCATGGCGACTGATATCGTTCAGCACCGGTTCAGCCGATCTCTGGGAGGATATTCGGCAACTTGGCGCCCCAGCCGCGAAGCGATGCTCAGGAATCAGGTCTCAGCCGCGGCGGGAATTCACCAAGACTTGCTCACGGCGACTGGCTGCGTTATAAGCTTGGGGTCGCTCCATATCGAGGCACGGGAGTTCCGTCATGAAAAAACACATCGGACGTTATCAGATCGTCGAAACACTGGGGCGCGGCGGCATGGGGGTGGTCTACAAGGCCATCGATCCGAATCTTGAGCGCATCGTCGCGATTAAATGTCTCAACGACGATCTGAGCGACAACGAGCTGGTCGTAACCCGATTCCTGCGTGAAGCTAGAAACGTTGCTGCGCTGTCACATCCAAACTGTGTCCGGCTCTACCTGGCTGACGAGCAGGACGGCAATCCCTACCTGGTCATGGAATATATCGATGGCGAAACACTGGCTGACCGGCTGCGCAAGAACGGCAGCCTGTCACAGCTCGAGGCGGAACAGATTCTTCGCGACTGCGCTCAAGCGCTGGAAGCAGCTGACGCCAAGAATATCGTCCATCGGGATATCAAGCCAGGCAACATCATGATCAACCGCAGTGGTCGAGCGCTGCTGACCGATTTCGGCATCGCGCAAGTGCAATATGGCCCGTCCGAAAAAGGTTCGGATACGATCATGGGCACGCCAGGCTACATGCCTCCGGAGCTGCTGCGCGACGGCAGATCGGATCGTCGAGGGGACATTTTCGCTCTCGGCGCCGTGTTCTTCGAAATGCTCACAGGCAATCGTCTGATCGAAAGCCGGGACCTGGCCGGATCGAGCAAAGCATTCGGCAACCCGGAGTTTCCTCTTCTCGACCGGATCCGAGATCAGTTTGGCGAGCTCACTCATCGTCAACTCCGGCAAATGCTGGATCCGGAACCGGCAAAGAGATATCAGGATTACGCCGCGCTGCTGGCGGAACTGGCTCCTGACCAACAAGCAGTCGTCAAGCGGGCTCGCGAAGCTGCACCAACCGCAATTTTGAAGCGTTCGGAGGCCGACGGCGAAGCGCCGGCGACGGTCTCGCTTAAAGCCGAACGCATCGCACCACCGCCCGACACCCGAACCGTAGAGATCGACGACGGTCGTCGGCTGCGTCGAATCGGCCTGCTTGCGGCCACCGTCGCCGGAATCGCGGTGCTCGGGCTGGCAATCGCGCTGACTTCCGGTATCGATGATGACGCGAATCCAACAGTGGCAGAGGCGCTCAATCCGACAGCGAAATCCATGATGACTGCGGGGGCGTCCGAAGAACAACCAACCGCTTCCGCGCGGCGCCCAGACCTCGCCAACGGCGAAGGCGACCTTAATTCATCACTCCTATCCGCTCAGGAAAAGGGGGCCGCATCCGCAGCGTCGGGCCCGTCATTTCCGGCACCCATCCGGACTGCCCCCCCAGACAGCGAAGCAAACCAGATCAGTGCCACCGAACTACTTCGACAGATGCGCTCGGATCGTCTTGAGACCGGCGTGTCCGCAGACGCAGTCCCCGTGAGCGCTGAGGTCGACGACGCACGGCTGGCGATGATCGACACGCGTGTCGCCGAAACTCCGACCGCCGTGGCCGAAACCCGGCCGTCCCGCGCGCCGTCGCGTGCGGCGGCCGCAACCCAGCGCGCCGCGAGCAAGATCGCCGTGGTCGCGGTCGGCGATCCGGCCATCGCCGGGCCGATGGCCGGTGAAGTGGAGTCGGTGCTGCGTCGCGACGGCCGGCCGGTGGCCGATCGGCGATTCATCGCCGGCTTCGACCAGTACCTGTACGAAGACGGTCTCGACCTCGCCGGTCTGGCCGACCCGGCGGCCGAGGCTGGCGTGCGCTACGTAGTGATGGTTCGCGCCGTGCCGACCGGCAGCCGCGAGCTGTCCTACTACGGCCGCTACGACACCGCCTGGGGCGTGCAGGTCGATGCCGTTACCTACGATCTGTTGCGCTCCGACCAGATCGGGTCCTCAGGCGTCGAGCAACTGGAATACACCGGCCTGAACGCGGGTCAGAAAGCGCGCGACACGGTCGCGCCCTGGCTGGAGCCGATCAGCCGCCAGTTCGGACGCTGACACGCGTTCATCGCCGGTCGGCAAAATAACGGGATGCACCGATCCACATCCCGCCGATCGGCCTCCGCGTGAACCCTGCCGCGGCGTCAGGCCTGACCCATTTCCCGGGCGCCGATCGGCGGCGCGCGCTGCATGCGCTGGCGCTGCCGATCATCGGCGGCATGATGTCGCAGAATCTGCTCAACCTGGTCGATATCGCGATGGTCGGCCGTCTCGGCACCAACGCACTGGCGGCCGCCGGCCTGGGTTCGTTCGCCAACTGGCTGGCGATGGCCTTCATCCTCGGGCTTTCGACCGGGGTCCAGGCGATCTGTGCACGCCGCGTCGGCCAGGCCGCGCACGGCGAGATCGCGGTGCCGCTGAACGGCGGACTGATGCTGGCGCTGATCCTCGGCGTGCCGATGGCGGCCGTCGTGATCGTGGCCGCGCCGGTCTACCTCGCCCTGCTCAACCCTGACCCGGCGGTGGTCGAGACGGCCACGCCCTACCTGCAGGTGCGGCTGCTGGCGCTGGTTGCGGTCGGCATGAATTTCTCGTTTCGTGGCTACTGGGCCGCTGTCCATCGCACCGGTCTGTACCTGACTACCCTGCTGATCATGCATATGGTCAACATCTTCCTGAACTGGGTGCTGATCTTCGGCAACCTGGGCGCACCGGCGCTGGGCGTCTATGGCGCGGGCCTGGCAACCACGCTGTCCATATTCATCGGCACCACGATCTACTTCGCGTTCGGCATCCGCCATGCCTGGGACGAGGGTTTCCTGCACCGGCTGCCGAGCGCGAAGATGCTGATCGCACAGATGAGACTGTCGCTGCCGGCCAGCCTGCAGCAACTGTTCTTCGCCGGCGGCATGGTCGCGCTGATTACCATTGTCGGCTACATCGGCACACGAGAGCTGGCCGCGGTCCATGTGCTGTTGACGCTGGGGCTTACCATCGTGCTGCCGGCGATTGCCTTCGGCATGGCGACCTCGACCCTGGTGGGCAACGCGCTCGGTCGCGAAGATCCGGACGACGCGCGGCGCTGGGGCTGGAACGCGGTCTACTACGTCGGCACGCTGGGAGCGGCGATGGGGCTGGCCGTGCTTCTGTTCGGTCGGCCAATCCTCGGCCTGTTCATTGCCGACCCGGCAACGCTGGAGGTGGCCTGGCGGCCGATGCTGATCACCGGCTTCGTGATCGGCATCGACACCGCCGGCCTGGCGGCTATGCACGCCCTGCTCGGCGCCGGCGCCACCGGGCGGGTGATGCGGATCACGCTGATCAGCCAGTGGCTGCTGTTCCTTCCGATCGCAGCACTTGCCGGGCCGGTGTGCGGCCTCGGTCTGACCACGGTATGGCTGCTGTATGCCGCCTGGCGCGTGCTGCAATCGGCCTGGTTTGCCCATGCCTGGCACCGCGGCGACTGGGTCCACATCCGGCTCTGACGCGGCCGGGTACTGCAGCTAAACTCGGCAGGTCATCGGGAGCCATACCATGGGTCAATTCATCGGACTATTCGGAATCATCGCGTTGCTGGCGCTGGCCTGGGCCTTTTCCGAACACCGTCGCCGACTGCAGTGGCAGACCCTCCTGGTCGGTCTTGGCCTGCAGTTGGGACTTGCGATTTTCGTCCTCTGGGTGCCGTTTGGCAAGACGGTGTTCGAGACCCTGGGCGCCGGCTTCGTCAAGCTGGTCGGCTTCACCCAGGTCGGATCGCAATTCATCTTCGGCGATCTCGCCCGGGCCGACGAGTTCGGTTTCATCATCGCCTTTCAGGTCCTGCCCACCATCATCTTCTTTGCCTCACTGATGGCCTGCCTGTATCACCTCGGTGTCATGCAGAAACTGGTCGAAGCGATGGCCTGGGTGATGGTGCGATTCATGAAAGTATCGGGCTCGGAATCGCTGGCGACCGCGGCCAATTCCTTTGTTGGCCAGACCGAAGCACCGCTGGTGGTACGACCGTTCATCGACGGCATGACGCGCTCGGAGCTGTTCGCGCTGATGACCGGCGGCATGGCAACCATCGCCGGCGGCGTACTGGCCGCCTACGTGATGCTGCTCGGCGGTACGGACCCGGAAACGCAGGCGTATTTCGCCAAACATCTGATCTCGGCCTCGATCATGGCCGCACCGGCAGCGCTGGTGGTGGCCAAGATCATCCTGCCCGAAGTCGAGCCATCAGAGACCATGGGCCTGGTCAAGACCACCATCGAGCGCGAACATACCAACCTGATCGAGGCCGCGGCGGCAGGTGCCGGGGAGGGCCTGAAGCTGGCCTTGAACGTCGGTGCGATGTTGCTGGCCTTCCTGGCATTGATTGCGCTGCTGAACTGGCCGCTGGGCTGGATCGGCTCCATCACCGGCCTCGAGGCCCTGGCCGGCCAGCCGATCGAGCTGGCGCTGATCCTCGGCTGGATCTGCGCGCCGCTGGCCTTCATCGTCGGCGTGCCACTCGACGAGGTGGTCACGGTCGGCGGCCTGATCGGCCAGAAGATCGTCGCCAACGAGTTCGTCGCCTATGTTGCACTGACTGAAATCCAGGACCAGCTGTCCGACCGCGCCGTGCTGATTTCCACCTATGCGCTATGCGGCTTCGCCAACTTCTCCTCGATTGCGATCCAGCTCGGCGGCATCGGTTCACTGGCGCCGGGCCGACGCTCGGAACTGGCCCAATTGGGGCTCAAGGCGATCCTTGGCGGCACCATCGTCAGCCTGCTCAACGCCGCCTGGGCAGGCGTCCTGGTCGGCGCATAAGCGGTCGCGCGGGAGAAGCTAAGGATTTTTGGCTGATGGCCGCGGGAAGGACCTCTGATTGATTCCCCGCAGAGCGCGTGGCGATTCAAATCGGAACAACTCCGACAAATGCAAAACCGCCGCCCGTGCAGGGACGGGCGGCGATATGGTCACCTCGGTCAGAAGCTGACGCGAAGGTTGGTCCGGAACACGTTGGTGTCGAACTCGAAGGTCTCGACTCCGGCGCTCAGGCCCAGCCTGTCGTTGAACTTGAACAACAGGTCGGCACCGAGCAGTGCATCGCCGTCCGAACCATCGCCCTGGTAGCCACCGTAAATGCGACCTTCGACGCGCTCGCCAAAGCCGTGGCGCAGGCCGATGTCGGCGCGAAAGCCGTCGTTATCGACCGGACCCACATCGAACACGGCGTAGGAAGCCTCGAAGAACAGGTCGGTGGCCTGCTGCAACGAGTAGCGATAGCCGGCGCCGATCCGGTACACGTCAGCATCGATGTCGAACGGGCCAACGTCGATATCCCAGCTGTCCCACGCGCCTTGCAGGTAGAAACCATTGATCAGGTCGGCCGAGAAACGGACGTTGAAACCAAGTTCGGTACCTGACAGGCCATCCGGATCAAGCCAGGAAGCACCGCCTTCAATGAAACTGTAGTTCAACTCCTGGGCTGAGGCGAGCTGCGGCATACCGGCCGCAACCAATGGGGCAAGCATTGCGGCATTCAGGGTTTTTCTTTTCATTGAATGACTCCTCAGTAGCATTGCTTGAAAAGCGATCAGTCTGACTGCGCGCAGATTCGCGCAGGCTGAAACGAGGAACGTTCGA
>Ga0210036_1004613_pt1 | contig 12505 bp, 12 predicted proteins | sample CryGeymeta201515_FD_185469 | JGI IMG/M metagenome (GOLD analysis project Ga0210036, IMG submission 185469) | Groundwater microbial communities from Crystal Geyser aquifers in Utah, USA - Crystal Geyser metaG 2015-15 (SPAdes) (version 2) | ecosystem: Environmental > Aquatic > Deep subsurface >...
GTGTGGATACAGAGCAAGCATAGGCACACGACCTAATAGAGTAGCACCTAACTCCTGAGTCCTATCATAGGAGACAAGGTAAACTGCCGTAGTCCACCTGGGCTTAATTTGGAAATCCTCATTCTCCCATCCGCCTTTTAAACACTATGAAGTACATGTATGCTTTCAGCAAGGACCCACAGAATCGCAGCGAAACTGATCTCTTCAAGACCCAGGTTGCTCAATTATTTGGAACTAAGTACCCTGCGCGTATGAATTCATTTAAAAATCTGGAGATGCAGGCTGTTCTCCAGGAGTTGAATCAGGAAAATGAGTAATGGAGTCGAAACATCAAGTGGGAAGGCCTACACAGATAGGCAGGTAAAAAGCAAAGGAAAATTTTTATAGAGACAGAAAAACAACTATTGATGTATTGTGCCTAAATTTGGTGTGTTGGCAAAGTTTTACCGCTGGCACCAACACCGAGACGACTATCGGTTATTTTTAAGTGTCGCCTTGTAGCTTTTCCAGTCGATGTAGACTAGCTGTATCGTATTGTCACTTCTCGGCTTATCGATACTCTTTCCTTAAGAAGGTTCTCTTTCGTCGCCATCGTGGAGATGGAACAATCTCAAATCTGCGCACTCGTCTGATCCAGCCAAGAGCGGCGCAAGTGGAAAGCCTGCTCAAGCTCTTAGGAATGCGCCCACGCCCAACTACGCTACAACAACTCTTCGGAGCAAAAAAGCGGCTAAGAAAAACTTGAACGGCTTGCAGTGACAGCTAGCTAGTCTTCATAACCTCCAGATCCTTCTTCGCTGCAGTAGCTGCCCTCATCCGCATAGGACCCATCTTCACCACTGTAATAGCTTCCTCTATCAGATTGTTCATCAGAGAAGAAGGAACCCTCCTCATTACCCACAGGAATTTCATTCTCATAGCTTCCAGGTTCAGATTGCTCATCCGAATAGTAGCTGTCCTCTTCAACTTGCTTACCTTCTCCAACATAGGGGTTCCCTTCGTCATCTTGGCTACCGCTATATTGAGACTGCCCGTTCGAATAGTAGCTGCCTTCCTCCTCTCCTTCTTCTTGTGAGCCACTGTCGTCTTCACCCTCCATGGCCAGCAAAGCTTGAATGAGGTCGGATTCTCTGCCTTGAAATTGCTCTATCATGTCATCAATGTTGCCAATTTCGTCAGGAATCTTTTTGTGGACTAGCTCTTCAACTTGGACTCTAAATTCGGTAGATTGCGGGGATGGATCCGGCGAGTCATTAACAGAAGTCATGTCTTCTGTATATTCACTAGCTTCTTCACTTGATTGCAATGGTGACTGCAGGTCATTAGGATTATGGTCAAAGGAACGAATGGACTCCGCCACCCCATCCTGAAATAATGCGTGGGAGAAGAAGTGTTAGCAATGTGAGGAAGAATTCAGAAAATCCGCTCGACAAGGGCATCTGTGCTTCTTACCCAATCGTCATTGTCGATTTGACTCTCCAAATCTTCGTCGATTTTATTGATATCCTCAGAGTACTGGCTAGCCTCATCGTCGTCGTCATACGTTCCACTCTCTGACTCATGAGATACTTCTTCTTCTTCCTCTTCCTCTCTGATGTCCGCCCCAAACGCCTCAGTTTCGAAACCTCCATCATCTTCTCCGAATGCATCAAATGTATCAAAGTCTTTGTTGGTGAGTGTATCGGGGGTATCAGGGCTATTCGTCTTTTCGATTTCCCCATCGGAGTCTTCTTCTTCGTCACTTCCGTAGTCCTCGTCACTTTCGTAGCTGACTGATTCCTCGTCCTCGCCAGTCTGGTCCTCCTGATAATCGCCGGACTCTTCTTCATCGTAAGAATCTTCGGCTGAATAAGATCCTTCCTCTTCTTCCTCGTCGTTATGTCCTTTCCGGTTGGGTTGGCCCCATCCGGCTTCCTGTCCCCCGAAGAATCCACCTTTATTGAGGTAGTTTGAGTTCAGTTGAGGTGAGGAGAGGTGATCAGTGTATGCAAGATGTTTAAACGCCAAGAAATGATTTTAAAAAGGCAAGGAAAACCAACGCAGCGAGTGCTCAATGCAAAAAAAGGCACGAATAATCACTTCAATAATTGCATAATCTGCATCTTTCTTACCGGAATCAAATTCTGCATTCTCTTGATCCTCCGTGTACTCGAAAGCTTCTTCACTGTGTTCACTGGCATCATCACTCTCTCCTTCGTCTTCGTCTTCGTCTACAACATCTGATGGACGCATTTCCCGGGAACCACTACTAGTCGTACTGTTGTTTTCAAATTGATCTATATCCTCCAGATCGACACCAAAGTCCATAGGAAGGTCAGGTCCTCCATACTGTCCAAACTGTTTGGAGCCTGTGTCAGATGATGCCAGACCAAGCTTGCTGCCAACTTCCAAGTCAAGTTCGTCATCGTGACCGCTCGGACTGGCAGCAGTTGCAATGTTTTCAAAGGCTCCTTTGCCAGGCTTGGGAGTACCGGGTTGACCAAAGCCAGGGAAATTATCAGCATTGTAATCGTGATCGCTGCCATCATCTGTTTTATTTTCATCGAATTTACTTTTGCTGTTATTGTCGTCGACGTCGATACCACAGCAAGCCAGGAGAGCTAACAAGGTAGCGCTAAAGACATAGATACCAACACAAAACAAACACAGACCTACTACTCCACCGACCACACCTCCTACAATAGCACCAACATTGATGCCTCCGCCATCATCACCATCGTCCTTGGGATCTATGGTAGCCTCGGGAGTAGGCTGCGGGGAACTGGGCGAACTAATCGGTGATTGTGTTGGTAACCGTGTCAGTACTAACGTTGGGCGTGGTGTTGTATTTGCGGTTGGTTGTCTCTCCACAGTCGGATTTGGTGTTTCAGGAGCAAAAGGTGCTGGTGTAGTGCTGGTGGTGGTTGGGCGGGGAGATGGTGCTGTTATGGAAGGTGCTGGCGTTATTGCCACGATGGGGGGCCAAATAGGAGCCGGTGTTGGCTGGCCCAAAGCCTGATCTAAGGCGAGTGCCGTGTCTTCGCAGACGCGACGTAAAAATTCAAATTGAATCGCCTCTGGCGACGATGTTGGTATTGTACCATATACATAAATGGCATCCCCGTAGCCATTTTCTTCTGGATTTTCTCGTTCCACCGAAGCTAATGTCACGAAATTATCCCGCAATACCTTAGGAAGGGTGTTGTAATTGGATCGAAGGAAGCTACCCTTTGCGAGGAGGTTCACAAATACAACGTACTCTTGTTGTCCCATGAAATTATTGCGCGGGCTTGTATCTGAGAAAGCAATTTGTTTGCGACAATCCGAAAAGTCCGCGGTAGGGCTGGCAGTGGGAATTATTACGGGGACCGGAGTTGGAGCTGCAGCAATGGCATTGCGGGTATCATAACACACTTCTTGTAGAAATTCTTGCTCCTCTGGGGTAGCTACTTGACCTGGAACTGCCCCGTACACATCGATCTGACCCAACGTTTGACCTTGCGCAGCCAAACTGACAAAATTGTTTTTCAAATTCATGGGAAGATCGTAATAACTCACAAATCGATACTCGTTGCTGTCATCCGACAAGCGATACACTAGCTGCACATATTCTTCTTCACTGAGTAGGTTGTCCCGTGATTCATCGGCAATGGCAATACTGAGGCGACATTCACCGTAGGAAATGGTTGGTCGTTGACTGAGAATCACGGAGGGTGCAGAGCTACTAGTGGGAATGGTCAAGGAAGGAGTTCTCGTCATTGTAGGTGCTGGTGGCTGAGTAGTAGGTTTTGGTATTGTTAAACCTGGACTGGCACTGGGAGCTACGGATTCGGATTCGAAAGAAAGATTGATCGTGTTGACAGCTGTTTGTGTTTGCTGGCAAATATTTTGCAAGTATTGGATTTGCTCAGCGGTTAGGTCGTCTTGTATATTGACGCTATCAGTGGAAAGAGTGGGCGTGGCTCCTGTAATATCAAAGGATCGAATGCCCGTCGTAGCATCAACATCCGACAGAACCACATAATTGAATCGCATCAAATCGGGAAGGCCTTCGTAGGTTGTAAATCCGTACTGATCATTGGACACGAAATTGGCAAATCGAACGTATTCTTCTTTTTCGATGGCTTCGTTCCGGTTGAGGTCGGATAAATACATGCCTGTGATGCATTCCTCAAAGGTTTTCTCAACAGGGACTGGTAGAGACGGAGGTGGAATTGTTGGCGCTAAAGACTGACTTGGTGATGGAATGGGTGCTGATAATTCCGACAAAACAGTAAGGGCGTCGTAGCAAATGGCCTGTAGATGTTCTTGCCGTGCTGGCGTGAGTGGAGTCCCTCCAGGAGAGGAACCGGTAATATCCAATCCCGTTGCTGGATTGGCCCATACGTCGTACAGTGAGGTAATGGGAGGCTGAAGTGCCTCAAAGGAAATGAAGGGAGATGATCCGTAATTTATCTGGGATAAAATATTCATGAAACTGACGTATTCGAAGTCTCGGCTTAAAAAATTGTCGCGGTTGGCATCAGATCTAGCCATGGCAGTTATGCAGTCGGGAATTTGTGATTGCACTAGTGGTGCTTCCGTTGGTGCTTGCAGTGGTCCTTGTGATTGAGCTTGCGTTTGTAGTGACATGATAAGCATAGCAAGAGTAGCCCATAAGGTAGCAGACGAGGAAGACCATAATTGCGATCGCGGTCTCCTTCCACTTCTTCTTTTGTCAGTGTGGTGATGTATTCCTGGGGACCTTCTTCTTGGCCTCTTTTTTTGGTCACGTGCGTTGCAGTTGGTCGTACAGGCTTTTCTTGTGAATGATCTTGAACGCGACTGCTGTGGCGGTTGATGCAGATTCCACATTTTTTGAATGTTTGATAACATGTTGTCGTGGTCTTCTTTTTCTTGCCAGGAGCCTCTACTACATCTACTAGTAAGGCACATATCGGCAAACAGCGAAAGTACGACAACACACCGTTATCTTTATAAACAAGTTTCCTTTCTTTTTGTTTGTTTGACGTTAAACTACTCTCCACAACAGGTAATGATGTACGTAGCATGTAGCCAGTGCGTTGTAAGTTGCAAGTTAGTTTACCTCTTTTTGGTTGATTCGTTGGGTTACTTGCTCAAGCTAGGTAAATCAGCAACTAATTTGCGGTTGCCTGCGGCTGCCCTTTATTATCGTTTTCGGCTGTTACTGTTGTCCTTGTTGTCACACAGACACACGCACATGTTATTATTATTATTATTTATTATCATTATCATTATGTATCTTACTTTCGTCGGCATGAAGATGCTGTAGCTAAATGATTTTGTGGACAACAGGGCAAAAAATGTGCGTCCACAAAATTGGCTACCCCTCTACTAGCTAGTAGTAGTAGTAGTAGTAGTAGCTAGTAGTAGTGTCTACTCTAGTACTAGCTACTGTAGCTACTAGTAGTAGTAGCTGCTACTACCTGCTGGTACAACTACTACTAAAAAAAAAATTGAACATCTAATTTACGGGGATCACAACTATGGCGCCCGCAGGGCGCCAAGGTCACCCGAAGGTAACCATTGGCACCCCGAAGGGTGACATAGTTGATCACAACCGGACCACACCCTCCATGGAGGAGGATAGGATCTACTATTTAAATTGGGTGACACGCACCCGGGGTTTGAGTTACAATTGGTGGGTTGTGGAAGTTGGAGGATAGTAGTAGAAAGCTTGAGAGAAGTAGTAGTAGTAATAGTAGTAGTAGTAGTAGTACCTGGTACTAGCTACTACTAGTAGTAATAAGTACTCGAGTACCTTATTCAGTGGTGGCTGGTACCTACCACACCACGTGGTACTAGTACTAGTAGTATGGTACCGTACCACTGATTCGGATTAAAGAAGTGATTATTAACGAAGTGATGTCAGCAGTGCAGATCAGATTTTTCCGGCTCTAACTTTTTGTTTATCTCTGTTGTTGAAGCAAAGAATTTTTTTATAAGTTGTTCGTTGTTATCAAATAACAGAGTGATCAACAACTGCTGCAAACGATACTTGGAATTGCTCAGAAGAGTGCATTGTAGGACAACGCGTTTAGCATTACAGCACTACGGTATTGTTGGCGTTTTGCTTGACTTCGTTCACTCAAGACACACTCAACATTCAACACTTTGAACCCCGAAGCAGCATTGCTGGGACTAATATTTCGTTATTGCCAACAGAAAAGGCAAGTGTAGGTTACGACAGCTAAGCACTCGGAGCACAGGTAGGATTTCCCACGACAAAATAGTTGTCCCTGCAACCTTTCTTTGCCCATGTCTCAAAGAAACAAATCCAACATCTCGGAACAATGCTTCAGAGTAGCAAAAGAAAAAGTCGCAAAAGCTCAGAAATTCAAAATTATTGCTAAAATACATGATACTATATATTATATTATAAATTCTACTGGAAGTATTCTTAAAATTCTTCTACTTTTGAGGAGGACAATTGCGCTCCCTCTGTCCGAATGTTCTGCACCGTCGGCTACTACATGGAGAGAAGCAGGTTAATTTTCTTCGCTTTTAAGCTCGTCTTTGTTCATGTGTGGAATTTGGTAATTATTGTTTCCATCAAAATCGAGGAACCGATCTCGTTCATGACGCTTTGACAGTAGGTGAACCAAAGCAATATTAAGACCTACTTGTTGCAATGTTGGTATAGGATCAAGTCATGAACCCCCACGATTGAATGATTTTGCACTTTCATTATTTGTCCGAATGTTTCGTTGATTCTGTCTCGTTGTTCTTTCTACTCTGGTACTATGTACAGTACCTGGTACGTACAGTACCAGTAGAGCACCACCACCACCATGGTACCAGTAGTACTGCTGTGCCTTCTTTCAAATTGATTTTTTTTAACCTTCTTCTCGTCGTCAATCCTACGTGGTACCTGGTACTAGACTACCTGGTCCCTGGTACCCTGGTACCAGGTACCAGGTTCAAGAATCTATCGGAGGTTAGTTTCAAGTTTCAAAATGAAAATGATCTACCCACAAAAAGCAAGACAAAATTTTCAGTTTCATGTTTCACGGCATAGGTCTCCACTTTGATTTCAAATTAATATGTTTCCGACATGATTGTTGACGCAGTAGGAGAGAACTGCTTTCAGTAATGGCGCAAACGAAAACAGAATCCAAGTTAATGTTTCTCATTTTTTCGTCACACAATTCGAACACCAAAAAGTTATCAAACAGTTACGACACACTCAATTCTACTTTCACCAAAGAATTTGTTTTTTCAAAGCAAACACGTCTATTACGATGTCGACGACGACAGCACCGGTGAGTAAAATTTCTCTTGTGCCATTGCTGATCTTGTTGTACTACTATTATCTGCTAGCTGCAGTCCCTTGGAATTGTTCTTTGTTATTCAATGGTCAATGGTCAATGGTCAACCGCTTTTCTTGTTGTTGACGTGATTGGAGTCGTCTTCTTACCAACCTTTCTCTTAATTTTCCTCGTCAAGCCAAAGGATTATGTCCTGAAGGTCAACTATAACGCCCGCTCCCAGTGGCTGACGGAGGTATCAAATGGGTACAAAATCATCTTGCGAGCCACCACAAGTACTACGCAGAACATCGAGAATGGTTGCAAAATGATGGAATCGCGTTGCCGTAAAGCTATGGATTGGTTGGGCCATGCCAACAATGCGAATCTACCTTTCCCTGCCGGCTATGAGGTCATGCCGCCTCATCTGGTTGAGGGCGAACCTGGTGCCGGTCCTTTTTTCCCTGCTCACGTGTTGACTTATCTTGGAGTTGCTGTTTCAGATGAGCCGACACTCTTCGTTGGAGACCAAGACACGCCGGATGCTACTCCTACAACAGCTACGGTTCCAACAGTCACGGCACCCGTACCAACAACCACCACGGTTCCAACAGCTACGGTTCCAACAGTCACGGCACCAGTACCAACAACCACCACGGTTCCCACAGTCACGGCACCCGTACCAACATCCACCAAGGCTCTTCGCACACAGGTTGTCCAATATAGTAGTGACGATACTGCTGCGGCATGTATGCCATATGTTGTTTTCTCCCGCCCTGCAGAGAGAGTCAAAACAGAACTGCTTCTTTATGCGCACGGTATTCTAGAACACTTTAGTTGGCTCAAGCTCAAAGCACCTGCTGATGCATGGGTGAAATCAAACAAGACGGCGATCGCGGAGCATCGATTGTCGCTTTACTATGGACAGGATGAATGTCCTCCTGGTTGCCTCCGCTGGCCAGAGACGAGTTGGAGTTTGTGCAAGTATAAGAGTTTCTTCAAGCAGCTCTTCAAGGTTTTCCTTGTGGAGTATGAACTGCATATCGACACTGACTATGGAATCTTTAAAATTGAAGACAGTGGAGAGTGCACCGCAGCTACAGAAATTTTCAAAATTGTCTATTTCACCCGCATTCACGAAAACAAGGCGTTTATGAAGGACGTCAAATCCTTGCGTTATGATTTGTCCCCATTCTTTTACAAGAAGAATGGTGAGTTCCTTCACATGGCATCGGTTAACTTCTTTAACGGATACTTTGTCCGTGATCGCCTCAAGACCTTTGCAAAGTACATTTTCCGTGAGAATTGATTCAGGCACGTCTGGAATGAAGTGCAAACGGGAAGCCAAATGTATCCGATCGTTCAAGTGCTTCCGGTCGTTCAAGTGGTCTATGTATTTGTCTGAGCCAGCCATAATATGGGAATAGTTCAGCACTCCTGCGTCTGAAACCTTCTCAACAAACAACAACACAAGTATTCAAATAGAGATAATAATTGATAGTAAAAACGTAATTAAATGGTATCATGTCTCCATTCTTAGACCGATGTTAAATCAATTTCGCCAGCAGCTTGCCTGAACAGCACGCGAAAAGGCGCCGAAGAAACATGATCCCAGCAAGACAGACGACAGACTCGCAATTGCCTCTCCCGTGGTGCTCCCGTAACCACGAATGGTGCGCAATAAAAATGAAGAGCATCGGAAAGAGAGCAAGGTTCTAGAGTTGAGGTGGAGCAGAATTACTTGGTGTTCCAATCAGGTACAATAAAAATAAGGCGTAAGCAGATAATGAGCTGTTCGTGTGACGCTGTCATTACGCCATTAAACATTTGCTCCGTCCGCCTGTACGATCGGCCAAGCCGTGTGTGCTTGCAAAACAAATGTCTGAGGCAAAGACAAAACACGAATGTCTCCACTGCTCACTTTCGGGACAAGAAAATGGACAGATTATTTTTTAGCTTTGTATGCCCAGTATTCGACTCCCCCGCCCCTCTAAACTTTCTTCCTACTAGAGTTTTACATTTCCGCTTTATTCAAGGTCGTGCATTTCGTGTTCTTCTATGGGCACTGCCCCTTTTATCAACCATTGCATGATTGACTTTGGTGATTTATGTTGGCGGAAGTAAAAGCAGGCGTCAATGTCATCGTTCTACGAAATCATCTTCTTTCATGGCCATCTTCGAATCTCTAGGCAAACATCAAACAGACACAACATCGCCACACTGTCACATCGGCTAGGCATTTAAATTGGTCTCGAGATCACTGTAGTAGTCAACCATCTATTGCCTGCGGTTGCGAGAGAGGATACTCAATAGGTATATTCAGCGACTTGTGACTCCCATTAATCGCCCTCTCAAAAAGATTTGGAACTTGAGTGTGCACTCATGATTCATGATGGAGCTATTTGAGGTGCTCAAATGAATACTCAAGTACATAATGTACCCCACTCTCAGCTAGCTAGACTTACTAGCTAGCTTGAGTAATACTACAGCACATGAAAATGGTATTCGGAAGAGAAAGTAAAAAGGTGCGAGCACAGTACTGCTGCTACTTGTAAGAAGCTCAGGTACTAGTAGCAGGCAACACACTCGCGAGCGTAAACTGACTTAAGAAAAATACTCCACTAGCCAAGCCAAGCTTCGCACTTCTTCAATCACAGAAAAATATTACTGTATTAATCATCTCACACGTTTAACACTACTACTAGTAGTACGGTACCTGGTACAGTACCTGGTATTTACCATACTACTCGCAGTGGTTAGTACTACAGTATTACTACCGTTACTACTCTAGCTAGTAGTACCTGGTAGCCAAAGAGGGCCAGCAGTAGTATTAGAGCTTAGTACCAGGTACCTGGTAATAGTGTTATTACTAGTCACAGTAGTTGTCTAGTACCGGTAGTACTAGCAGTAGACTAGCTAGCTACTGTAGTAAAGGTAGGCCCTACCATGGGTGCTAGCCTACTGTACCAGCTCAATTTTGTTGCCAATTGATGGCCTTGGTTGCCGAATATCTGATGAAAAAATATTCAGATACCAGTACCAGGTACCTGGTACCTGGTACCCGGTACTACCAGCAGGTACTATTCCTCTGCACTGCATTGACTCTCAATAGTGACGAACAAAGGTTTTTTAATAAATCTCTTCTTGAAGTCGTCTTGTTTTTGTCGGTTCGTGAATTAATAGGAAAATATGGCCTACGGTATATACCAGGTACCAGGTACCTGGTATGGTAACATTCTTATTATGGAACAGGCTCAGGTGCGAGTCAACCAGTTACGTACTTCTACCATGGCACTACTACTTGGTACGATACCGGTAGACACTATAATATTACCTGGTACCAGTTACAGTACCTGGTATACCTGGTACCGTACCAGGTACCTGGTACCACTCCGTAGAGCATGGCACCAGTCGAGATGATGGTAAGTGATTGTACTACAGTACTGCTACTACTGTAGTAGTAGCTAGAAGAACACAAGAACCAGTACTACCTGGTACCGGTAATACATACTGGTAGTAATTTGAAGTCGTGTCCTGCATAAAAAGATGAAACCCATAACGGTTGTTTTTCAAAGATCTTACTAAAAAGCTCCCACATTCATTCGCTCAACAAAACATTTTGCTCACAGGCAAACCAACACTATTATTTTTTTGCAAGGCACGTTATCTCCTTAGACAAGCCCTGCGCTGCTCTCAAGACTCCTGTCAACAGAAAACAGAAGATAGTACCACAGTAGTACATCGCCTGCCGACTTCCTCTGAAAACATTTGGGATAAAGGCCTGGACATCAGCACCGCCTATCTTTCTCATCATTTGTCACGCTACTTTCGTACTTCGTACTGTACAGACTTTCGTTTTCTCGACGCTCCAATTGGGCCTCTCCTTCAACTGTTTTTTTTTTTGCTAATTTGCAAATGCATCCCTCGTGCTCTCACAGCATGGAGAGCACTAGTAATATGGGGATTCCTCTGCCTCACACCGGCGGAACACATCAGCAAGACAATAGTATCCTCTCGAGCACCAAATTGTTGCCAGGGAAGGGAGGCAAAGAAAATTATCCCAGCGAAGAGGATCCGGCGTTGGCGGACAACCCGCCACCTGTGGTCGATATCACTCCCAGCAATAGTAGCAGCAGTGCAGATCACGAGAGAATGCCCAAGCGAAAGCGTCGTCCTTCTGTTCCGGCTGGCAGTAGCTTGCAGCACAATCGAAAGTCTCAAGCAACCACCGCCGAAAATGAAGCAGCGGTCGTGGTACCCAAAGACACGGACGTGCTGTTTGGGCGAGGTGATAACATCAATAGGTAAGTCAAGTAGGCAGTGGTTGAATGCGCTTTGTAGTGGTTGAATGCACTGCTTCTGTGGATACTGCAGTGACAGAAGGAGTGCTTTGGTGCAGCGTTGACAGTTCGCTCACACACCAACTTCCAATGTTGTCACTCCTCACAAATATACCTGCAACCTCTCTGTGCCCTACAGACACCCCGGCAACAAGGTGAGTGTATTGTAGCGCAGTGTCTTGTCGCTGTCATACTTCCTTTTCTCCTACCTCTGTTTCTCTTTGTTTCTCACACTATGTTACAATGGCTCCAACCAATCCCTCCTTACCGGTAACAGACATTCCGCCAGCTGGTGGAAAAGCAAAAAAAGGTGAGTGCATTGCTTTCATCTTCCCCACTGTCACCTTCATCTTTACTTTACCGCGTCCGTGTCTAACACGCTGGCGCTCTCCAAACCTCTCATTGTCTTACAAGGTATATCTCTCGTCTCAGTTTAAGCGAGAAAAGAGAATGATTGCCGATAGCATCGTTACAGACATTAAAGGTCTCAGTGGTCGGTTCCTCAAACGAAATGCCAAGACGGGAAAGTGGCAGCTGGTAGACGACAGTCAAGCCCGCGAAAAAACGCTTCAAGCTCTGCGAGAAAAGTCTAAGCACTATCGAGCTCAGCTGGATGAATACCAGCAGGAGCAGGAGGAGCAAAATGGTCAATCGCAAGATCAAGAAGATCATGTTTCATCTTCCTCTGGGGCAACCAAGCCAGCAGCTTCTGTAACAGCTCCGCCGCCTTGTCTAGCGCCGTATGCTTCTCATCATCACATGCAACGCCATCATCACAATCCCTATGCACAGCCCATGCCTTCCTACTACCCGCCGCCTTCGGCAGGCTATCCTCCGGCCTCTGAGTATCCTCACAACCACATGAACATGTACCCGCCGCATCCATCCTATTTCTCCTTAGGTTATTCACACCACCTA
>Ga0210036_1004621_pt1 | contig 12492 bp, 9 predicted proteins | sample CryGeymeta201515_FD_185469 | JGI IMG/M metagenome (GOLD analysis project Ga0210036, IMG submission 185469) | Groundwater microbial communities from Crystal Geyser aquifers in Utah, USA - Crystal Geyser metaG 2015-15 (SPAdes) (version 2) | ecosystem: Environmental > Aquatic > Deep subsurface >...
TGTTGAATAGACACTTCAATTCAAACACTATGTCTATACTTTGGTATGGTCTTCACTTGATGATACTCTGTATTTATTATTAGATAATACTGTTAAAGTGAGAGGACTCTGATATCACTACTTGATATCAGTCCTACTAGATACTACTAGTAGTGCCTTGAAACATAGGATTCATAGGACCCATAACCAGTGGGTTAGGTACTTTCGCCAACAGATGCTCACTCCGCTGATTTCGAAAGCTGTTTTTGGAGGCTTGTTATTAACCAGCAACTTGAAATACCTGGTAATAAACGGTACTACTAATCGATATCCCGAGGGGCTTTTCTTCATCGCAGATCCCCGTTTGTCTTTGGGGAGTCCAGATTTTTTATTTTGCGAACGCAACCTGTTTTTGAGAGCCACGGATATCATTATTGTCGTCCTTCCTTTGTTCGGATGAAAAAGAAAAACCGAATCTCGAAGAACAAACGAGTCAGGAAACGACCAAATGCCTTCCGACCAATCGAAAGTGAGCAAGACTCAACTTCATTGTGACTGACGTAGACGACAGATGACTCCTACTTAACACGAAGTGCAATAATTGCCTTTTCTGGTACCACATCATTCCAAAGTCAACCTCCACGTCGATTTTTGAGGAAGCGTCTACCCACTGAGTTTTGAACGCTCTCTTTTTTCTACCGGTATGGTATGTATGTGTTAATTTGCAGGGTAAATCTTGTTGTTTTTCGTCTGAGAGAGCACCTTGCACTTTGCATATCCCGCATCTGCTCATCATCATCAACATCATATTATTATTAATACTACACACATAGCAAAATCGAAGGTAGAAGAAGAATTGAAACACGAAACAACCATTAAGCCAGCAAACCTCTCGATAGGGAAGAGAGACAACAGCAATACAACCACACTCTTACTACTGTAGCAGATAGAGGATTGACCAACCTCACACGAAGGAATCTTTTAATAGACGGGCTGAACAGTGTAGTGCCTCTTTGAGCATTTCGTACGTCCGCCAGCTGCTGTAAGGAAATCCCAACTTTCACTACATATACTCGTTGTCACCAACGCCACTCTTTTACCACCACCGCACTACTGTATACACAGACAAAAGAATAATGTCGACCAACAACAACAACAACGACGACAACAACAACAGCGATGGAGGAGATAACTCGAATAACCTCTTGCAACACCAGCAACAAGATCACCAGCAACAAGACCACCAGCAAACAAATTCAGATATTAGTGCCATGGATGATGTCCAATTCAGTGCGTCACTGGACGCCTTGCTGAATGGTGATAACAACCAGGCATCTCTCAGTGGTGTGCACAGTAATGAAGGAAGCATTAATAGTGCCACTCTCAACGCCTTTGCGAATCACCATCACCACCACCACCACCATCATCACCAGCAGCAGCATCCAGGACAAGCAATGCAACAATCTCAACAACTGCAGCAGCTGCAGCAACTGGCGGGTAACCCATGTATGGTATCGGCTATAGGAGGAGCTCCAGGTCAAGGCTTTGTCTTTACCCAACAACCACAGCAACAGCAGCAACAACAACAACAACATCTTGGTAATTTGCCTTTGTCGACAACCAATCAATCTGGTCTTCCACTCGTTCCTCACGGTGCTCACAATGCTGCTCAAATGTCTCTATCGGCGGGACACGCTGCGGCCACGGGAGTCTTTCATCCTGGTAATCCAACCAATCCCACAAACACCACTGCCTCGACATCGACATTGAACCCGACGGGACAGCCGTTGCCACAACAGGTCATGGTAGCGGCTCCCTTTCCTTGGGCGATTTCCAGTCACAACCTTTCATCGGCTGTAGCAGCAGCAGCAGCAGCAGCAGGAGCTGCAGCTTCGGCGGCGGCAGCTTGTCAGTCCGTCTCGAGCAGTGTCAATGGTGATGGTGGAGATGGCGATGGCGGTTATTCCAAATCGAGTTCTTTTCGATCGAAACGTCCACGCAGTTCGGCGGCAAGTGTATCGGCAGTGTCCGAGGACGAAGGTGATCGCGAACGACGTCGTCACGATCGAAACGTTCGCGAGCAGCAGCGTTCACACAAGATTACCGAACAGATTGCCGAACTGCGGGAAGTGTTAGCGTCGGCTGACCAGCAGTTCAAACCAGATAAGTATTCGACGCTCACAAAGGTCGTCGAATACATCAAACAACTGCAAGAGCGGTCCAAGATGCTGGATGTGGAACACAAGAAACTCATTGATACCATTTCGGAAACGAACGAGATTGTAAACCAGCAGTACGTCCCGGCCTACACGTCTGGAACAGAATCTGCCATGAACAATGATATCTTGGCCGACGGAGTTAGCTCATCATCGACGAGCGGTCTGGATGAAGAATCCATGGCCTACGTTCATGGATTGGATTACAAGATTGCCTTTCAAGGATGTGGCATACCCATGGCCCTGACAAGCATCGATGGACGGTTTCTCGATTGTAACAACACGTTTCTCGAAATGACGAAGTATTCTCGGGAAGAATTGTTGCCCCTGGATACAGACAAGGATGGCAATAAAAAGACAGCCGTTCGATTCTCGCCCGATCAAGATGATAATTCCAAAAAGAACTTGAGTCTCTTTAACTTGCTAAGTCGCGATGGAATGGAGGGAGTCTTCCATGCCATGAGCGAAATGCTGAAACAACCGGGAAGCATCGGAACCACGGCCGCGAAACCAACGGATGATTCTCGCTTGGCAGATTTCTGGAGTGGACCGGTCAAGCTCTGTCGCCAAAATAATCTACCGGTACGTTTTATCACCACTTGTAGAAGCTTTTGTGTCGTCCTGTTTTGAATGATACGTGCGAATCGAAGATGTCACTCACTTGTGTTTTTACCGTCTTTTTGTGCACTTTCTTCAACAGGTCAAGCTTAATGTAACACTGGTTCGTACCTCGGGAGGACGTCCTAAATTTTTCAACTGTGCTCTCACAGCTTCGGGAGCCGAAGATGGGTGTCGATTCGACGATCAAACGTCCATTTCGACTCCCTCCAATTCGGTTGATCGAAGTAATTCTGTCAGCGGATCACAACAGGAAGGGTCGTCGAATAGTTCTGCTCAAGAACCCCAGCAAGCGCAATCGTCTGATCAGCTAAAGATCAAAAGCGGCAGCTGAGCGTTCTAAACCCCAGGTGGTAAAGCTTTTATGGTCGAATAGTGCCCCTGCAACGACCATACCGTGGCCGTCATTGCTAAAAGCCTTTACAGATTTCTCAGTCCTCAGGGCATTATCAGTGTTACGAGCAAAATGCATTTTCTTTCAAGACACATATGTTCTCTGTTTACGATTTTTCGATCTATTTCGTACAGTCGATGTTAAATGTCATTCTATGCAACGAAGCAAATGTGTAAGGCGAATCCTTTGCTCCGATTAGTACACTGGAAGTTAACGTTATCATATTGTAATAGCCAATCGAGTTTTACTATGACAGCTTTTGCTCGAAGAACTACACTTGTAGGCAATTCTGCACAGCAAATTAAAGGATCGAATACTGGCTCGGACAGCAAATGAGTTGAACGTTCGGCATTTCTTTGCAGCACGGACTCCTTTCGTACTTGTGTACCATGTCAATGCAGCATTTGTACTCCCGAGCTTCCTTCCAACTAGCCGCAAGACGCTTCTCCTGAGTCGACAATGGATGTCGGCACGGCATTGTTACCCCCACAAATGCATTTCATTTCCAGTCTATCCCTATTGGAAAGATAATTCACGTTTTCGCTACAGATGTCCATGTCGAGGACGCGCTCAGCATGAGTTCCGTTTTTTTCACCATTGTAGTATTGAACCCCCCCCCCCCCCCCCCCCCCATACCCAAGACTCAGACACAGCCTATTCTAAGGGCTGTGCTGAAATCCATACTGGGTATTCATATTTGCACCATGGTGCTCGCTGTGGAGTGGACCATTTTTCACGAGACCTGTGCTGATATAAACGAGGAAGATACAAATTCCACGAAATCAAAAGGTTTCAATTGCCTTTTCCAATAGATACAGAACCTAGATTTCTATGTTATATTCGAGCTGATTAGCCGAGGCTCACTCTTCCTTGGCTGTTCCTCTAGCTTCGACAGCGTTCGGTAAGAAAACTACGAGATCAAGACAGGTACGTACTTGATTTTTTACAGAAACTATGACAGTCTTACAAATATGACGATTTTGCGCGATTTTTATTAAGATATTTCTAGACCACCTGCAAGACCCAATATGACCATGGCAGGTAATATCATACAGCAGCAGCAGACAACAGTAGCTGTCGCCACAACTGAACCTCCTACCATCGCACAGCAACTACAATGTTTGTCATCACCAGCACGAGAGACAGCCTGTCGTTTCTCGGTTACTTGCACAGTAGGCGAATATTGTTGTTCAAACGCAGTTGCAGGCAAAAGTGGAGGCTCGGGAGGAACGATCTGTGTTGTAGGACGAGTACGCTTGATGAGAAGCAGACTCCACTGGCACTACAGCGTGCACCTCGACGGTAGGAACTTCTCGGTCGTCGTCTCCTTTTGAAATTTGCTCAATCATTCTCTTTTAATGTTTATGGCTGTGTTTCTGACTCTAAATATGATTTTGCTAGGAGAAATAATAATCGTGTGGAAGCTATAAGCTACCCTCTTTCATGAGATTCTGGGTTCCGGGTCAAAGTCATGTAAGTCGTGCAGGAATGAGACCGGGATTGAATTCTGTCCATGCACGTCTCAGTTTCAATTTCTTGATAATAAGAATATCATCGCCAAAATATGACTCGTTCTTTATTTTCATTATCAGCGAGCAAAACTGTGACTTGTAATCATCCAATTGTAATCATCTGATCCAATATGAGCTCAACTACTTCAACAGTGAGCTACTACTACTAGCAGTAGCTAGCCAGAAGAGGAGCTGTCGTACACTTTCATCTACTGTACCCCAACAAAGAGAGAATGAAGACCTCAAGTCCTGTATCCATTATTTGCGTGGCTCTCCTTGGACTAGGTTCGGCATCAGCGACTTCACATTTGCGACGACTAGACGATGCCAATGATGCTGTATTGTACCAAGAAATCTTCGACGGAGCCCAAGTCACCAATCCCGAAGAGTTCCCCCAGTTCACGTTACTTTGTTACGGCGGCGAGACGACGATCTGTGGTGGGTGCGGGGGCACCCTGATTACAAACAACCACGTCCTGACTGCAGCAAGTTGTATGTATGGCAGAGGCCCACCTACCGCTGTTCGGATCGGAGCCTTGAACAATACCGGAGGGGAGTTCGTTGAGGTAGAGTCGGTTACTGTACACCCCAATTACGATCCAGCTCAGGTCACACCGCAGAACGACATTGCCATTGTAAAGTTGAACAAGTTCATCGCGATGAAGCCTGCAGATTTCAACAGATTTCCCACTTTTCCCACTGGCACCGACACAGTTAATGTCTTTGCTTATGCATTTGGAGGAGTCGATGCGACTGAAACCCCTTCGACTGTTCTTCGAAGAGCGCCATACGTGATCCAAACAGATGCAACATGTAATTCACACGCGGCGGATACAGGAGTTGCATTTGATCAATTGCAACAACTTTGCACTTTCGCTACTACGGTGGGTTTCTGTGGTGGCGACGGCGGAGCACTCATTGTTGACAAATCCAACACTGTATTGGGAATTTTGAACCGCAAATTTTCTTCCTGCCGTGACGGAACAGCTGATATCTGGACCGATGTGCGGGCCTACGAGTCCTTTATTGATAGTGTAACAAGCATCACACCTACGCCATCAGCAGCTCCTTCAATGTCGCCATCAACAGCACCAATCCGCTCACCACCGGCATCTGCACCTGCACCTACAGAGGACAGTGGAAATAACGAGACTTGCATCTTGACGTTCTGTTTCGAGGGGCCAGTAGATATCATGATGAGCATTATTGGATTGATTTTCGACAACATTGGCGGTTAAAAGAGCCTTGTCACCATGCAGTGCTGGTAGTGTTAACTGACAGTGCATGCGCATTGTTTTAAGTTTTAAGTAGCATTCATGCAGTATTCAGTAATGAGTGTATACTTTTAGGAAAAAGCAACTATTCCTCTCTAGAAACTGTAATGATTTGCGATATAATTTCTAAAGGTCTATCAAAGCTTATAAAAAGTAGCTAGCAGAAACACAAGCCCATAAGTCTCCCGTCTAAACGCCAAACCGTCGTTTTCGACCATGCGCAAAGGTCTTGAGTACCTCGAGGAAATCTTCTTTTTCTAGATCTGGCCAATGTTTGGAAAGAAAGAACAATTCCGAATAGGCACACTGCCACAACAAAAAGTTGCTCAGTCTCAATTCTCCAGAGGTGCGTAACAAAATATCCGGAGCTGGACTACGACTGGTCAATAATCGAGACTCGACCAAATCTTCCGTGATATTACCAGGTTCCAATGTTCCCTTTCGACAATCCATCGCCAAAGACTGACAGGCCTTGACGATTTCACCACGACTGCCGTAGCTCAAACATACATTCAAGTACAGTGATCCTTTGCAATGTCGTGTGTCGTCTTCAAGCTGCTTCAGCTTTTCTTTCACGTGATTCGGTATCTATTAGTATTTCGTGACCACAGGAAAAGAGAAAAAGGTGAGACATACAACTGTCGTTGCAGCAGTCGTCTTTTAAGTCGTCAACCAAAACATACACACACACAAACACTAAACGTACTGGAGTCGTATCGGTTGACAAAATGCGCACAACAATTTGTAATTTGATAGATTCTTTTCTCAAGGCTTCGCACTGCTGAACAAAAATCGTCATTAGGGCATCGATTTCGGTAGGTGATCGGTTCCAATTTTCCGTCGAAAAGGCGTAGACAGTCATCTCTTGGACACATTCTTCTAAACACCATTGGACCATGTCTCGTAACTTGTATCCACCATCAGAATGTCCCCGAGAAGCAGAGTTGTATTTTTGTTTGCCGTACCGGCGATTGCCATCCATGATAATGGCAATGTGTTTGGGTAAGAACTTGGTTTCTAAACCACTCTGTCGGTAGCGATTGGGATTCTTAATGTAGGACAGTCGTTCTTCTTCTGTGATCTCTTTTTGTGGTTCTGGACTCCGTGTTTCTTTGTCATTATTAAATGGTACTTCCGTAGATGGAACATAGGCCGTCATTATAATGAAGACCAAACTTGTGATGGAGGATCCGATGATCCACATTGCTTTCGAGGCCACAAAATGCAGAGACTCGCTCAACCACACGGACAGCACCGAGGACGAGTTTAATTTCCCTGCTTTTTGCTTGGGTTGTTGCTGTTGCCGGAGTTGTTGTCGTTGTTCCCATTTTCGTCCAATATAAACGCCTATCAATAGTCCCACTACCAGTGGCACAAAACCAAAAACGACCGTCATGAGCTGTTGACTCCGAGCAATAATTTTTACCCATCGTACAATGCGTTGGAGAAAATGTTCATCACTACAAGACGTTGAACAAAAGGAGGAGGAGTAGTAATTTCCATTGCACCAAGAAGAAGCCTGTTGAAAACTTAAATTTCCGGCATAGTCTGGGTAGCTGTTCTCGTTATTGTTGTTGTTGTCGTCGTCCTTGACGAGATGATCGTTGTGAATGGCCGAAAACCTTTCACCAACTAATTCCTCCGACTCCAAAAATGAGGAGGAGGAGGATGTTGTGTATTTGGTAGATAGTAGTATACTTTTTAACATGGTTGTGGCTTTGTGACAATGCTCTATACAGTACTCCGTTTCAATGTAGGTGAAAAAATACTGATCTGGTAGAGGGACAAAAAAATAATGTTGGCGATGTATGGTAATCGAGCGCACCTACCGTCATCATGGTGGAGCTTTATTCAGCTTCTCCTCGTTTTAGTGTTGTGGTTGTGGCCGACGTCATTGCTCATTAATCCCGCGGGACAAAACAAATCCTTTTTCTTTTTCCCCTTCCTGGTGAAAAGCTCCGAAGACACACTCGTGAGCAGTCAAGGTGGTGCTTCTAGCTCTACTAGTAGTAGTGCCTATACTACTTTGCTGCTCGATTGTAAAGCTTCAGGTTTCAGGACTGTATATAGGTGTTGATCTTTCCACTCTCTTTGTGCCCAGCGACCAATTACCAATTCCTTCTCCCGAGTCAGGAGAAAAAAATTCCGTTCCGTTTTACCTTTCGAGAAAAGTCTTTGCAAATCGGTTTACGTCTCTCGGAAAACAAGTGAGAACCTTCTCGTGTCAAAATCAAGTAAATCATAAAAATATTTCCTGCATAATTCAAAAAAGAAACCAATATTTCAAGTATAAGAAAACGATGATGTTCCGTCCCATTTTTCTCGCAAGCGTGCTTGTCGTTGTTGTCGCTCCAACGTCTGCTTTTTCGCCCACAGCGTTCATTACAACGAATCATCGTGCAAGCACAACAACAACAACAGCAGCAATTTCATCTAGTAGCGTACTGTCAATGACAGCCAATGAGTCAGGCGAGAAAGTTGTCGGAAAGGATGGCATTACAGATCCAGCCATGATCAAGGACTCGGCAAAGGAAAGTAGTATCGTGGATAAGGCTACCAATGCTGCCAAGAATGTTCGCGATAAGGTTACCAATGCACCACCCGGTTTTGGTACGCAAGAAATGCTTGTCAATGATGATGGTATTACTAGCCCGGACATGGTCAAGGATGATGCAAAGGGTCGCGAAGCATTCGGAGGTTCTTCCTCTTCTTCTTCTTCGTCAGATGGCGAGAGCAAAAATCCAATCGAAGAATTTGGAGAAAAATTGAGCGAATTCGCGGACAGTCGAAAGAAACAGGAGTAAACTGAAATTGTACAAACAAAAGTAATCTAAATAATAATGATCGTGCACAATGCTTCTAACGTACACAGCAGCACTCTTGAAAGATATAAAGCAGGACATGAGCTGTACTCTACGTTCATATAATAATATAATAGCTAGCTAGTATTCAACCCGCCACGGCTCATCACAGTTTCGTAGATCCTGTTTCTCCCGATCAATCAAACGAGGTGATTCGCCATCGGCAATCCAATTCTCTTCCAAAAGTAGCATCGTCCCCTTTTCATCCAAACCATCGTACGTCCTGGACCATGTTCCCTGCCAGTGCACGGCACTCAACGAAAAATCACTGAATGTGTGATACACCTTTTGGGCCTTGAGCAGCGTATAGAAATCACACCACAATTGCAACCATTCGAGTCTTGCCGCACCAACTTGTTTGCGAATGTGCTGGTACTTGGCCAGTCGGATGCGTTTGTCGTGACTCATACCTTGCGGTGGTTCCGTTCGTCGTTCATCCCACATCATACCAAATTCGGAATGCATCACAATGATCCAAAAGGGATGCGACCATCCATATTCATCCCGAAAGTAATTGAACCATTCAACATTGTTGGTAACGAGAAATGGACTGTTCTGACTTGCATCAACGGGCAAAAACTGACCCAAGGCCCGCAAATCTGCTTCCGTCACTCCCTTTCGTCGGTCCACTCCTTCTGTATCTGGATGTCGCAAGTGCACTACGATGGGTGGTGGATCTGCTTTGGGATACGGCAAGATTTCCAACAAGATGGGTTTGGGTTTATAAAAGGCAAAGAAGTTTACGTGCTGAGGAATCTTGGGCCACCGGGGGTAGGTATTGGCAGTCACGTGCAAAACTCGTTTGCTGGAAGACATCATTTCCTTCAAGGTACATTCATTGAGGGGAGTGACTCTGTAGTTTAGCATTTCGATCGTTTGTTCCGGATGCGTATCGGGTGGTTCCTTGCTGTGACGTTCCAGAATATCGGGACAGTGTTTTACCGCCACCGGATCGATCGGCTCAAAGGCAAAACGAAAGGATTCGTAATGGTTGGAAATACAAATCGTACGAGAAAATTCGTCACCCAACAAGTGCACTGCCAAGAGTCCGTGCATGACATTGCCAGCACCTTGGCCATCACCAATTTGGTGAAAAATAATGAATTTACGATCGCCATGATCTATTCTCGTGTGTGCCTTGTCGTTGTTATTATTGTTATTGTTACTACTACTTTCGTGGATCATGTGGTCAATATCGGCAGCGTAACTTTCTGATAATTCATTTCCACTGCTAGTAGTATATTCGAATTGTTGTTGTTGTTGTTGTTGTTGTTTCATCACGGCTTTGTAAAGCTGCCACACGCCCAAGAGAATCACAAGCATGGTGACTATTGTCAGTGTTAGCGCGATCGAAGTAGCCGACCAATCAGCATTGTTGTTACCTCGTTTCCGTCTTCGTTTGTATCTGTCATATTTGTTGGCGTTATCATGAAACCTGGCCATGCTTTCTCCTTTGTTTTGGAAGAACAGAGAGCATTCTATAATAATATACAAGCAACCAAGCAACGTCTGAGAGAATTGTGGAATTATTCTCGTCCTCTCACTGTTTTTTTGCTTGTACGCTTTCTCCCTTGCTTCGGAATTCTTCGTCATGTCAAAGAGCATGTGTGGGTCTACAAAGGTGCTACAAAGGTGATCTCACATGTAAATTTATCATCTGAAACATGTTGATGTTGTGAGTTGTGATCGTGACAAATGTGACCCCTTCACGAGGTGCGCGAGGTGCTCGTTTGGCTCAGAGACATTATCATATCTTTAGACACATGAAAGTGAAAACACTTACTTGGTGAGAGCACAAGGCCTAAGCATCCAAAGCCCAAGACCTATCTGGTCCTCCTCCCTTCTAAATAATAGTACTGTGGTTCGTGTTTCGTACGTTCCTACGTTTGATATTCATTAAAGTTAGCATACTACTGAGGGAATTTCTAGATGTAAAGGCCGTCTAATAAGGAGAACCCCAAATGACATGAATTACTGTAAAAAGTATACAGATTATAGTGCAAGATGCAAGGTCGCACCGGTCTAGTGGTTTTAAAGTGCGATTCATCTAGAACTAACAGTCTACACCTGCCGAACAATTTACAACAGCAGTAATATTGGGTCATCGGGATCATTAATGACATCGTCATTTATGATACCTTTCGTTCCAGCAGAGCTTTTCACGTCCGTTTTGATTGGCGTCGGTGGTGGTGGTGGTGGTGGTGGTGGTGGTGTTTGTCGCGTTGTCACCGCTCTTGTTGTTCCTGGTTTTGTCGATACTACAAAAACTTCATTTTGCTCGCACTCATGCTGTTGCTGTTGTACTAGTACAGAACGTTGCTCCTCCCAAAGTGCAGCCAGTCCATCATGAGCAGGTGCTGTCTCAATCAAATGTTTCATTCGTTTTGAAAATACTTCCGTTTGTTGATCCAGACGACCAACAAGCTCTGCTATGGTCCTGTATTCCTGATGTAAACTGGTTGATTGTTGTTGTTGTTGCTGTTGAAATGTCTGTTGGAGATTTGTTGTTGCCTCGTTCCTGGATCGTTTTGTGGCGGATCTCTCGTCCATTTAATTATTATTATTTGTCGAAATGACGTCTTGCATGATGTACTAAATAATGCCTTATCTCAGACCGTCCTCTTGTTGATGTCCCCCGTCCCCCGTCTCTGGGAACTGGGAAAAAGAAAAACCGATGTACACTTGAGACTTGAGAGGGTTGAGAGTTGAGAGAATCACCAGCCAGATCCTATAGTTAACAGTTACCAGTTGGATCTTTAATTTTAGGAAAGCAGGACCAGAATTTTCAACGATATTTTTAAGATGCTCTTATGTCTTATGATTTATTTTACTCTATTATTCTATTTCAATTGTTGAAGGTGACATGATGCCGAGCCAAGCCAACAAGAATACGAACACAAGCAATTGACTTCTCTCTCGGAGGCTTGCGTTTAAAAAATAGATATTGCAGTGGGGTTCGGGTTAAATTCGCTAATGTTCCAACTAACTGATTTGTTAGCTAGTCTAGTAGCTAGTAGAACAACTTTTGTACAGTAGCTAGTCTACCTGTCTCCCAATTGAAACTTACAGGCACACACACTCCTACCACAATTGCTACACGACTAGCTCAGAAATAATTGATCGCTTAGAACCAAAAAAGCCCACCACAATCTAGTCATGCATGCCAGTCTAAACCATTGCTACCTTCCAGCCTTTCTTCTGCAAGACTTTTTGGATGTAATTCAAGCGAGTTGCATTGACGTTATAATCGAATCCGGCACTCCGTGACGACGTTCGAACCGAGACCTTTCCAGTAGCATCGACCAACAGTTCCAGTTCATCAATGTATTTAAATTTTCCGCTGGTAAATTCGTAGCGCATGTAGGTTCTTGTTGCTTCTTTGCCATCATCTGTTTGCCGCCGATCTGCTTGGACCCATCCTCCCTTGTCCACATCATTTTGGCCCTCTTGCGGGTACTCATTCATGACTTGTTCGAGCTCGTGGGCAATGGCCCTGGCATTTCCTTGAATGTTGACAGGGGCTTCCCATCGCTGTACCCTTCGTCTTAACTTAGTACTTGAAAAGCACTGAGTGGGCTGAAAAGCACAAATGCATAAACACACTGCTACAGACTGCAGGAGATGGGTATTAAAAGTCTG
>Ga0210036_1004634_pt1 | contig 12466 bp, 9 predicted proteins | sample CryGeymeta201515_FD_185469 | JGI IMG/M metagenome (GOLD analysis project Ga0210036, IMG submission 185469) | Groundwater microbial communities from Crystal Geyser aquifers in Utah, USA - Crystal Geyser metaG 2015-15 (SPAdes) (version 2) | ecosystem: Environmental > Aquatic > Deep subsurface >...
AACACGCCCAACCCCCTCATCGGCTTCGGCTTCCTGATGACCGCCATCGACCTGCGCAGCCTGTTTTCCGGCTTTCGCGCGTCCGGCACCGCAAGCCAGCCCGACCACACCAAGGATTGATCCAAGGCCGCACTCACGGAACCGGGGGCCTCGCCGTGCCTTTTCGCGCGACGCTGCCCCCGCCTGGGATCGGACGCTCCGGGTCGCTTCGGCCCGGGGCGTAACCCCTCCCCCGTGCCTCTGCGGCCGCGTTTTTTCGCGCGCGACGCTTGATATTGCACGCCGTTCCTCCTTTCATGCATCCAGAAGGCCGGATCGCACCCGGTCACAACAGACATGACAGGGAGAAGACAGATGCGTATCCTTCAGACGACGGCGCTCGCGCTCGTGCTTGGCGCCTCCACCGCCTTTGCCACCACCACCGAGATCAGCATCGGCATGGTGCTGGAGCCGCCGAACCTCGACCCGACCGCCGGCGCCGCCGCAGCGATCGACGAAGTGGTCTATGCCAACGTATTCGAGGGGCTGACGCGATTCGGACCCGATGGCGCGGTCAATCCCGGCCTCGCCGAAAGCTGGGAGATCTCGCAGGACGGTACCGTCTACACCTTCCACCTGCGGGGCGGCGTGACCTTCCACGACGGCACCGCCTTTACCGCCGAGGACGCGGTGTTCAGCCTCGACCGCGCCCGCGCCGAGGGCAGCACCAACGCCCAGCCCGGCCTGTTCGACGGGATCGAGAGCGTCGAGGCAGTGGACGACACCACGCTCGTCGTTACCCTCTCGGCCCCCGACGGCAGTTTCCTGTTCAACATGGCTTGGGGCGACGCGGTCATCGTGGCCCCCGAAAGCGCCGACACCAACGCCACCAACCCCGTCGGCACCGGGCCTTTCAGGTTCTCCGACTGGGTGCAGGGCGACCGGGTGGAGCTGACCCGAAACCCCGATTACTGGGGCGAGCCGGTGGCGCTCGAATCGGCGACCTTCCGCTTCATCTCCGACCCGAACGCCGCCTTCGCGGCCCTGATGGCAGGCGATGTCGATGTCTACCCGAACTTTCCCGCCCCCGAAACGCTAACCCGGTTCGAGGCCGATCCACGCTTCAACGTCATCGTCGGCTCGACCGAGGGCGAAACGATCCTGTCGACCAACAATCAGGCCGAATACCTCTCGGACATCCGGGTGCGCCAGGCGATTGCCCACGCAATTAACCGGCAGGACATCATCGACGGGGCGATGTTCGGCTACGGCACGCCGATCGGCACCCACTTCGCGCCGCACAACCCCGATTACGTCGATCTTACCGATCTTTCGCCGCACGACCCCGACCGCGCGCGTGAATTGCTGGCCGAGGCCGGGGCCGAGGGAATCACCCTGCGCCTGATGCTGCCGCCGCCCTCCTACGCGCGGCGCGGGGGCGAGATCGTGGCATCACAACTGCGCGATGTCGGCATCGACGTGGAGGTCAGCAACCTCGAATGGGCACAATGGCTCGAACAGGTGTTCCGCGGCCATGATTTCGACCTGACCATCGTCAGCCATACCGAGCCGATGGATATCGGCATCTATGCCCGCGACGACTACTACTTCCAGTATGACAACCCCGATTTCGACGCGGTGATGGCGGAACTGGAAGCGACAACCGACCCGGCGGCGCGGTCCGACCTGCTGGCACAGGCGCAGCGGATCATCGCCGAGGATTACGTCAACGGCTACCTCTTCCAGCTGGCCAAGACCGGGGTGGCCAATGCCGATATAACGGGGCTGTGGGAAAACTCGCCCACCCAGGCCAACGACCTCACGGACGTGCGCTGGACCGACTGACAGGCGCCGGGGCACGGCTGGTATCGCCAGTCTCGAAACGGTCCCGCATGGGCCCCGCGCCATCGGGTGCGACGGGCTTCATGCGGGACGGAAGTGACGGTCGGGCGGTGCGCCTTGCGCGAACTCAAGGGCGTCAGCCCGCCGCGGTCCGACGCTGAGCGGCTTGCACCAACGGGCGCTCAGCGCGCAAGCTTTCATCCGGTTTTCGCGGTCACCCGGCAAAAACAATGCTGCGGCGGCGCGACCCCATCGGGCCGCGCCGCCGGGTCGGCTCACTCCCCGGTCACGACCTCGACGCCCACGGCGTCGATCCCTTCGTCGATGCTGGAGCCCGTGATCACGGCGCGGCCCGTGCCCGCGTCTTCCTGCACCAGTTCCAGACCGGTTTCGCCGTCATCGTTGCCGAAGGTCAGGGTGTCGGCGATCTCCAGCATCACGTCGCCCGCATCCTCTTCCTCGAACACGAAGCCGACGCCGCCATTGGCAAAAGCGCGCGACGCGACCACGGTGCCGGTAATACCGCCCGCATCCTCCTCGGACAGCTTGTAGCCGTCATCGGTGTTGCCCTCAGCGGTGCTGCGCAGGATAGTCACCTCCATGCCGCCGTCGCCTTCCTCGTCGAAGTCGAAGCCTTCATCGACATTGCCGCGGATCAGGGTGCCCACCATGGTCACGATGATGCTGCCCGGCCCGGCCTCGTCCACGTCGAAACCGTCATCGAGATCGAGCCCGAAGTCGTATTCCTCGACCATGCCCGAATCGTAAAAGTCGACCGCGCGCTCGATGCAGTTGTCGTCCGGGCTGCCGATCACCGGGCCAGGAATGGCATCCTCCGCCCTCTCGCCATCCGCGAATACGCCTTCGTCCTCGTCCGGCAGGTAGGCGTTCAGGACGGCCGGGTCGCAGTAATTGCCGTTGAACTCGAAAACGGTGTCGAGAACGGTGATCAACACGTCGCCGTCCTGCCCCTCGTCCAGTTCCAGACCGTCGGCGCCGACGCCCGCAATGCGGCTGTCGGTCAGCAGCAGCGTGATATCACCCGCGCCGCGTTCATCGACGCGCAACCCGTCGGCGTCGAAGCTTCCATTGCCGACGTTCTCGACAAGGCTGCCCGTCATCTCGACCACGATCGACGCGGGCGAGCCTTCGCCGGCCCCGCCACCGCCGCCGCCGCATGAATCGGCAAGGTCGCAATCGGAGACGTGAATGCCGTGGCCCGCCACGTCCTGCACGCTGACATGGCTCAGCCGCAGGGTGACGGTGCCATCTTGCGCGTCGCGCACATCGACGAAGATGCCCTTTCCGGCAGGGCCATCCATATCGCCGCGAGTCTCGATGTCGAAGCCGCCGGGGCCGGACAGCATCAGGTCGCGCAGCGTCAGGTCGGCGCCCTCGGTGGCGGCCAGAACGGTGAAGTTTCCGGCGGCGGTGATCTGGTTGCCCGCGCCGATGATCTCCAGCGGGTCGGTGCCGTCATAAACCAGCGTCTCGGCAAGCGCGATCGGGCCTTCGTCCTGAAGCACGATCCGGCTGGCGGCGCCGGTCGTCGCCGCCTCGGCCAGCGCGGCGCGCAGCGAGCCTTCTCCGAACCCGGCGGTATTGGTCACGAGAATCGGCGCCTCGGCCAGCGCCGGCGCGGCCGACAGCCCCGCCACAAGCGCAAGGGTCGAGGTCAGGGTGGGCAAGCGGTGTGTCATGGTGATCTCCTTTTCACTGCGATCCACGCCGGTCTCGCGCATATGTGTTGCAGTCGCATGACAGTTGAGCGACCGGCGCGTCGGGGCGACTTTGTCTGCACGCGGGGTGCACGGGGCGGGGGGGCGCGCGCAGGGCAGCGGCGCGGCGGCGGATCAGCCGGGGATCACCCGTGTCACCGCCCCGCCGCGGTGCAGCATGGTGGCGCGGTTCAGCCACACGACAACCAGGGCGGCACCGGCAAAGACCCATGTGTCATAGGGCTGCGCGTCGGGCCACATCGGCATGTTGACCTGCCAGTGAAACAGCATCGCCCACAGGATCGAGCCGCGCGCGGCGTTGAAGATCGGCGTCACCAGAACCGCCAGCGCGATGTTGCCCAGCAGGAAGGGGCCGAAGCTCCAACTGCTTTGGGCGAGGCCGCTCAGCAAAAAGGCGGGCAGATGCCACAGGCCCCAGATCGTGCCGATGAGAATGCCCGCGAAAAGCGGCGCCATGTGCCGTTGCAAGATCGGCTGCCCCACGCCACGCCAGCCGAATTCCTCCATCGGGCCGAGGATCGCCATGAAGGCGACCGTGCCCAACAACGACCCCAGCGCATCGAAGGCGAGAGGATCGGAAAAGAGGTTACCCTTGATCATCGAGCCTGCGGCAAAGATCAGCGGCACAGCCAGCAGGACAAAGGCCACCCACGGCCAGGCCACCCGCCACAAAAACAGCCGCGAGAGAAAGGCGCGCAGGCCCCGCCCCCCACCGAAGACCAGAACCATGGTGATGCCGGAAATCGCCGGCGCCCATGTCGCCAGGACGAACCCCGGATGCCGCCCGCTCAACGGGCCGGTCGCAGCCTCGATCTGCTCCTGAAACACGACGAACCCGGCGAACAGGCCCCAGGTGATGGCGAATGTCATCAGAACGAACAGGATCAGCGCCCAGGATGGAACGTCCCTGATTGATCTGACAGGCCGGGTCATCGCGAAGGCTCCGTTTGGTCAGCGCAAGTCTGTCCCAAACTGCGGCGCCGCCGCGATGACACAGGTCAAGATGGCCCGTTCAGATCACATTATGCGCGGGCCCATAGGGGAAACCGGTGATGTTTTCGGCCCCGTCCTCGGTGACGATCAGGATATCATGCTCGCGGTAGCCGCCCGCGCCGGGCCGGCCCTCGGGGAGGGTCAGCATCGGCTCCATCGAGACGACCATGCCGGGTTCCAGCACCGTGTCGATATCCTCGCGCAGTTCCAGCCCCGCCTCGCGCCCGTAGTAGTGCGACAACAGGCCAAAGCTGTGCCCGTAGCCGAAACTGCGGTATTGCAGCAGGTCGCGTTCAGACAGGAAATCATTGATCTTGCGCGCGATCTCCGCACAAGAGGCGCCCGGCTTCAGCAGGCCCATACCGTATTCATGCGCCGCCACATTGGCCTGCCAATACGCCAGCGACGCCTTGTCGACCGCACCAAGGAACAGCGTCCGTTCCAGCGCGGTGTAATAGCCCGAGATCATCGGGAAAGCATTCAGGCTGAGGATATCGCCGCGTTCCAGCACCCGCCCGGTGACCGGGTTATGCGCGCCATCGGTGTTGATGCCGGACTGAAACCAGACCCAAGTGTCGCGGTATTCGGCATCGGGGATGCGTTTCGCGATCTCGATTTCCATCGCGTCGCGCCCCGCCATGGCCACGTCAATTTCTCTAACCCCCTCTTTTATCGCGTCTTTTATCGCGTATCCGCCGATATCCGCCACCGCCGCCCCGGCCCGGATCAGGGCGATTTCGGCGGGCGATTTACGCATCCTTTGCTGCATCGTCCGCGGTGCGATATCGACCTCGCCGATTGGCTCAAGAAATCCGCGCAGCTTTTCCAGTTGCGCCAGTGTCAGGTGATCGCCCTCATATCCGATCACCCTTCCTGTCCCCGCGACGTGCCGCACCGCGCGCCAGAAATTGTCGCGCTGCCAATCGGTATAGGTGATCGTATCGGTGGCGCAGCGCCGCCACGGTTGGCCCGCGTCGATGCCGGCGGCGATCACCACCGCCTCGCTCGCCGTCACCACCAGCCCGTAGGGCCGCCCGAAGGCGCAGTAGAGAAAGCCGGAATAATAGGCGACGTTGTGCATCGAGGTCAGCACCGCCGCCGCGACGCCATGCGCATCCATGATCGTGCGCAACCCCATCAGGCGCGCGTCGTATTCGCCTTGTGAAAACGGCAGAGCCGCCTTGTCGCCGTTGTGAAACCGGAAAAATTCGGGACGGGTCATGTGGGATTTCCTTCATCTGACCAAGGCCCCGGCGTTCAGGGCGGTCGCGGGGAGGGCCCGCAGGCGAGCGGCCTGACCGGGCCGCCGGAACGACGCCATCGCCCCTGCCTTCCCTAGCGATAATCCGAAGCGACCTCGTTTGGCAAGTCCCCTCTGGCGTTGTCGGAATTCGCCGTCTAACGTCGCCCCCATGCTGCGCTATATCCTCGGTCGCCTTCTGTCGCTCGGCCTCAGCCTGATCGTTGCCAGCCTTGTCATCTTCACGGTGATCGAGGTCATTCCCGGCGACCCGGCGGCCTTCATGCTGGGCCTCAACGCCGATGAGGCGACGGTCGCCGCGCTGCGCGCCGATCTCGGGCTCGATGGCAGCAAGGCGGCGCGCTATGTCGGCTGGATTTCGGGCATGGTGCAGGGCGATTTCGGCACCTCCTACACCTACCGCGTGCCGGTGGCGGAGCTTGTTTCCGATCGGCTCTGGATCTCGATCCCGCTGGCGGTGCTGTCGCTGATCCTGTCCACGGTGCTGGCCTTTCCCATCGGCATCCTGTCGGCGGCGAATCGCGGGCGGGGCCTCGATTACGGCATCATGGGCGGCACGCAGCTTGGCATCGCGATCCCGAATTTCTGGTTCGGAATGCTGCTGGTGCTGGTCTTTGCTGTCACCCTGCAATGGTTCAGCGCCGGCGGTTTTCCGGGTTGGAACACGCCACTTGCGGCGCTGAAATCGCTGGTCCTGCCGTCGATCGCGCTGGCCCTGCCACAGGCGGCGATCCTTGCGCGTGTCATGCGCTCGGCCCTGATCGAGACGCTGGCGCAGGATTACATGCGCACCGCTCGGGCCAAGGGGCTGTCGCGGCGGCAGGCGCTCTTGCGCCACGCGCTCAGGAATGCGCTGATCCCGGTGCTGACGATCATCGGGCTGCAATTCTCCTTCCTGCTGGCCGGCGCGATCATCATCGAGAACGTGTTCTTCCTGCCCGGCCTCGGGCGGCTGATCTTCCAGGGCATCACGCAGCGCGACCTCGTGGTGGTCGAATCCGTCACCATGCTGCTGGTCTTCGCGGTGATCCTGGTGACCTTCCTGGTCGATATCGCCTATGCCATTGCCGACCCGCGACTGAGGCGCCGCGCATGACCCGCCTGCCGGTCTCCATGATCCTCGGCGCCGCGCTCTCGGCGGTGTTCCTTGCCATGGCGCTGCTGTCCTTCGTCTGGACGCCGCATGACGTGGAACAGCTTGTCATCGCCAACCGCCTGCAACCGGCCTCATCCGAGTTCCCGCTCGGCACCGACCAGTTCGGGCGCGACCTGCTGTCGATGCTGATGGTCGGCGCGCGCGTGTCGCTGGCGGTGGCCCTCGTCGCCGTCAGCATCGGGGTGGTGATCGGCGTGCCGTTGGGCCTTGCCGCCGCCGCCACGCGCGGCAGCCTGCTGGACGAGCTCATCATGCGCGGCAACGACCTCATCTTCGCCTTCCCCAGCCTTGTCATCGCGATCCTGATCACCGCCGTGTTCGGCCCCTCCGCCTTCAACGCGATCATCGCCATCGGCATCTTCAACATCCCCGTCTTCGCCCGCGTGGCGCGCGGCGGCGCTCTCAGCCTGTGGACGCTGGATTACATCCTTGCCGCCCGCGTCGCCGGCAAGGGCAGGACCCGGATCAGCGTCGAGCATATCCTGCCCAACATCGTCAACCTGTTGATCGTGCAGGCCACGATCCAGTTTTCGCTTGGCATCCTGGCCGAGGCGGCGCTGTCCTATGTCGGCCTGTCGGTGCAGCCGCCGGTGCCAAGCTGGGGGCGGATGCTGTCGGATGCGCAGACGATGATTTACAGCCACCCGATGCTGGCGATCCTGCCCGGTCTTGCCATCGTGCTGATGGTGCTCGGCCTCAACCTGATGGGCGACGGGCTGCGCGACCTGCTCGACCCAAGGCTACGGAGGCAGCGGCAATGATCGCGGTCGAGAACCTCTCGCTCGCCATCCATGGCGAGGCGATCCTGCGCGACGTGTCCTTCGCCATGGTGCCGGGGCGCACCTTCGGACTGGTCGGCGAAAGCGGCTCGGGCAAGTCGATGACGGCGCTTGCGCTGATGCGTCTGCTGCCCGAGAGCGCGCGCACCAGCGGCGCCGTCACCCTCGACAGCATCAACCTTCTGGACAAGCCCGAGGCCGAGATGTGCGCCCTGCGCGGCAATCAGCTTGGCATGATCTTCCAGGAACCGATGACGGCCCTCAACCCGGTGCAAACCATCGGCAACCAGGTGGCTGAGACCCTGCGCATCCACGGCATCGCGACCCACGCCGACGCGCGCGATGTCGCCCGGGCCAGGCTTGACCGGGTTGGCTTGCCGCAGATCGCGCTCGACCGCTACCCGCATGAACTGTCTGGCGGTCAGCGGCAACGCGTCTGCATCGCCACCGCCATCGCCCTGCGCCCCCGCCTGCTGATCGCCGATGAGCCGACCACCGCGCTCGACGTGACCACGCAGGCGCAGATCCTCGACCTTCTGCGCGGGCTGGTCGAGGAGGAGGGCATGGCGCTGCTGCTGATCACCCATGACCTGGCCGTGGTCGCCGACATGGCCGACCATGTCGCGGTGATGCAGGCGGGCGAGATCGTCGAACAAGGACCGACGCCGCAAGTGCTGAGTGAACAGCGCCACCCCTATACCCGCGCCCTGTTCGAGGCCTCGGATCACCGCCCAGCCCGCACCCCGCGCCCTTTGGGGGCGCCCTTGCTCACTGCCAGCGATGTCGACCGCCACTACCCCGGTCCGCGCACCGGCCTGTTGCGGCGGGGTGCGCCGGTCAAGGCCGTCGACGGGGTCAGCCTCACCCTCAAGACGGGCGAAAGCCTTGGCCTCGTGGGCGAATCGGGCTGCGGCAAGTCCACCCTGACCCGCGCCCTCCTTGGCCTCGACAAGGTCCAGGGCGGCGAGATCGCGGCGCTTGGCAACCCGGTCTCGCCGGCCATGCCGAACGCCCTGCGCGCCGGTATCCAGGTCGTGTTCCAGGACCCTTACGGCAGTTTCAACCCACGCTGGCGGGTGGAACACCTTGTCGCCGAACCCTTCCACCTGCTCGATGAGAAACCCACCCGCGAGGACCGCCGCAGAAAGGTGGGCGAGGCGCTTTTGGCCGTGGGTCTGCAGCCCTCGGACATGGACAAGTATCCACACGAGTTTTCCGGCGGACAGCGCCAACGTATCGCCATCGCGCGGGCGCTGATCACGAACCCGAAAATCCTCGTGCTGGACGAAGCCGTCTCCGCCCTCGACGTGCGCGTGCGCGCCCGCATCCTCGACCTGCTGGCCGACCTGCAAGACCGGATGGGGCTGAGCTACCTGTTCATCTCGCATGACCTGACGGTGGTGCGCGCGATCACCGACCGGGTGATGGTGATGCAGGCCGGCCGCATCGTCGAGCAAGGCCCGACCGAACAGGTCTTCGCCGCGCCGGGGCACGAATACACGCAGGCTCTGCTGGCCGCCGCACCGCGCTTGCCCGGATACGCACGCCCGTCATGACAACGCCCATCACACCGCAACCCTTCATTAAGGTTAACGCGCGCCCTGCCCTTCTTCTTGGCACAAATACTCCCGCCGGAGGCGTCCGTCCCGTGCAGACCGCGCGCCCGATCCGATCATCTTGAAACAGGAGTCACCCATGCAGCTTTGGTTCGATCCCGCAGAAGTGTTTATCGGGGGCCGCTGGGTCCTGCCCGCAAGCGGCGCGACGCTGCCCCTGGAAAACCCTTCCACCGGCGCGGAAATCGGTCGCATCGCGCGCGGCAACGCCGAGGACATCGACAACGCAGTGACGGCGGCGCGGGACGCCCTGGAAGGCGAGTGGGGCGCGCTGACCGCGGCGGAGCGCGGACGCATCCTGATGCGCCTCTCGTGGCTCATATCCCAAAAGATCGACGAACTGGCCGAGATCGAAGCGACGGATGTCGGCAAGCCCCTGACGCAGGCGCGCGGCGATGCCGTGGCGCTTGCGCGTTACATGGAATTCTACGGCGGTGCCGCCGACAAGGTGATGGGCGAAACGATCCCGTTCCAGCAAGGCTATACCGTTTACACCCTGCGCGAGCCGCACGGCGTGACGGGTCATATCGTGCCGTGGAATTACCCGATGCAGATCATCGGCCGCTCCGTCGGGGGGGCCCTGGCGATGGGCAATGCCTGCGTGCTGAAACCGGCGGAGGAGGCGTGCCTTTCCGCCCTCGCCTTTGCCGATCTGGCGCGGCAGGCGGGGCTGCCCGATGGCGCGCTCAACGTGGTGCCGGGACTGGGCGAGGAGGCCGGCGCGGCGCTGACCGCACATCCCGGCGTCAACCACATCTCCTTCACCGGCTCGGTCGGGGTGGGCAAGCGGGTGCAGACGGCGGCGGCGCACAACATCGTGCCGGTGACGCTGGAATTGGGCGGCAAGTCGCCGCAGGTGGTGTTCGAGGATGCCGACCTTGAAAAGGCCCTGCCCTTCCTCGTCAACGCAGGCATCCAGAATGCCGGGCAGACCTGTTCCGCCTCGTCGCGCATCCTCGTCCATGAAAGCCTTTACGACGAACTCTGCACCCACATGGCGGCGGCCTATGACGGTCTGACCGTCGGCCCCGCGATGGATGATCTCAAGGTCGGGCCCCTGATCTCCACCCGGCAGAAGGAAATCGTGGACGGCTTCCTGTCGTTGATCGACGACAACCACATCCTCAGCCGCGGCCGCATCGTCGAGGATGCCCCGGAAGGCGGGCATTACGTGGCGCCGGTGCTTGTCTCGGGCATCGGCCCGGATCATCGCCTCGCGCAGGACGAGATTTTCGGCCCGGTTCAGGTGATCCTCCCCTTCGCCGACGAGGAGGAAGCCGTCGCGATCGCCAATGGCACCGAATACGGGCTGGTCGCCTCGGTCTGGTCGCGCGACGGGGCACGGCAGATGCGGATGGCCAAGCGGTTGCGCGCGGGGCAGATCTTCATCAACAATTACGGCGCGGCGGGCGGCGTGGAGCTGCCCTTCGGCGGCGTCGGGCATTCCGGCCATGGCCGCGAAAAGGGGTTCGAGGCGCTCTACGGCTTCTCCGTGCTCAAAACCGTCGCGGCGCATCACGGCTGATCGCGCTTGAACCGGGCGGGCGGCGGGTTTACCCCCGGCGCACGCCGCTGCCAGAGGACCCGTGCCCATGCCCTTCAACCGTTCCATAAAGATCGCGCCGTCGATCCTGTCCGCCGATTTCGCCGATTTCGGGCGCGAGATCCGCGCCATCGAGGACCAGGGCGCCGACTGGGTGCATGTCGACGTGATGGATGGCCATTTCGTGCCCAACCTCACCTTCGGACCGCCGGCGGTGAAGGCGTTCCGCCCGCATGTCACCACCGTCATGGACGTGCACCTGATGATCGCGCCGGTGGACCCGTATATCGAGGCCTATGCCGAGGCCGGCGCCGACATGATCACCGCCCATGTCGAGGCCGGCCCGCATATCCACCGCACCTTGCAGGCGATCAAGGCCACCGGCAAGATGGCGGGCGTCAGCCTCAACCCCGGCACGCCGCTGGAGGCGATCGAACATGTGCTCGACCTCGTCGACATGGTGCTCATCATGACGGTGAACCCCGGTTTCGGCGGGCAGAGCTTCATCCGCTCTGGCGTCGAGAAGACCCGCCGCCTGCGCGCAATGATCGGCGACCGGCCCGTTCACATCCAGATCGACGGCGGCGTGACGCCCGAGACCGCGCCGCTTGTGGCCGCGGCCGGCGCCGATGTGCTGGTCGCGGGCTCGGCGGTGTTCAAGGGCGGATCGGTGGCCACACCGCAAGTCTACGGGCAAAACATCCGCGCCCTGCGCGACGCGGCGGAGATGGCCCTTGCCTGAGGCGCTGATCTTCGATGTGGACGGCCCGCTTGCCGAAACCGAGGAATTGCTGCGGCTGGCCGTGGCGACGACCACGTCGCGGCCAATGTCGAGGCGTTGACGCGGGCCTGTTTCGCTCAGCCCGCCGGCATGGTGTTCGAGGTGCTGGCCTGCGGCGACGAGGTGGCGGCGAAGAAACCGGCGCCGGATGTCTGTCTTCTGGCACTCGCCTGCCTTGGCTTGCCCGGCCCGGTCCGACCCGCCTTGCCATCGCGGACAGCTTGGCGACCGGCGCGCAGTCCCCTGTCATCGTCACGCCCGCGGCCTATACTGCGGGCAAGGATTTCACCGGCCTGCGCACGGTACTGTCCGACCTGACACAATTCGAACTGGAAAGGTAACCCATGGCCGTTTCCCCGCCCGTCTGTGATTTCGACTGGAAAGCCCCCGATTTCCGCCTGCCCGCAACCGATGGCCAAACCTACGGTCTGGCCGATCTCGCCGGGTCGAAGGGCACGCTGATCATGTTCATCTGCAACCATTGCCCCTACGTTCTGGCGGTGCTGGACCGTATCATCCGCGACGCGCGCGACTTGCATAGGCTGGGAGTCGGCGTCGCCGCGATCTGTTCCAACGACGCCGCCAGCTATCCCGATGACAGGTTCGACATGATGCGCCGCATGGCAGAAGAGAAGGGCTTCCCGTTCCCCTACCTTCATGACGAAAGCCAAGAGGTTGCCCGCGCCTGGGGGGCCGAGTGCACGCCGGATTTCTTCGGCTTCAACGCTGAGGGCGGGCTGCAATACCGGGGCCGGCTCGACGCGTCCCGCAAGGAGG
>Ga0210036_1004639_pt1 | contig 12456 bp, 16 predicted proteins | sample CryGeymeta201515_FD_185469 | JGI IMG/M metagenome (GOLD analysis project Ga0210036, IMG submission 185469) | Groundwater microbial communities from Crystal Geyser aquifers in Utah, USA - Crystal Geyser metaG 2015-15 (SPAdes) (version 2) | ecosystem: Environmental > Aquatic > Deep subsurface >...
CACAGGCCGGGTCACTAAGATTATAAAAACTTTGCAACAGTAGAATTTTAAACATCACTAAAGGCGGCCAAGCTTTTTCGCCCATGGGGTTGTTGTTAATAGTGTTCATTTGGGATTCAATGGATTTCCAATCGATCAGTTGATTGAGGTCGTCTAACTCAGTGAGGGCTTCATGCTGATATATAAAGGCGTCAGCAAGGGACGTTTGGGTTAGATTTTTCCAGGCCATTTTATTGCTCCATTGAGGTGTTTTTTGATGGATTTATTTTAATAGTTATGAACTTTGCATATCAGAATATTTTGCATTTTTCAAATGGTTCTCGTGCAAAGGTCTCATATACATAAATATATTTAATCTCGTTGAGAATATATTTTGTTAAAATGCCCTTTTTAACTAAAAAGCTTGGCATAAAGTGAAAAAGCAATCCTTGATTAATTTTATTAAGAAAACGTCAAAATCTTTAGAATCATATTCCGATCTTAACAATGTCCCGATAGAGGCTTTAATGTTTTTGATTGCTGAAGATCTCGGAATCGAGAGCAAGAGCTTGGATGAATATTTAAAGGAAAAACGAAAAAACTCAAGAGGGAGATTGCCTGAATGGATGAAGTTAATATTAGAGGTTAAGCAACCCCCAAGCTCCATTAATAAAACCGGACTATTGGATCCTCAAGATACCAAAGAGAATGATTAGGTAATGGTTGGAAAGGTGACGCTATAATAACTCTCTAATTCATTAACGACAATAGTAGCCAACACAAGTCCGGTGGCCTTTAACTCTTCACATTGATCTTCGCATTCGTGATAAGAATGTAAAAACATATAGGCCGCCAGTAGATCGTAAGAGAAGTTCGGGGCAACCGTCATATCAACCTGCTTTTTATCTTCGGGGCACTCCTTCAGCTCCCTTAATCTTTTCCATATCTCATTGCCAATATCGCCTATCGTGCCCCAGAACCAATAGGTGCTTGCTTGGCTAACGGACAATCTTCTTGCTAAAGAGGCATTAATAGGGTTTATAAGTGGGTTCCCAGCTTCTACCTGATATTTGTATAAAAGCTCACCAAACTCTCTCCAGTTAAGCTTGTAGTGACTTCTTATAAAGTCCACGAGGGGATGAACAACGCCCTTTTCGTTGTATATGTCTATTGTTTTCATACGAGTGCTATTCCGACTATTTTTATTTTCCACTTATATTTTAAACCTTATTTAGACGTGTTTCCGAAATAAAGGGTGTTTATGATCGTTAAACAGGGGTTAGAAGAACTTATGCGACAAACGCTATGTCGCATAAGTGTTGATATGATCGAATTAATACAGGTTAGCTTCTTAACTCCTTCCGGACTGATATGACGGCTCTTCCGATAAAGGTCATTATGATCCTTGCGTCCGTCATTGTTCTTCGATAAAGGCTGGTCGTTAGATCCATCTCCTGATTCATATCGAAATGCCCGACCTTTTCAAGATAGCCCGCCATAAAAAAAGCGTCGTCAATGTTTTTGATAACTTCTAAGAAACGGCGCGAATGGCTTGTAGAGAAGCCTGTTTCGACACTTGTGATAGAGTCACCCTCAAGCTCATACTTTTCAATCGAAGTAACCTGGTCATAGATTCTTGAAACCTGCTTGTGGCGTTTGTTGACATAAGCCTCAAGCTCGGAGATCCGATTATCTACCATCTTGATGATCTGCTCATTCTTATCACGAGCAATAGATAGCGAGGCTATTTCCTTTGGGCGATGTAGGTATGAGTCGATTGATGCCTTAGATCGGCCATCCGGTTGTTGCCGGTCATAAATCATTCTAAAAAGAGACATCCCGTTACGAGTTTTTAAATTCAGATCGTATTTAAGACGATCTTTGGTAGGGCTACCTAAAATATCTCTCGAAAAGAAATCGGAGTTTTTTAGACGGCTTCTTTTACGGGCGGCGGCGGCTGTTTCTTGTTGATCGTCGTCGCTATCTGAATCCTTATTTTCGGGTTCAGGCGCTTTTTCAGCTTTATCCGCTTTTTTTGCCGGCGCTTTAGGCGGCGCTGAAGTTTCCTCGACTACACTTAGCTTACTTTCTGCAATTTCTTCTTCCGGTGCTGCGGCTTCTTTTTTAACTGCCATACGAATATTCCTTCTGTTAAATCGAAATTAAATAAATGCAGGTTAATTTTGAACCAAAAGAAAGTAAGATTCTTCATTGAATTAGTACACTTTTTACTCACTTTGCACCCTTTGTAAGAAAATCGTTACAAAAGTGTTGACAAGAATAATGGGGTTATTTAATATTTACGAAACTCCAATCTGCGGAGTGTGTCGAAAAGGATCTGATTGTTGCGTCAGACGGGACTTAAATTGCAGACAAGGCATAGAATGTAACACTATGTCGTATATAAAGCCGAAGCACGGCAAACCACTCTCTTTAGAGAGCTAATCTACACCAACCCAATCTCGTAACGAGATTTATCGTTATTATTCGTTTTCACGAATGTAACCACCTGAGTAACCATTCAAAATTCTTAAACCTAAAAAAGACACGAAGCAATGCACATTTCTTAAAAGTGTATATCGCCTTGTGCCTTCTTCTGCTGGCCTTATTAGCAGATAACTTCCTTTCGTCCTTCGTTTGGAATCATTAAGTTCATTTAATGGGCTTTTTGGGATGTAACTGGCGAGTTACATGGTTTTAATTTTTTTAAATTTGGGATGCGACGGTATCTCACTAAGGCCGAATAATCGGCAAAGGAACTCTCATGGCTAGAGGCGTAAATAAAGTAATCTTGGTTGGAACTCTCGGAAGAGATCCTGAAATCAAATATGCGGCAAATGGTAATGCCATTGCCAATTTAAGTGTTGCTACGTCGGAACAATGGAACGACAAAGCAACTGGTCAAAAGCAAGAAAAAACTGAATGGCATCGAGTCGTCATCTTTGGAAAATTGGCTGAAATCGCAGGTCAATATTTAACCAAAGGGTCGCAGGTCTACTTAGAAGGTAAATTGCAAACCCGTAAGTGGCAAGACCAGAACACCGGTCAAGACCGCTATTCAACAGAAGTTGTGTTGGATTTTAACGGGGTGATGCAGATGCTTGGTGGTGGTTCTAATAACCAAAATCAACAACAATCTGCACCGCAGCAACAACCTCAAGGTGGTATGCAACAACCTCAAGGTGGTATGCAGCAACGTGCACCGCAACAGCAACAACCTGCTCGCCAAGCATCACCGGCGCAACAGGTTCCGGCCTATACGGCAAATGACTTCGATGACGACGATGTGCCATTCCGGTGGCAAGCGAAGTGGCCTGAAATGTTCATGTTAGCTTAGTCTAAGTCTTATTTTTAAACCCCAAAGGGTACACGTCTATCCTTTGGGGTGCGTGTACTCGTTTTTCTTCAAAGGAGAATGATTATGTCACGCAGTATGATTCGTTTTTTAAGTAAACAGCGTTCTTATCAAGAAATTTGTAAAGCTCTTTCGGGTGCTACACAAACTGTTAAGACACCACGCAGCAACGAGATGCAGATGGTTGCTTCGGCAATTAAAGCATCTCGTTAAGAATCTTTAACCCCAGAGGGTACATTTTACCCTTTGGGGTAGGTGTACTCTCATAACCCCCCTTTTCGGGGCTTCTCTAAGCTCTCGGAAATTCGAGATTTTAGAGAAGTCTCGATTTGGGAAAAAGGAGTACACCATGAGTTATTTCAAAAACAAAAAAAAATTCATCTCTTTCCAAGAGGTGAAAGAGGCCGCTTGTGGCCGTTGGGATGAGATCGCACAAGCTTTGTGCGACTCCCCAGAATTACTGGCCGCCATTGGCCACCCTAACAAGCACGGGGCTTGCCCTGTGCTTGGTGGTAAGGACGGATACAGAGTGGATCTGGATTTCGTCCAAAATGGCGGATCTTACTCTAATGTAGAGAGCGGATTTAGCGATGGATTCGCTACTCTAGCCTGGGCTATCTTCGAGTCGAAAGACAAGCGAGACCAGGCGACGGTCAAGAACATGGTTGCTGAATATTTGGGTGTCAACCCAACCAGCAACTACGTTCCAGCCGCCGCATCAAAGCGGAGCGCGCCTCCGGCGACTTTCACACTCTCGGAAAGAGAGGTGGTGGAGCGTAAAGGCAAGTTAAACCGATTCTGGGCACAAGCGTTAAAGCTTTCGCGCCCAGAGGCGGCTAGAGCCATTAAATACCTCGAAAGTCGAGGAATTAAAGGCGATTTCTACAAAAGCGCTCCAGCGTTGAGGTTTCACCCTTCAGCCCTGTACAAAAACCCGATGTCGGGCAATTTGGCGAACACACCTGCGTTTATACAGATGTGGACATCATCCGACGGGACACCCGTAAATACCCACAAAATCCTTTTAAGCAAGGTTAGTGTGGGCAAAGCGGAACTTAAAAAGCCAAAACTAATGATGAAACCCACCGCTAAAATGGCGGGTGGCTGCGTTAGAATTGGCGAGCCTGCTTTTGGGTCTTTAAGTGTTGCGACAGGGTTGGAAACATCCTTGTCGGTTACAGAAGTAACCAAACAGCCCTGCTGGGCAACATTAAATGACACTATGCTAGGTTGTTTCGTCCCTCCAGAAGATGTTAATCATTTGACGGTGTGGGCGGATAACGACATCCCCAAAAACCATCACGGTAAGCTCGTGAACAGTGGGGTGGATGCAGCCTACAAGTTAAAGGAGCGTCTGAGCAAAGAGCGTCCGGAAATGAAAGTGGTTATTAAAATCCCGCCCGATCAGGGTTCGGATTGGAATGACTATCTAGTTTCCGGAGAGTTAAATGCTTTTCGTCGCTAAAGAAGTTCTCACCCTTTAGGGTGAGGCTTCTCTTTAGTGCATTCTTTTGAGTGTATTAAAGGAAGCCTCATTCAACCAGGGAGAGAACCAAAATGAAATCACTTCAAAAACATCGTATGTCTGAGCTATTGAAATCCGCCCAAAGAATAATGGAACGGGAGCAACAGCGCAAGGTCAACAATGCAATCAAAAAGCTGTCCTCGTCAATGTCTTTATGAGATTTTGGCGCATCAGAGTATCACGGCAAGCCCATGAACTCTGGATGGAAGCTGACTATAAACCAAAGGAGCGCTTGGTCAAGAGTGCCCTGGATGAAAGTCGTCGAAAATCCCCTCAAACATAGGAGAGGATTGGATGGCGTATTGATGTAAGGGAGAAAAAGATTTCTTCGGAAGTTAAATAAATGCCCCTTACTCAAAACCTGCTCTCTCATTACGAGAGAGTGGGCTTTCTTTTTAACGATCCATTCAATAACCAATCACTAAAGCCCATAACCCCATAATTTCTTAACGAGAGATTATTGGGCTGTGAGAGCTTCTTTCAGCACCACATCCTGCAATTCTCTGCACTAACTTCAAGGCATAAACGCTTTTAGCTCTCACAACGCGAGTTAAAAGGGCTTGTGCCTTTTCTACCGGCCTTATTGGTAGAAATCCTCGAATCTTTGATTTGAGCGATTCACTTTCACAAGTGTTTCGAGCTGAAGGACGCATTCAGTTGATAAATTTCTTTTCGGTCTGTGACGATTGGCCAAATCAACTTTAACTAACAGGGAGCATGAACCTTATTTTGGGTTTACGTTCTCGCTAAACTCTATGGAGAAAACTATGTCAACTTTAATGACCAACTCAACAAACTCTACCACTTTTGGCGAAGCCTTTAATTTTAGCGGAATTGATATTCCACTAGAAAATTTGGCAGTGTTTGGGCAAGGCACAAACGTGCAATTAAACCCTAATTATGTCTTTGATAAAGACATATTGAAGCAACTTCTCTTTTCTTTAAAAGAGGGTGAAAACCTGCTTTTATGGGGTGACGCTGGAAGCGGTAAGACAGATTTAATCGAGCAGGTTGCTGCTAGATTAAATCGGGAAGCTTTCATCGTTAGTTTCGGTGAAGAGACTTCTATCCGCCAATTAATCGGTGGATTCACTCTCTCCAACGGCGAAACCCCTTGGCGTGATGGCGCTCTCTTGAGTGCTATTCGCGTTGAGAATGCCTTAATAGGGCTAGATGAAATTAACATGGCGATGCCTGGTAGTGTCGCGATGCTGAATCATTTGCTTCAAAAGCGTGAGATTATTATTCCGGAAACGGGAGAAATAGTCGAATGCGCTAAAGGAGTTAGCTTTTTGGCAACATCGAATACAAATATGGGCGTGGACGAATCTGGACTCTTTGAAGGGTCGCAGAACCAGAACGCGGCCACTCGCTCGCGATTCGCGGGTGTCCATGTGAAGTATTTGCGTCCCGATGACGAGATAAAGCTGATCGAATTGGCTTATCCAGGTTTGGACGAAGCTATCCCGCCTTTAGGTGGCAAAAGCTTTGCGGAGCTTTCCGTTCAACTGGCTAACGCTCTGCGTTCAGCCATGCGGGATGGTGGTCTGTCTTTACCGTTCTCGGTAAGACAAATTCACCGATTCGTTAAGGCTTCCTTAGCCTTCAAGGATGTTTCTTTAGCCTTCAAATTTTCATATTGGAACCTTTTGGATTCAGTTGAAAGACAGGCGGCGGGAGATATTTTTAAAACAATCTTTAATACGGAAGTGAAGGACTAGCTTCCAAACATCAACCTCAAGCATTTTGTTTGAGGTTTTATCGCGTCGGATTCCCAACGCGAATTAACCCTACGGGTATGCGACTTTATTACCCGTAAGGGAAGTCGTGTACCTCCAAACAGCCCATTAGGGCAGGAGTAACACCATGACTATGACTACTACTACACCAAACAACACTTTCTTTGAAGTGCGATTAGATATTTTCGCTGGATCAACCAAACGAAAAGCACTGGATAAGGCAGCGTTGAAAGCTATGGGCTTTAACGAGAACGAGCTTGACGAAGTAAAAGCGGTATTAAGTACCGAAATATTACCGAAAAAGACGTTCGACGAACCATTGGCGATTAGAAAGTCTGTTCAAGAGTTTTTATCGACTATGGGACACAACCATCCGCTTGTCGGTCGGGTTTTTAACCCAAAAGATCGAGTGGAAATAGTAAACAAGCTTCGGGAGAAGCAAAAAGAGTACAACGATTGGACTGCCAGGTTTTTGGCAAGCTATGAAAAATTAAAGAAAGAGCAGTTAGAAAAGATAAGACATTCCGCTGAAGCCAAAGGCTTTGATCCGGAGATCTTTATTGATTCAACGGCTTCGGCTCAACCGCCGAAATCTTACTTTGAAAACAATTTAAGTTTTGATTTTCTGGATTTGTCAGTACAACTAGATACTGAGCAATGGGGAGATTTGATCGACAGGATCAATTCAGATCTAAAAGAAAAAACCATCTATGAACTAAGTCGTGATGCGGCAAAGGTTCGCGATTCGGAAACGACTCGTGGAATGGTTTCAAAACTGAATGAACTATCCGATAGGCTCGACTCAATTGACTTCTATGTCAAGGGGTCTGGCAAGTTAGCTGGTGATGTTCGGTCGCTAGTACGGTCGTTTGGTGGTTTAAAACCCAGCAAAGAATATTCAACCGTGGAATCCCTTTCTTTGGGGGGGCTTGCTAAAGTGATCGAGATCAACTCGGCAAAACTGATAAGAGGTAAGGCCTCTTTATCAGAGTTATTCACAACGGAAGCCCAGCGCATTGAACTCTTGTTAAGAGAGGATGATGAACAGATGGATATTGAGGATGCTATATCAGAATCCAAGGAATCTAAGGTATCTAAGGTATCTAAGGTATCTAAGGAACCTAAGGTATCTAAGGTATCTAAGGTATCTAAGGCTGAAGATGTGCATCCTAAGTCTTCTCAAGCCACTAACAGTAACTTCGGCGCGTATGCGTTTTAGGGGGTTATTATGTGGCAAGAGTGCTTGGTTTATGAATGCCCCAGCTCTTCAGGCGGGAAGGTATGGATAGTGCCAACCCAGTCTTCGTTCAATTGGACTATGAGCGGTAAATTAAGTTCTTATTGCAATGGGTTATCACTAACCCACCACGCACTAATAACCTACAAGCCGCTATATGAGACCATTGACGCTAAGGAGCGGAAAGGGTATTCCTTTAGAGAAAAGGTCTGGGTTAATACTGGTTCGCACGAAATGCGTACCCATAACCCAGACCAAGAACCAGAGCCGGAACCGTCTAATAGCGGAACTGGTGAATCAAAAGAAAGCGCAAAAGTCTTACCTGTTATTCAGGTAGGTGGCTCTAGTGCTTTCGATTTTTAACCCATAGTGGGGCGCATTTTAACCCCACTACGGGGTAGATGCGTCCCGCGCTAACGTGAGGACGTACCGATGAAAAATTTAAAAGCGTCATTACCCGCTACTATGGCGGGTATTGCTTCAAAGGCTGGCTTAAAACTGGCCTTTGGTAAACCCCGCACCAACGGTCAGACTATCTGGGTTTCGGATATTCCGATCAACCCTAGTGAAGAAGACTACCAACTGGTAGTTAGTGACCTGCTCCATGAGGTAGGCCACGTTAGATTCACTAATTTCGATCTTGATAGAGGTGCCGGTTTAATGCCGGCACTAACTAACGTCTTTGAAGACGTTAGGATCGAGAAGGAAGTGGAGGCCGACTTTCTCGGCGCTCGTAATTTCCTGAACGAAGGGTACAAGGTTACGATGGCCTCTGGTCATCAACGACCATGTAATACCCCTGCCAACGCTCTAACCATGTGGTTGCTTTTAGACCACATGATAAAAGTGAATGGCAGAAGCTTTTTCACGCAGTCGCGTGATGAAGCGTTCCAAGCCTGTTTAGGGTTTGGGGTTCCAGGGGATTTACTGAAGGATATAGAGAACCTGTGCGATGCACGGGTTTCAAGTCTGTCATCTACGGATGACGTTATCACTCTTTCAAGAGAGGTTGTTGAGTTACTAAAGCAACAATCTCAAGAAGAGGATGATGACGGCGATGCCGATGGTGAATCCGACGGTGAATCCGATGGTGAATCCGGTGGTGAATCCGACGGTGAATCCGATGGTGAATCCGATGGTGAATCCGGTGGTGAATCCGACGGTGAATCCGACGGTGAATCCGACGGTGAATCCGATGGTGAATCCGATGGTGAATCCGACGGTGATGCTGACGGTGATGCTGACGGTGAATCCGGTTCTGGTTGTTCCAAAAGCACTGGGGCTGAAGCTCTACTTCAGAGCAATGTTGACGAAGCCTCTCCCATTAGTTTGAGAGAAGCTGCGGAAGCGATTGTTCAGCAGGCTTCATACGATAGCGAGTCGCTAAAAGAGCTAATGGGTTCCGCACAAGACATTGCCGACGAGCTGAGAAGGCTTAATGGTTGTGGTAGCGGTAATAACTTTTACACGGGTCAAAAATTGACCCCAAGTATCACCCACTACAACACTCTAAAAGCTTCTGTTGCTAGGGATATTCACACCCTAAAACGGAAGCTAGCGGCGCATTGGCAAAATACTTCTCGTTCTCGCTCGATCACAAATGAGCATGACGGGAGATTTTCGGTAAATGATGCGATTCGTTGCAGTATTTCTAACGAGAATAACTATCTCGTTAAGAAAACTAAACGAACCAACCATAAACCTGCCGTTTGTGTCCTGGCAGATCTGTCAGGATCAATGAACGGGTTTGATAGCTCCAAGATAAAGCTATGCACCCAACAGGCAAAAGCCTTAGTAGCCTTGAGTGAGGCTTGCGATTTGATAGGCATTCCATTAAACATTATGGGGTTTTCAGATCGTGTAATCACGCTCAAGGGCTGGAACACACCTATGGCACAAGCCAGAGGGATGTTAGGCAGCGCTGATCGCGCAATATCCGGAACCAATATTGATACTGCTTTCTTTGAGGGTATCAAGGCGCTTAAAGGTCGAAAAGAGAGTCGCAAGATTCTCGTCACGATGACCGATGGCGACATTGGTTCTCAAGGAGTCGCTCTACAAAACCTAATGGAATATGCAACCAAATATTCTAAAGATCAGTTCGATTTCTATGGAATTGGAATTGATAAGAATATTGGGAGAATTTTTCCAAAAGGGGGAAGAGTCAACCCGAAAAATCTTGCAGAATCTCTTTTAGAGATTATTAGCAAATAAACCCAAAGGGGCATTTATCCCTTTGGGGGGGGGGTAGGTGCCTCTTTAAAGGAGGTTATATGGCAACATCAATGAATTTTGAAGTAGCCTGTTATACGCCCAACTCAAAAGCCCTAGATTTTATAGGGAGCTTCGATAATGGCACGAAAGTATCGGTAATAACCAAACAAGGGTTTGGTTACACCTACCAACTCCCCGACGGTTCTTTGATAGACGATAATAGTCTAAGAAACATCATGGAGTATTCCGTCGGAAAGTATTGGGTAAAGGTTTTAAAACCCAAGAGTACGTTGATTGATAAGGATGCGACGGCTGGAAATTGGCAGATTACTGCTGATTTCTGGTTCGACATTGCTCCAGATCCCGCTCCCACTCCCATGACAGAGTGGAAAGTCGGCGGCGCTGGCCTCTTTGCGTTTTAAGGGGGGTTGTTATGCGTCGAATAGATCTCATGGACGGAGCCACAATACCTCACGGTGGCGTGAACTTCGTCGGACTGTCGTATGATCCAAACTGGATGCCAGCGTTCTTGGTTTTTGAACCAAATCGCAAGGTGTTTCCTCTCACTGGTGTTGAGGGGGTTGGATTTCTTATTGATGTGCGTGGCATTATCAGCAATATGTGGTTCACCAATCTTATGATGTGTGAACCTGCTAAAGTTGCAGATAAGGTCAATGAGGTTTGCTTTCATTGTTATGAGGATAACCCAGAGCGCATTAATAAGTTGGACGACTTAGAACATTGGAATATTACCTTCGATGTGGAGAGATTCCGTACAAGCGAGAATGAACACGTCGAGGGTTGTTACACGATGTACTTCCCAGAACAAAGACCGGCAACCGCAAATGGTTACGGCCTTTTTGATTTTTAATAACCCAATAGGGGATGCACCAAGTCCCCGTTGGGGTGGTGTATCTCCGCTAAACGCCCATTAGGGCAGGAGATCAACATGAATAAGAGATTTAATATCAGCGTTTCTTGGTTCGTCAAAGGCGAACTAAAAACGATTAAAAAAACCATTTCTACTACATCAGTAGGTATGGCATGGAAAACTGGAATCTCAATGGTTCCAGTAACAAGCCCAAACTCGGTCAAGATCAAAGTTGACCGTGCTTAAAACCGGCGGGACGCAAATTACTCCCGTCGGGAGTGGTTTGTTTCTCGCCTTTGCATTGACAAAGGAGATTATCATGCAAACACAACTACAAGCACAACCTCTAGGGCAAGGCTTTGATGCCTTACCAGAATCAGTAAAAACCTCTCTAAAAGAGCAGTTTTTAAAAGTCAGCAACGAGCGTGAGCTTGTTGCTTGGGTCGATAAAAAATTCCCCAAAAAACCTGTCAAAAAGTCAGGGAAAGATGGGGTTATCTATATCGACGTCTTTTGTTATTCAAAAATAGCGGATCACGCTGTTGCTGAATACAATAGACGGAGCCGATAAAATGAAGTCCATGAAGGCTTCAAAAGTCCTTCTGCTGGGTAAAGAAGACAGTGGCATCCATAATCTTATTGTTCGGATTCATGGCTGCCACGTTAAGACCGTATTTTCTCGGCGAGAGGCTGTCATTATTCTAAACCCTAATAACAAGACGAAGATAATTCGTTACGTTATGGGGTCTGGAGCGATGCCAGGTGTAACCAAAGAATCTATTGCCATCGACTATGATGGCCTTGATACACTGGGTTATAAAATGAAACTAGAACAGCCTTGCGACTTAGTTGTTCGCAAGGCCAGTTTTGTAGAGAAGCTGGCCATATTTTCCCAACATCCCGATTTAGGTGTAAATCTTAGCCTAAAATTAGGGGTCACTGGGGTAGCTCTGGGACTTATTGGCCTGGGGTTGGGCATAATTTCTCTTTTTCAAAGCACGGCTCTAGCGCAATAAGGCGTTAGAGCAATGCAGGAACCCTAGCGGGACGCATTTATCCCGCTAGGGGGTAGGTGCGTCCTCTTGGTTTAGACATTAAACACATAAGGAGGATATGTCTATGCAAATTTTAAACACCGCCGTAAATTACGGCAATGAAATGGCCGTTTTGTTAGTATTGGCCATGTTGTTAGTATTCGTGACAGCATGGTTTTTAATGACGGTGGAAAAACAATATATTGCAAAAGTATTGAATGCTATCGGTATTGCACTGTTAGCCTCTGCGATATACTCATTTTCGTCAATAGGAAGCTCCATGACGCAATGTGAAGTGGTAACGAATGGCGATATATTGGAAGATGCTTTGACATCCTCCCCGCCCTAAAGGACGAGGATTCCTAACAACTCTAGGCCGTTAAGAGTAGGCTTGTATTGCTACTGCCTACTGGTTCCTGCTTCATAGTCGAAACTAACGTTTCAACTCCACAGGCTAACAAGCGATGTCCTCGCTCAAGTACATTTAAAGCTCCCACCCAAT